>Ga0080004_1207444_pt1 | contig 10160 bp, 2 predicted proteins | sample WasSprMetagenome_FD_69207 | JGI IMG/M metagenome (GOLD analysis project Ga0080004, IMG submission 69207) | Sulfidic aquatic microbial communities from Washburn Spring, Yellowstone National Park, USA - WS (SPADES assembly) (version 2) | ecosystem: Environmental > Aquatic > Thermal springs > Hot...
TTTCCACAGCTATATGGATTTACATTTGCTAATAAAGCATAATTTCCTGAAGTTGGAACCAAATAGAATGAAGTATCGTTAGAAAATTCGGCAAAAATTTTCACGTTGCTACAATTTTCTCCTTCACAAGAAACGTTGCATGTTAAAGTAAAATTATGAGTTTTGCTTACAATTTCTTGACTTATGTTAATTGTAGGAATTGTTAAATTACCAGCAACTACTGTAAAGCTAGTAGAATTTTCTCCATAAATTCCATTAACATTAGTTAAATTAACTTTTATTACATGATTTCCAGCTTCTAAAGGAGCATTAAAAGTATAATTATAATTTCCGAAAGAATCTGTTGCTGTTACTATTTCTTCATTTCCAACGCTTGTTGTTGGTTCTGGATAAGTATATTTTCTTGCAAAAATTTGGTTAGGAAAGTTTGCCGTATTAACGATTAACATACTTCCCCCAGGTTTTTGAATTCCCAATCTTATTCCATCATTTCCATACCCATCATCATGAACGATGTCTATCCAAACTCCTTGACCAGCGTTCAAATTAAACGTTCCTGTATGGGCTGTTAAACTATTTGCAACTCCGTGTACTCCATACCAACTAACTATTACTGTTTCTCCAGGATATCCAGAGGAACTTTCACTTCCATAAGTTCCGTATCTATCGCTAGGTGAATACATAGCTTCGCTTGCGTCGTCGCTATCTATTCCAAAAGTATATGTTCCGCTAACATCAGCTAAAAACAAAAATCTAAATCTTGAGTAAAAGTAATCTTTTGTATTAGTATTGAATGCGGAATTATCACAAACCCAACCCCAATCTACTCTATCAACATATTTGGTGCATAAGTCAGGATAATAAGTCCTTACAACATTTGCTTCGTTATGATTATCTATATGGATACAGTTTTCATCTGAGCTACTACAACTTCCAGACATTGCATAAATTTGATTTGAAATAAAAACATTGCTGGCATTGCTTAAACTTGTTGCACTTGGATTTCCATAGTATAAATAAATTGTTTTCGTTGAATTTGTTGGAATAGAAGGAACTTTTACCCAGATTTTTGTTGAAGTAGTGTTGCACCCAGATTCTATCCAATAATTTAAAAGTGTTACTCCATCACTATCAATAAATCTTATATCTCCACAATCTGAACGCATTTTTCCTTGAGAAATTAAGCTTGCAGTATCTAAATTAACTAAAACTTGATAATCTGTTAAAGTATTGTTATTCAAAGTATTGTTAATTAAAATTGGTATTCTATACTTGAAATATGTTTGGTTGATGTAAAATGAAATTTCTTCCAGTTTTCCATTCGTTAAAATTAAACTATCATTATAAGTTAAATTCAAGAGAACGCTCGCATTTCCTAAAAATATTCCACTAGCTGTTGTGTATATAGCGGTAATGTTAACAGTCTTTCCTGATAGAATATCGTCAATATCATAATGTCTATCAACATCATCCAAATAATAAGTAAAGTTGCTAGAATAATTAACGTAAAAAGTTGTTATTGGAGTAACGTTTGAATTGTTAACTAAATCAAAACCATAAAACCTAAAACCAACAGTTTTGTTTTCTAGGCAAGAATCTAGAGTTTTAGTTAAATTTACCCAAGAAATGCTTTTGTTTATCAAATAAGTTTCATTTATCCAACTTCCTGAGCAAGTTCCATTCCAGCTGAATATAACATAAGAAACTCTTGTATCATAGCTCGGAGAATAATCTTGCCATAATGAATAGAATGTTATATTGTCTAAAGCTCTTATAACATCATCATATCCAGAATGCTCAAAACCAACGTTTGTGTAATTTGGAGCAATAGCATCAATTGTAAAGCTTAAGTTTACAGAAGTGGAATTCCAATTTTCGCTAAAATCTTTCGCATAAACTTTTTGCCAAGTATAATTCCCATCTTGCAAAGTATCGCCAAAATCATAATACCAGAATGTTGTAGAAGAGCTACTAGCTCTAGTTGCAGAAAAATTGACTAAAGAGGAATTTGGATATAAAATTTCAAATAATGCTAAACTTATGTTATTGTTATCGCTTATAGTTGAATTTAATCTTACAACAGTCTTTGGTGGATAAAGATTTCCTGAAGTTACATTAATGTTCATGTTTGTGATTATTGGAAGTAAATTATCAATGACTGTAATTGTTACATTGCTAGAAACGTTTGTTAAAACGTCTGCATCAGTAGAATTTCCTAAAATCCCTATGGAATAGTTTGAAGTTGGTGAATTATATGGTGAAACATTCCAGCTAAAATTGCAAGATTGTCCTGGTTCTAAATAAGAATTACATTTTGGTTGAGAATCTACAAAAAATGCAATGCCAGGAATATTTGAAGAAGGAATTACATAGTCTGGAAAGCTTGAAGATTTGTTGTATCTAAGCCACGCTAAACCAGTAAAGCACTTGTAATTCAAGCAAGAAATAGTTCCATTAACTGTAAAGTTTTGACCAACGTTTATTGTTGTTTGATAAATAGAAGTTAGATTGACTATTAAATTTCCAACCCTTCCTTCTACTAGAACATCTGAAGTTTCATTTGGTAAAAGTTGAGGATCTCCAGAAACATTAACATCTATTAGCCTTGCTCCTTTTATTGTAACGTTTGCAATAATTTGATAAGTACAGTTTACAATGCCTAAATCTGTAGCATCCATTATTCCACAACTATAAGGATTAGTTCCACTTTGAAGCTTTATTGAAGTTGTTGAACTTATTAAATTTGTTGGAGGAGAAGAAGTTTCATTTAACCTAAAGCTTAAGCTAACATTTCCACAATAATAATCGTGGCAAATAACTGTAGCGTTTATGGGGAAAGTATCGGTTTTGTTTAAAATTAAATTTGTTGTTGGATAATTCAATAAAACTTCTAACCATCCAACCTTTACAGTAACATTTTTTGTTTCGCTAATAGTTTGATTAATTACATTTTCTCCTATCGCATCTTGTGTAGCTCTGCATCTTAAAGAATAATTTCCAGCTGTGTTTGCTAAGATGTTAAAAGTATAGTTGCAGAAAGAACTATTTAAAACTTTTCCACAGCTATATGGATTTACATTTGCTAATAAAGCATAATTTCCTGAAGTTGGAACCAAATAGAATGAAGTATCGTTAGAAAATTCGGCAAAAATTTTCACGTTGCTACAATTTTCTCTTTCACAAGAAACGTTGCACGTTAAAGTAAAATTATGAGTTTTGCTTACAATTTCTTGACTTATGTTAATTGTAGGAATTGTTAAATTTCCAGCAACTACTGTAAAGCTAGTTGAATTTTCTCCATAAATTCCATTGGCATCAGTTAAATTAACTTTTATCACATGGTTTCCAACTTCTAAAGGAGCAAGAAAAGTATAGTTATAATTTCCAAAAGAATCTGTTGATGTTACTATTTCTTCATTTCCAACGCTTGTTGTTGGTTCTGGAGAAGTGTATTTTCTGAAATAAATTGCAGTAATTGTATAATCTGTTCTAAAGAAATAACCACAACCAGGATCGAAATTAACTTCGGCTGTAGCATCAGAGAGAAATTGGAGAGAGTTAGAGTCGACGATGATATTTTTTGGCCAATTTGAAGGTCTTCTTAACGTACAGTCCGGATATCCTGTAGAATAATAACCAATACACTTACCGTTGTAATAAACAATTATCCTTTCATAACTTTCACTGTCTGCAGTACATTTATTATCGACAGCTATTGCACCTCCATAATCCAAGTCCCCACTCATTAGTAAGTCAACGGTAACATCATAGAAAGAATAACCAGAATATCCAAAATCTGAAGGATAAAAAGTAACTGAACACGTTCCTCCAGCAGTAGAAGATGAGCATGATTTAGTAAGCGAACCAGACCATTTTACAAAAACATTATCCTTATTACTTAAGCTATTTGCACTTGGATTTCCATAATAAAAATAAATTGTTGTTGTTCCATTTCCAAAACCTACATTAGTAGTGTTTCCTGGTATTAGTGGAACTTTTACCCAAATTTTTGTTGAAGTAGTATTACAACCAGATTCAATCCAATAATTTAATAAATTATTATTTTCATCTGTAAACCTTATATCTCCACAATCACTTCTCATTTTTCCAGCAGAAATTAAGCTTTTAGTATCTAATGTAACTAAAACTTGATAATCAGTTAAATTATTAGAATTCAAAGTATTGTTAATTAAAATTGGTTTTCTATAAAGGAAGAGTGTTTGGTTGATGTAAAATGAAATTTCTTCCAGTTTTCCATTCGTTAAAATTAAACTATCATTATAAGTTAAATTCAAGAGAACGCTCGCATTTCCTAAAAATATTCCACTAGCTGTTGTGTATATAGCGGTAATGTTAACAGTCTTTCCTGATAGAATATCGTCAATATCATAATGTCTATCAACATCATCCAAATAATAAGTAAAGTTGCTAGAATAATTAACGTAAAAAGTTGTTATTGGAGTAACGTTTGAATTGTTAACTAAATCAAAACCATAAAACCTAAAACCAACAGTTTTGTTTTCTAGGCAAGAATCTAGAGTTTTAGTTAAATTTACCCAAGAAATGCTTTTGTTTATCAAATAAGTTTCATTTATCCAACTTCCTGAGCAAGTTCCATTCCAGCTGAATATAACATAAGAAACTCTTGTATCATAGCTCGGAGAATAATCTTGCCATAATGAATAGAATGTTATATTGTCTAAAGCTCTTATAACATCATCATATCCAGAATGCTCAAAACCAACGTTTGTGTAATTTGGAGCAATAGCATCAATTGTAAAGCTTAAGTTTACAGAAGTGGAATTCCAATTTTCGCTAAAATCTTTCGCATAAACTTTTTGCCAAGTATAATTCCCATCTTGCAAAGTATCGCCAAAATCATAATACCAGAATGTTGTAGAAGAGCTACTAGCTCTAGTTGCAGAAAAATTGACTAAAGAGGAATTTGGATATAAAATTTCAAATAATGCTAAACTTATGTTATTGTTATCGCTTATAGTTGAATTTAATCTTACAACAGTCTTTGGTGGATAAAGATTTCCTGAAGTTACATTAATGTTCATGTTTGTGATTATTGGAAGTAAATTATCAATGACTGTAATTGTTACATTGCTAGAAACGTTTGTTAAAACGTCTGCATCAGTAGAATTTCCTAAAATCCCTATGGAATAGTTTGAAGTTGGTGAATTATATGGTGAAACATTCCAGCTAAAATTGCAAGATTGTCCTGGTTCTAAATAAGAATTACATTTTGGTTGAGAATCTACAAAAAATGCAATGCCAGGAATATTTGAAGAAGGAATTACATAGTCTGGAAAGCTTGAAGATTTGTTGTATCTAAGCCACGCTAAACCAGTAAAGCACTTGTAATTCAAGCAAGAAATAGTTCCATTAACTGTAAAGTTTTGACCAACGTTTATTGTTGTTTGATAAATAGAAGTTAGATTGACTATTAAATTTCCAACCCTTCCTTCTACTAGAACATCTGAAGTTTCATTTGGTAAAAGTTGAGGATCTCCAGAAACATTAACATCTATTAGCCTTGCTCCTTTTATTGTAACGTTTGCAATAATTTGATAAGTACAGTTTACAATGCCTAAATCTGTAGCATCCATTATTCCACAACTATAAGGATTAGTTCCACTTTGAAGCTTTATTGAAGTTGTTGAACTTATTAAATTTGTTGGAGGAGAAGAAGTTTCATTTAACCTAAAGCTTAAGCTAACATTTCCACAATAATAATCGTGGCAAATAACTGTAGCGTTTATGGGGAAAGTATCGGTTTTGTTTAAAATTAAATTTGTTGTTGGATAATTCAATAAAACTTCTAACCATCCAACCTTTACAGTAACATTTTTTGTTTCGCTAATAGTTTGATTAATTACATTTTCTCCTATCGCATCTTGTGTAGCTCTGCATCTTAAAGAATAATTTCCAGCTGTGTTTGCTAAGATGTTAAAAGTATAGTTGCAGAAAGAACTATTTAAAACTTTTCCACAGCTATATGGATTTACATTTGCTAATAAAGCATAATTTCCTGAAGTTGGAACCAAATAGAATGAAGTATCGTTAGAAAATTCGGCAAAAATTTTCACGTTGCTACAATTTTCTCCTTCACAAGAAACGTTGCACGTTAAAGTAAAATTATGAGCTTTGCTTACAATTTCTTGACTTATGTTAATCGTAGGAATTGTTAAATTGCCTGCAACTACTGTAAAGTTTATTGAATTTTCTCCATAAATTCCATTAACATTGGTTAAATTAACTTTTATTACATGATTTCCAACTTCTAAAGGGGCAAGAAAAGTATAGTTATAATTTCCAAAAGAATCTGTTGATGTTGCTATTTCTTCATTTCCAATACTTGCTGTTGGTTCTGGAAAAGCATATAGCATAACTCTTATATTATCAAATCTTGCATTTTGGTTCCAATTGTCAGCCCATCCATCAGTTAGACCAAAACCGATCCATAAGCTTGTTAGGCTTAAGGTTGTAGAATCATTAACTAGCCATTGGTCGTTATAAATCCAAACATTGTTTGCGTCTCCAGGATAATCGTAGGAAGCCACACCAGTTCCATCAGTTCTATAAATAAAATATTCTGTAAGAACGTTCCAAGTATAGTGTCCATGATAGCCAGCGTGGTCTGCTACTATTCTTAATCCAATACCAGCGGGTTTTGAAATTGCCTTATAAATGAAATTATCACCACAACCTGAGCAATCACCAGAGATAATTACAGCTGGTGCCGGGTTACCCTCGCTAGTTGTTATGGAAGCACTATAACCTGAACCTTTAAAACTCCACCCAGCTGTAGAGCCAGAAGACCAATCCTCATATAAAACTAAAGTTGCTGTTGGATTACTTAAGCTTGGTGCCTGACTATTTCCATAATACAAATAGATTGTTGTGCTTGAACTAGCTGGAATGCTAGGAACTTTTACCCAAATTTTTGTAGTAGCAGAATTGCATCCGCTTTCAATCCAATAGTTTAGTAAATTTCCGTTAGCATCAACAAATCTTATATCTCCACAATCGCTCCTCATTTTTCCAGCAGAAATTAAACTCGCTGTATCTAAAATAATATTTACCTGATAATCTGTTAAAGCCGTTGAACCAGAATTAGAAATTGTTATTGCTCTTCTATATCCCCATTGTGCTCCCCAAACGCAAAAATTGCTATTGCTTTTACAAATAAGCAATTTTATCAATTCTCCGGAAGCTCCTGGTTGAGCGTTAGAAGAAAATGTTATTGCGCCTCCTCCTTTTTGAAGTTCAGGCGATGAATAAACTGTTGGTGGGCTAGGTGTTGGTGTAGCAGCAAAAATTATTGGGAAATTTAATAACCTTAGAGAATAGAAAGCAAAGAAAGAAAATATTACCAAAAAAATTCCAATTCTTGCAAATTCTTCCCTTTCTCTCTTAATCAAAATCAGAAAATTGCTTAAACCTTTCCTCATTTTAAAATTTTTATTTGCTTAATAAATTCTTTTGTAAATGAAGTAAATTATCCCACTCTTCTTTTCTTCAAAAATTTTATCTAAAACATAGTTTTGATTTATGTATCTAGCGAAAGAAGGATATAGAGTTAAATATGCGTTCATTTCTATTATAAATTTTGGCTTTTCTTTTTCTAAATTTTCAAGAACTTTTTCTTCGCTCAAATACCTCAAATAATCAACATATGCATCTAGGTAATTGCCTGCAATACTAACATTTCTTGAAAAAGCTATATAGTCAGTTAAGGTTGATTCACCAAATATCTTATCATTAGAACTTATGTTAGAAGCTATATAATCTGCTATTTCTTCTATGTATTTTGTCCTTTTTTTGTTTAGATAGAAATCCATTGTTTTTGTACTAGAGATTATTGAGAGTATAAAGAAAAGAAGCAAAGATATTTTTAACAATTTTGATTTCTTTGAAAAGAAAGAAAATGAAAAACAAATCGAAACAAATGGCAAAGAGTAAACGAAGTAATGGTATGCAATGGTCTTCAAAGCAAAAACAAGCAGAAGATCATAAATTGTTGGATAGACCGAAAGTAGAACAAAAATTCTATTCATTTTTTCATAGGATATTAGAAGACTTACCAAAAGTATTGGTATTGTAAAAATCCCAAAAGAAAAATATTGCCAATAATCTTTCTTCAATTTGGTTTCCATGAAAAGTTTTCCAAATATTTGATACTTTATAGTTTGTTCGAAGAAATTTGCACCAAAAGAAAGCAAAAAGATTGATAGAAAAATAAAGAATGAAGAAAACGATAAAATTAAGAATTTTTTTCTATCCTTTGAAAGTATGAGAAGAAGTGGAAAATAGAGAATGACTAAATATCTGTAAAATGCAGATATCGAAAAGAAAAAGGATGATGCAAAGTAATTATTATTGAGAAGAAAGTAAACACTAACCAAAAAGAAAAACAAAGATTCCCATATACCCAACTCATGATCTGAGAATATTATAAAGTATGGAAATAGTATGAAGAAGATTGCTGATATAAAAGCTTTTTTCTCATCTTTCAAGATTTTTTTGGATATAAGAAAAACCATTATTGACGATAAAGAACTAAAAATTATTGCAGGTAACTTGCCAGAAACCAATGAAATTCCAAACAATTTGAAAAATATAGCAATGGTGTAAATTTGGAATGGTGGGTGTACAAAGTTGAAATCTTTATATGGAATTTCTCCTTCAATAACTCTCTTCGACATTAAAAAGTACACATTTTCATCTGAAAATGTTGCATGAGAATTCAAAATCTTGAAAATAGCTATAGAGAGTACCAATACCAATAATATTACGAAACATTTTTTCATATCTTCTTTAAGATTCTTTCATAAAAATTATTTACAAAATCAACAAAATTTCTTCTATCAAAAAATTTTACAAACTTTTTATTGTTTCTAGAAATTTTTTCTCTCATTTTCGCGTTAGATAAAATTTTTATTATGGCATTAGCTAACTCTTCAATATTTCTCTCTCCAACTAAAATTCCATTAACTTTATCCTTAACTATTTCTTTTAAGCCACCAACTTTAAAAGCAACTATAGGTTTTCCAAAGTACATTGCCTCTAAGGCAACAATTCCAAAAGGCTCATAAATAGATGGAATAACTACTAATTCCGCATGTTTGAAAGCTGAATACACTTCTTCATCAGAAACGTTTGAAAGAATTAAAATATTATCAAGTATTCCTAAACTGTTTGCGAACTTCTCTATTACTCTTATATAGTCTCTTTTTCCACCAATAATAACAAGCTTAATATCTTTTCTTTTTTCTAAAACAAGTTTGAAAGATTTCAATAAATATTCAAAACCTTTTTCTTTTGAAAATCTTCCAACTGCAAGAATGTACTTATCCACTTTATACTTTTTCTTAAAATCTATTCTAATTTTCAAATTTTCAAATGAAATGAAATTTGGGACTTTAATTATTTTCTCTTTTGGAACTTTGAATTCATTAATAATTTCACTTTTAGAAAATTCAGAAGGAACAATAACAAACTTAACCGAATTTATGATGAACTTTAAAAAAAGTACCTCATAAATCTTTGTTAAAATAGAAAGGATTCCATTAGATTTATATATTCCGTGGTAGGATAAAACAATTGGCTTTCTTTTAATTCTACAAGCTATTGTTGAAAGAAGAGTTGTAAAATGATGGAAATCATGAACATGACAAATATCAAAATCTCTTTCTAAAAGAAAAAAGAAAACAAAAGGTGGAATTCTATAGATCGAAGAAACTAGATTTATTGTCAAAGATGGTAAGTAATAAACATTTATTTTTCCAAAATTTTTTACTTCGAATTTTAAAAATCTGTCAGAAGATGTTAAAATTGTTACATCGTTTCTTTTGCTTGCACATTTGCCCCATTCCAAAACCATTCTTTCTCTTCCACCATAGGAATATGGGAAAAATGAATGCGTTACGTGAACGATTTTCATTAAATTATTTTCTCACTAAAAACAAATACTTTCTAAAATTCTCCCAAAGGGTTCCTGGCTTTAGAGAAAATGTACAATTTAACTCATTGTAGCAAGTACTTGGACAAACACAGTTTTTTTGTATTGGCAAAGATTTGAAAGCATTAACAAATCCTTTTTCCAATCCGTTTATCCCCAAATGTGGCTTAAACAAACAAGGAATTACTTT
>Ga0080004_1135016_pt1 | contig 10159 bp, 10 predicted proteins | sample WasSprMetagenome_FD_69207 | JGI IMG/M metagenome (GOLD analysis project Ga0080004, IMG submission 69207) | Sulfidic aquatic microbial communities from Washburn Spring, Yellowstone National Park, USA - WS (SPADES assembly) (version 2) | ecosystem: Environmental > Aquatic > Thermal springs > Hot...
CGGAGAACATTCTACGCGAGGGTAAACCAGTAAATTTAGAGTCTACTCCACACTAACACCATATAGAAAGCGGTAAGTCTCATTCACGAATCCATATTCTAATCTCACGTGGTCTAGATGGAACGCCCTTGAGCGATTGAATCATTCCACGTATTGTGTTTTTAAAAATGCTCTTCACAAATGGGTTAATAGGGATTTCAACTCCATCGATTGATAAACTAATATCGCTAATTACTGGGCACCATGTATTCTCTCCCCTGAGGTAACTAAACAAGAATTTATGGCATGATTCAAATCCACATAATTGACAATTAGAGCCTGGGAGTTGGCTGATGTAGTGCTTCAGAGCCCTCTCCTCAATAAACTCTGCGAGTTTTTCCTCTTCACCTGGCCTATATATTGGTAGATCGAGGTTGATCCGTGTATCAGGGTTATTTAAGTACACTGCTATAACACCCTTAACCAATTCGCGGAGTTTTAAGAATTCATTAATGTCTCTAGCAACAATTACAGCGTCCCCAATTTTACTCTCCTTGAAGCCTTCAACGATAATTATTGGTTCAATTAAATATGGTAAACCAGCCTCTAACATATCTTCGTGTCCCCGTTTATACATTACTGCTAACCCAGTAGTAGAGAGAAGTACGGTGGATGCACCTGCATTCACATATTTCTCACCGTCTTTGTCCTCTAAATTCACTCCACTAGCACAGTGTTTTACAACTCCCACTAGGTAGCCTTTCCTCGATAAATACTCTACAACTCTACTAGCTACGTGTGTCTTACCTGCACCAGAGGTTTGCGATACAAATCTCACAATGTACTTATCGGGCAACTCACACACCTCTAGAACCATAATTTAGCTTGTAGTATTGCTAGAAATAAAGATATGATAAGCAGTATTACTGTGTAGTTGTAGGATCTATTGATAGCGATCATCTTCTTCACAGGTGTACGTAGCTTCCAATAAGAGTATTCATCTATAAATCTACCAACCTCTATTAAGCCTGCAACCGCAGGTGGGATTCTCTTGGTGAATGCCTCGTGTTTTAAACTCCCAACCATTAATGAATCCAGGAAGCTCCTCACACCAAGTGGAGTAGTTTTTGCAAGTAGTAGGGGAACTACTGCAATACTCCTCAAGCCTAGGAGGTATAATAAATTAAATAATTCTATAGGCGATATTATTATAAACATAAAAACCAACCCCGTTCCCAACCCAATACTCCTAGCCATTATCAGTAACAATTCGAGTGGAGTCATATGGTATAATCCAGTTAATGATAGTAGATATGCAGAGGCCCCCATGGCAAACCCCACTAATGCAGTAAGAGTGGTTATTGCGATAACCCACTCTAAGCCAGGGTAGATCAGGCCTATGGGTATAATGAATAATGCGAGTAGATATGACCTCGCAGGGTTTTTCAGTATGAACAAGATAATTGATAAAATAAAGGTTGCCTTAGCCAATACATGGGCCCTTCTAAACCCCTCATCTCCAGTTAGGAAAAACGACTTATAGATCACAGATAGAAGCCAGCTTAAAAACCCTGTAAAAATCATACTAACCCTCTCTACTAAGCTTTACAATCCTATCTGCAATAGGTGGAATCCTAGGGTCGTGTGATGCTATAACAACCGCTTTACCTTTTTCAACCAGTAATTGAAGTGCATTCAACACAGATGCCGCACTCTCATCGTCTAGTCCTCCGGTTGCTTCGTCGATGAAGTAGCAATCGAAGTTCATTAAGTATGCGGAGGCGATGGCGAGTCTACGTCTCTCACCACTACTTAGCTTTGCGAGTGGAGTGTCGAGTATGTATTTAATATTAAATAACTCAGCTACATCTAGAGCTTTATTCTCATCACCCCTAGAAGCCATTAATAACTCCTCGCGTGGTGTAGGCATTGTGAAGTATAGTAGGGGGTTTTCAGGTATATATATCATAGAGCCTGATCTCTCAACAACCCCCTTTGTGGGTTTTAATACCCCAGCACCTATTTTGAGTACAGTGGTTTTACCAGATCCATTTGGACCCGTTAAAAGCGTTAGAACACCTTTATAGAACTCTGCATTAAATCCCTTCAATATGTAGTCTCCACCAGGGTATTTAAACCACGTGTTTTTAAACTTTACAACTACTCCCTTAGCCTCCCCGTGTCTGGCTTTAATAGGTATTTGACTAGGTAGAGCATCATCGCGCCACTCACCATGGTACTTAACTCTACCTTTATCCAAGATGAGGAGTCTTGGTTCTAGGGAACTCCATTCAAGTGGGTTGTGATCAACGAGTATAACCCCCATACTCCTACCTAGAGCAACTTTTACGTATTGTTTAATTATTCTTCTCGCCTCCTCATCGAGGTATACGAGTGGTTCGTCCAGGATGAGTAGCCTGGGAGATAAAAGCAGTGTTTCAAGCCATAAGACTCTCTGCGTCTCCCCTGCACTGAGAGTATATGTGAGCCTCTCTCTAATAGAGGATACTCCGAGTGGGGTGAAGTCTGTGTCAACACAGCTTACTTCTCTAAGGGATAATGCATGGCAAATCTCAGCATATACAGTGTGGCCGATTAGTGCATACCATGGTTCCTGTGGAATATAACCCATGGCTTCATATATATCGCCTGGTCTAAGACTATTTAAGTCCCTTCCCTCAACAATTACTTTTCCCTCTATAAATCCACCGAATACCCTCATAGTCCCAGTAATGGCTCTCACAAGTGTTGTCTTCCCACTACCACTATGCCCAGTTACAACTAGTAGTTCACCCTCTCTAAGAGTAAATGAGACATTTCTCAATTCAAATCCTTCTGGATATCCACACCGCGATATTTCAACTTCAAGAAGCACTCTCGTCAATATGCAAGCACCAATAGGTGTAGGAATCAATAAAAACTATTTAACAAACCCAGCTCTACGTAGCCATGCAGCCATGGGGATTGCTATTGATGCCCCTACAATGACCTGGCTGATGTTAACTGGTATTTCTAAAACAGCGGACTCCGGTGGTCTACCCAGTAGGGGGTTACTAATGAAGAACTCGTATAGGAAGTAGCCTAAAACCATTAATAATCCACCAATAGCTAGAGCGTAAACCTCGCTACTCACTATATACTTCTTCATGAGAACCATGAATATTAAACCACCCAGTAGTGCACCTATAGCAATCCACACTGCTAACGCCACTTCGAAGTATGGTGGATTAAATACTATCGTAATATTGGTTCCAGGTATTATTATCTGTGATGGACCTATACTCAACCCGCCTAGCATGGATGAAACAAACACTATTGAAGCTGCATAGGCACCCCCCGTTAAAACTGCACTTATAAATCCATGAATTTTCCTCAGTTTCTTCACTAGTAACCCAGCTATAAATCCCTCAGTGAACTTTATTACGAGCGTTCCAGGAGCGAAGATCGCGTAACCTGTCGTTAAATCAGCTAAAGCTGCACCAAGGCCTCCCGAGATTCCAGCAATTAATGGAGTGGTTGTTAGTGCAGCGAGATATATCATCGACTCCCCAATATTGAAGTAACCCTGTGTGGCTGGTTGGTAAATTTGAATAGTTATTGTAGCTGCAAATACAAGCACTGTGAATACAACCGCTTCAACCAATCCATAAACGCTCCTAGCCATGAAACCACCTCGATATTAGTAATGACATTAAAGGGTAAAAACTAATTCAATACCGGGCTCCCGTGAAGCAATACATGTGTGGAGGAATACTTTAGATTAGCGTGGATGATGATCACTTGATACGTCCTACAGCGTGATTGCATTATAGGCTATGAAAAATACTCTAGTGAATTGCTTTTAATTAAAACGTGAACACGTAGTTAATATATTTACTCCAAGTAGTGATCCCAAGCGTTCTTCACTACTCTATCACGAAGTTTTCTATCCCATCGATTGGTATGTAGTTTAACCCATATTTATTGATTCTATTAACTAAGATCTTAACAGTTCTTGAGACTTCAGGATGATCAGGTATATTGGATAGGTTGAACCAAGAAACATCCAATGCATCCCCACCCGGTCTACAGAAGCCTCTTATTGTTTCATGATCTATTAGAACATCTATTATTACATAGTGATACTTTACCTTACGACTCTGATCCACTACTATGTTGTTTAAAATCCAGAGTATACCAATAGGCTCACCTATTAAACCAGTCTCTTCTTCAAGCTCTCTCTTAGCAGCATCCTTAATCCCCTCACCTGCCTCTATAACCCCACCTGGAATAGACCACTTACCTTTTCCAGGAGCATAGCCTCGTTTAACCAGTAGTATTTTATTTTCTTTAACGACAACTGCACCTACAGCTGCGATTGCGTACTTAGGGTAGGTTCTCTCCAAGGGAGACACCATTAACTCCACATAGTCCGTAATAGAGACAATATACATTTCCCTATTACATGTTTATAATGTTTAACTCCACTTGAGTAATCATTATTGGGTTGAAACAGGTGGTGCTTTGTGTATAAGCCACACGTATTAATAATTAATGCATCGCCAAGGAGGTACGGGTCATCAACTCAATTAGCTAAGGTCGCGGAAATTGGAGCGTTAGATGCCGGTGGAGAAGTAGAGAGTATCTTCCTATACGATTACAATATAAAGCCTTGCATAGGCTGCGTCTCCGACAATGTAAACTATTGTAGATTCCCCTGTATTATAGGGGACGATGACTTCAATAAAATTGGAGAGGTCATTATACGGGCAGACGGGTTGATCATTGCAACTCCTGTTTACTGGTATGGGCCAAGCGGGATCTTGAAGAATTTCATTGATAGATTAACAAGCATGGAGAACATGATATTTCATGGAGGTAGGAGTCTTCTTGAGGGGAAGGTAGCGGGCTTCATTGCTACTGGTGCAGATAGTGGTGTAATGATGACGATCTCCTATCTCGCAATAGTTCTTAACAGTATGGGAGTTGTAATTGCCCCATGGAGTATGGCATATACACACGAGGAGAATGCATTGAGTGACGAAGCGGCATTGAAGGACGCATACAATGTTGGATACCTTGTTGTTGAGACTATTAAAGCACTGAAGAATTACGGTAAATACATTGGCTACACGCTAATTGTTGACACGCAGAGATTAAGGGATATAGTTGGAGACTATGTTAGGAAACTGAACAATAGAGAAGAGAGAGCAAAGTTTATTGAGAGACTAGCTTCGAGAAGTATTAGTACAGATAATTGATCTTAACCCATTATAGATGCTCGTGGAGCTCCACGGACCAATGCGTTGCTCTAGTTTTACCACTTCTATTCCTCTGACACCTCTATTCTCCAACTCCTTCTTCAATTCCTCGGGCTCGATCCACTGGTCTGGACCTAGGAGAACAATGTTTGGCTTTAAATCCATAATGGGTTTTAAGAAGTCTTCTACATCCCCGAGGGAGACGGATGAAACATACTTCAAGGACTTCATAATGATCAACCTATCTTCTTCGCCGAGAACAGGCTTTCTACCCTTAAACTTCTCAAAGTTCCTGTCTCTCGAGATAACGACGTGGACTCTCCCCATTTCCCACGCCTTCTCTAATAGTGCGATGTGACCGGGGTGTAGGAATTCAAAGCTCCCAGCGACAAGTACTAGTGGTCTACTAAGGATCTCGCTTAAAGGCCTCCAATCAATGTTCTTCAAGTAGCCGAGGTGTTTAAGTGCATCTATCAATCCCTCGGCATATGCAATGCAGGATAGGCTGGATACGTAGTCCCCTTTCTCGAAGTAGTATTTTGCGTCGCTTAGGTAGCTCTTTGCAAGATCTAATATCGAAGACACGTTCTTTGGTAACTCGCTTTCATTGATTCTACTCAAAAACTGCTCAACATTATATATGTATGCAGATAACCTCATAGTGATAGTTGTTTCAGTCAAACCCTACCCCCATGTATATTATACGCGTTTAAAGAGTGAAAAATGGAAAGCTTATTATTTTCAACCATAGATACTAAATTTAATAGTGAATAGTGTTGAATGGTGCTTATGTAGTGCCTTCAATGAAGTCTGAACATGCTGGATACAAAAAACCCGAGGCCACGATTTTAGTGCTCGGAGAGCCGGTAGGTGTAGAACGGCTTAGAACAATTGTTTGGAAGTATGGGTCTAGAGGTGTAAAGATAGTTGTTTTTTCAAATGAGCGGAGTTCACGCATACTCGAGGATTTAAGGGAATTACTGCTAAGTAACATAGCGTTTACAATTGAACTATACCACTTGAAGACTAGCACTTTAAGCGAGGTATTGAAGAGGGAGGGGGATAGAGTGGTAGAAGTAGTTGTATTTGACTCAGGTTTAATCAACTCGCTGCCTCCTTCCTTGAAATTAAAGGTGGATATTCATTGAGCCTAGACATAGTGATCACCACTGATAGAACGATGATGTCTAATCACCATGGAAAGGAATTCCTCGGCTTCATAGCGACAGGTCCACCAATATCAATGCCCGAGAGCCTCTGGTTATTTATTGCAGCCCCTAAAGTCAAAACTGATAAAACCGGTAGGCCTATTGAGGCACCATATGGACTACGTAAAGTTGAGGCAGCTTTAATCGACGCTGGCTTCAATGCGGCAATAATAGATCCAGACCACTTATATAGATATGTTGATGCAATGAAGGTTTTAATGATTGGACACCACGACTACTTTGCCTATGGACCGCCAAGTAGTGAATGGTGGAGTTTAACGGGTTTAGAGCCTGTTAATAGGAGGAGTTTTATTAGGCTCATGAATAGCCCAGTTGTTAGGAGAGCTAAGGAGAGAGGTGTTAAGATCATTGCTGGTGGTCCAGCAGCTTGGCAGTGGCTCTACGAGTTGGAATTAATGGAGAAGTGGGGTGTTGATACAATTGTAGATGGAGAGGGAGAGAAAGTTGTAGTTGAACTAGTTGATAAAGCTTTGAGGGGTGAGGATTTACCTAGATACGTCTACGTTGGTGTCGATAATGCACCGAGTGTGGATGAAATACCGTTGATTAAGGGAGGAAGCGTGAATGGATTAGTAGAGATCATGAGGGGTTGTCCAAGAGGATGTAAATTCTGCAGTGTAACTCTAAGACCCCTTAGATTTATACCTCTGGAGAAAATACTGAGGGAAATAGAGGTTAATTTAAGAGCGGGCATTAATGGCGTTATTCTCCACAGCGAAGACGTCTTACTATACCATGCGGATGGTGTAAAACCCCGTCCAGAGCCACTAATAAAGCTCCATGAGGAGGTCATGAAGAAGATTGAGGAGAGGGGTTCTTTTGCATGGTCTCATGCAAGTCTTGCCGCAATAAAGTATGCTGAGGAGAACTATAAGTTAATAACTAGACTCATGAATGAGTACATACTCAATGATTACAGGAAAATGCTTGGAATAGAGGTAGGGATAGAGACCGGTAGCCCGGCCCTTGCTAGGAAGATCATGATTGCAAAATCCTCTCCATACCCACCTGAGCATTGGCCGATTGTAGTTGAAGAAGCCTTTAAAATAATGCATGAAAACAAAATAGTACCTGCAGCAACGGTAATACTTGGGTTCCCAGAGGAGACGCTTGACGATGTTGTGAAGACAATTGATTTGATTGATAAGCTGAAACCATATAGAAGCATTATTGTACCAATGTTCTTCGTACCCATGGGTGCTTTGAAGAAGAATAAGTGGTTTATGAGAGAACACTTGAAGATAGAGCACGTTGAAGCAATGAAGAAGATGTACGAGCACACCATATACTGGGCTGAAGACATTATGAAGAACTATATGACAGGCCCCTACTACCTCCCAGTTAAATTCCTATTGAAATACTTCATGTCTTATGTCAAGTGGAAAGTGAATAAGTACATGGGTAAACTCGAAGAAATGGTTAAAAAGTAGTATTTTATAAACCATAGTCATTGAGCAAACACGGGAAAAGGTGTGCAGTATTGGATTCATTTTACATAACAACGCCAATATACTACCCGAACGCGCCGCCACACATTGGCCACGCCTACACAACTGTATTCGCAGATGTATTGGCTAGGTATAAGAGGCTATGCGGGGTAAAAGTATTCTTCTTAACGGGGAACGATGAGCATGGATTGAAAATACAGAAGACCGCTGAGAAGCTGGGGAAGACCCCCAAAGATTTCACCGATGAAATGGCCGAGGTCTTTAAATCATATTGGAGAAGCCTGGATATACAATACGATTACTTCATTAGAACCACCGATACAAACCACGAGAAAGCAGTGAAGGAGGCATTTAACTACATCTACAAGAAGGGGTTAATTTATAAGGCAAAGTACTCTGGACTGTACTGTGTAGAGTGTGAGAAGTATTATTCCCCAGGAGAATACGTAGAGGTTGAGGGGAAGCCGTACTGCCCACTACACAATAAACCACTAGAGTACATGGAGGAGGAGACGTACTACTTTAAGCTGAGTGATTTTAAGGATTACCTCCTCGATGTTCTGAGGAATAGGGATATAGTTGTCCCGAGGAGCTACTCGGAGGAGGTATCATCTAAGATTGAGAATGAGGGATTAAGGGATTTGTCAATTGCAAGACCTATTGAGAGAGTTTGGTGGGGTATTCCAGTTCCGTTTGATGATAAGTATGTTATCTATGTTTGGTTTGACGCACTACTAAACTACATTAGTGCTATAGGCTATGGTGGAGACCACAGTTTATTCAATGAATACTGGTCAAGCGTACACCACGTTATTGGTAAGGATATATTGTGGTTCCACACAGCGGTGTGGTTCTCAATACTAAGAGCACTAGACATAGAGCCCCCTAGGAAGCTAATAGTTCATGCATTCCTAACGACGAAGGGTGCTAAAATGAGTAAGAGTGTAGGCAATGTTGTCTCAATAGAAGAAATGCTTGGAAGATATGGATCTCCGGATGGTGTTAGATATGTTCTCATGAGGATCTTTAATATGGATAAAGACAGTGAATTCGACTTCCAGTTGCTTGATAGTATATACAATAGTGAGCTTGCAGATACCTATGGAAACCTCGTTAGGAGGGTTGGCGTTCTGGCTCTTAAGAAACTTCGCGGCAAAGTCTACAGGAGGAGTATTGATCCAAAGTTAAGAGATGAACTTAACTCTAAGTTAAATGCGTATATTGAGGCAATGGATTCTTTTGATGTTTCACGAGCTGCTACTATGGCTATGGATATTGCTAGAATGGGTAATCAGTATTTAAATGACTCAAAGCCCTGGGAGAAGAGTGATCCAAGCAAGGAACTATATACAGCGATGGAGATTATTAGGTTGTCTACAACAATGTTAGCTCCATTTACACCACGCTCAGCTAAATCGGTTTCAACAGCGTTTGGATTCGAAGTCGGAAACCCAATAAAGTATAGTGTTGAGGTCGTAGAGAGATTTAATGTTACAGATGCACCAGTTTTATTCAAGAAGATCAGCGTCTCGAAGAAGGGTTAGTGGTTTGAATTACTATATAGCGGTTGATGTAGGAGCATCGAAGACGAGAATAGCTATTGCAAATGCTAGTGGGATTTTAGATAAAGTAGTTGTTAATACCCCGAGGGATGGAGACGAGTACACTATTTCAAATCTAATTATTAAAATAATTAGTGAGAAGTGGGGTCAACTAGTTGGAAACATTAGGGCAATCGGTGTAGCCACTATCGGTCCTCTCGACTTGAAGAGAGGAGTGGTGGTTAATACGCCAAATTTAAATATGAAGAGAATTGAACTACTAAAACCCCTTGTAGACTTCTTCAAGACCCAGGTATATATAGTAAACGACTGTGTTGCAGCTGCTTGGGGTGAGAAACACTATGGTGATGCCGTCAACGTAGACAACTATGTTTACATAACGCTGAGCACTGGAGTGGGGGCAGGAGTAGTAGTTGATGGAGAACTATTAATTGGCAAAATGGGGAATGCACATGAAGTAGGCCACATAGTAGTGGACTTTGATTCTGATATTAGATGCGGTTGTGGAGGGCGAGGCCACTGGGAGGCATATGCTGGTGGAAGAAACCTGCCTAGAGTGGCTGAGTACTTGTTGAGTAGGGGGATTATTTATAGTGGCTCGGAGTTAGCTGAGCTGGTTAAAAAGGGGTTTGCTATAGACGCTAAAGTAGTATTTAACTATTATAGGAGAGGGGATCCACTGGCTAAGGACTTGGTTGATT
>Ga0080004_1155487_pt1 | contig 10157 bp, 16 predicted proteins | sample WasSprMetagenome_FD_69207 | JGI IMG/M metagenome (GOLD analysis project Ga0080004, IMG submission 69207) | Sulfidic aquatic microbial communities from Washburn Spring, Yellowstone National Park, USA - WS (SPADES assembly) (version 2) | ecosystem: Environmental > Aquatic > Thermal springs > Hot...
CTCGAGCCCCTTCCTAGCCAGCTCGACCCCCTCCGCGATGGCGCTCGCGCCCTCCGCGTGCCTCTTCAGGGCGATGGCCCTCGAGGCCACGTACCTAGCGCCGAAGGTGTCGGCTGGCGTCTTGGCCGTGTACTTGTCGAACCTCTCTTTGAGACCCTTCACCAACGGCATTTATGCCTCCCCGAAACGGGGTTTCTCGATCAAAACTATTAAAGCGTTATGGGACGAGAACTCTCAGGTTCAGTTAGCTAGCAAATCAACTGTGTACTTAGGATGAAAAGCTTAGGGGTCTGCATCCGATGACTTTCCGAAAATGATAGAACTCTTTTCGTTGAAAAGAGAAAAAAAGCAGGAGCAAAGTTAAATAGGGCGTCCTCCCGCTTTTTCAACCGTGGCGGTCGGCGTCAGCGAAACGGTGCCCGACGAGGTGATCGAGAGGGTGGCGCTCGGCGAGACCTGCCTGAAGCTGGGTCGCGTCGCCAGCGCAGCCGAGTTTATGGCGAAGCACTCCATCGTGAAGGGCATCAACGTGGCTGTGACCTACGACAGGGCCGCGTCCGGCAGGTCTGTCGCGCTCACGGTGACGTTTAGGATCGTCGAGTCGAAGCTCGACCCGAAGGAGACGAAGAGGTACCTGCTCGCGAGGGCCAAGGCCCTCACCAAGTACCTCGGCATCGTCAAGCAGTGGCTGGAGCGCGACGGGATCGAGTGCGAGCTGAGCTGGCAGATCCTAGCGAACCCGATACCCAACCTGACCCACGTTATGGTCTCCGCGGTCTTCAGGATCACTAGGATCGACCTAGACAAGCTCCTCAGGAAGAGGAACGTGAGGAAGCTGGTGATATACGAGACGACCAAGTTCGTGGGCGGGGAGAGAGCTAGGTTGATAAAGCTCCTCGAGAGACTGGCGGAGGAGGAGCTTGAGCGCGAGCGGGAGCGTGGTGCTGGAGATACGTATTTCGAGGAGGCTGCTGGAGAGGCTGGAGAGGGCGGCGCAGAGGGAGTACTGCACGGTGCCGGAGCTGGTGGCGAGGGCGCTGCTGAAGTACCTAGAGCTGCTGGAGGAGGAGGAGCGGGAGAGGGCTGGATACGCGTGATCGACGCCGTCGTCGAGTTCGAGGTGCCGCTCGCCCTCTTGGACTCGCTGATCAGGGAGGGGAGGATCGAGGGCAGGGTCGGCCCCGACGGCTTCTGGTACGTGAGGCTGGAGGACGTAATGAAGATAAGGGAGGTGATGGGCAGAGGCAGGGGGGTGAGGGGTAGTGGCGCTTGACGCCTCCAGCATCGACCCCGTGCTGGGGCTGCTGAACAAGCTCTTTATGGGCACCGCGCTCCAGGCGCAGAAGATCGAGGCCTGGTCTCTCCTCAGGGACATCGCGAGGGAGTACGCCGGCGGGTCGATCACGGAGGCGGAGCTGGAGGAGTACGTCGGCGCCATCGCGAAGCGCCTCTCCACGGTCTTGGCGTCCGCGGGGAAGGGCATCCCCCTAGACGCGCTGAGGGACGAGCTGATGAAGGCGGTGCTCGAGGCGGCGGGTCGCGATATGGCGTCGCTCGCGCTCGACATACGGACGAGGATGGCGAGGCGGAGGGAGAGGAGGAGGCTGCGCAGCGAGATCGAGTCCCTGCTCTAGCCTAGGCGCTGGTCAAAATAAGGAATATGTATAAGTAGCCGCCACCCTCTCCGCCCCCCGTGGCGCGCAGGTACAGGAGGCTGGTCGTCAGCCCAGAGGTGCACGCCAAGCTGATGGAGCTGAAGGAGAGGGCGGGGGCCTGGAGCGTGGACGAGGTCATAAGGCGCCTCCTCTCCGGCGCCCAGCAGCCGCCGCCGCGGGGCGCTGGGTCTGGGTCGGAGGCCGAGGCTGGGTCGAGAGCGGTCGAGCCGGTCGCTCCGGTCGCGCCGCCGGAGCCCGCCCCAGCCCCGCGGCCGCCTAGGGCGCCGCCGTCCGAGGTCGCCGCCATCCGCGAGCTCGCTTGGAGCGTCGCGAGCTGGAACGACGTCAGGGACGTCCTCTCCGAGGAGCTGGGCTTCGAGGTGCCGCCAGACCCGTCCCAGCTGACCGCGGAGCAGGCCGCCAAGGTGAGGGAGGCGCTGAGGGCCCTAGCGGCGCCGCTCCCGCCGGCTGGGGAGGCTAGGGTGCGCTGGCTCCTGACGGCGCTGGCCAAGCGGCTCCGCGCGAGCCCAGCGGAGGTCGCGGACAGGTTCGGTCTGCCGGAGAGCCCGCGGGCGCTGAGGGTCTACCACCTGAGGGCTCTCGAGCTGGCGCTCCGGAGGCTCCGCGCGGGCGGGGGGTGAGCGGGCGTGGCGCTCTGGTGGAGACCCCTGACCGACAGGGAGAAGGTGGAGCTGGCCAAGATGCCGGATCGCGACCTAGAGGGGTGGAGGGAGGCGGAGGAGGCTATGCGCCGAGCGGTGGAGGGGCAGAGGGCCTTCCTCAGGGCCTTCCTCCGCTTCGCGTCCGGCGCCGAGCCCCCAGACGAGGTGGTCGAGGGCGCGCTCGCGGTGTGGAACGTGACCGGTATGGCGTGCGCCGTGACCTTCGCCAGCGCGCTGGCGCTGGGCGGCGACCCCGACGAGGCGCTAGCGGCGGTCGCCTCGATGTTCACGGAGGACGCCTGGGAGTTCATAAGCGAGGGCCTTAGGGCGGCCGCCGAGGCGGAGGAGCTGAGGGAGCACTTCAAGAGGAGGCGGAGGAGGGGGAAGTGATATGGAGGCGGTCGTCCTAGCCGGCGGCGACGCCTGGCGTATGAAGCCCTACCTGTGGATCCCGAAGCCCTTGGCGGAGGTCGCGGAGGGCGTGACCCTCCTCGAGTGGCAGGTCGCCTGGCTGAGGGGGCACGGCTTCCGCGACGTCTACGTCTGCGCTAGGGGCTTCAGGATCGAGGAGCTGGACGTCTACTGGGTCGAGGAGAGGAGGAAGCTCGGCACCGGCGGCGCCCTCAGGCTCGCGGCCCAGCAGCTCAGGGGGGACAGGTTCTACGCCTGCAACTGCGACGACATCCTCCTCGACGACCCGCGCAACGTCGTGGCGCGCCTCGAGGAGCACCCGTGGGCGGCCGGCGCGCTGGCGGTCGCCAAGCCTAGGCTGCCGTGGGGCGTCGTGAAGCTCGAGGGGGACAGGGTCGTCCGCTTCGTCGAGAAGCCGCTCGCCGGCGAGCTGTCCCAGACCCTCGCGGACTTCTACGTGTCGGTCGGGCACTACGCCTTCGACCGCTACAGGGTCTTGCCGCTCCTGCCGGAGGAGGGCGACCTAGAGGCGGCGACCCTGCCGGCCCTCGCCGCCAACGGGACGCTGTGCGCGTACGCCGTCAGGGGTCGGTGGCTGGCCGTGAACACCTACAAGGATCTGCTGGAGGCGCGGCGGATTCTGTCGGAGGTGGGTTGGTCGTGGCGGGTCTGAGGGCGAGGAGGAGGGCGTACGAGGCGGAGCGCGGGCTGGTGCTCGAGCTGGAGAGGAGGGGGTGGTGGGCCACTAGGGTGCCGGCGAGCGGCAGGCGCACCGGCTTCGACGTCGTCGCGGCGAAGGGGGGCAGGATCCTCTTCATCGAGGTGAAGGCTAGGCTCTCCGGCGAGGACGTGAGGATCGACAGGTGGAGGTGGGAGGAGGTGCTCTCCGAGGCGGCCAAGGCTGGGGCGGAGGCGCACCTCGCCGTCCGCCTCCTGCCGGACGAGGCGGGCGAGAGGTGGAGGATCAGGCCGCTCGCCGACCCCGACGAGGTCACGGCGACGCACGCCGTGTTCAGGCACCCGCGCTCCGCGCCGGAGAGGTGGATGCGCCTCGGCGACGTGCTCGGCTGATCACATCACGCCGGGCGGCGGCGACGCCCTCTCGATCACCTCTTTCGCGCTCATCACGAAGAAGACCTCGACCAGCTTGATCGCCGCCGCCTGCTCGCCGAGCGTCAGGTTCGACCTCTCCAGTATCGCGGAGATCGCGGTCACCGCGGCGCCGACCCGGTCGTCGGGCGTCGGCAGGCTCCGGATGATCTCCGCTATCCTCTCCGCCAGCCTAGCCACCTCCTCCGCCCTCTCGTCCCTCCCCGCCATCATCCCACCCTCTCGAAGAGGAACGTCACGCCCCTCCTGTATATCCCCCGCTTGGAGACGGAGCCGGCGTACCTCCACCTGACCTCCCCAGACCCCCTCGCCACCACCTCCCCGACCTCCGCGAGCATCCTCTCCACCGCCTCGGACGACCTCCTCGGCACCCTGAAGACCCTGAGCACCTCCGCGAGCGCCACGCCGGCCGTGCCCCCCTCCTCGCCGGCCAGCCTCTCGCTCAGCCACTCCCTCACAGCCTCGACCGTGAAGGGGCGCTTGAGCCCGCGCTCCGCCACCGCGCCCACGTCGCAGCCAGTCCACGCCCTGATCCACTCCGGCGTCGGCGCCAGCTCGGCCAGCTCGCGCCTGCCGGTCAGCTCGGCCGCGTCCAGCAGGATCTCCGCCGCCTCCACCAGCTTCCTAGCCACCACGCCCAGCTCGCCGCCGCGGGACGCGAGCTTCGGCGCCCGCTGCTCCGCCAGCGCCGAGGCGAACTCGGCCAGCGCCTCGGCGACCTCCCCCCTCCCGAGCTCCGCGCAGACCCTAGCCAGCGCCGCGCAGGTCTTTGCCTTCCACAGCGCGAAGGAGCCCACCCTGTCCAGCTCCCTGCCCCCGACCAAGTCCGCCAGCTCCTCCCAGCTCGGCGCCGCCGCCCCGCCCAGATCCGGTCTGCCGTGCGCCGCGACCAGCGCCGCTGCGGCGCTGACCCTCGCCGCCAGCGACAGGACGTCGGCTGGGGGCAGCTTGCTCCTAGCGTCCAGCCTCGCGAGCCTAGCGGCGGCCGCGGCGGCCGCCCTCCGCGCCCCCTCTGGGAGCGCGGGATCCGCCGCCGCCTTGGCGAGGGCCGCCACGGCCCTAGCCTTCCACCCGCTCCACCGCCCGCTCACCGGCCCCCACCCCCCTCGGCGATCCGCCAGTAGAAAACCCCCTCCCTCACCTCCATCGCCACCAGCCCAGCCCTCTTCAGCTCCGACAGCCTGCCGGACAGCGGCTTCTCCTTCGCCTCCACCCCGAACCTCTCCCTCAGCTCCCGCTCGATCTCCCTCCTCGTCCTCGGCTTCCCGTCCGAGAGGATCTGCAGCACTAGGGCTTTGACGCCGGCCCTCCCCGCCCCGCCGGCCCTGCGCTGGGCGAGGGTCTGCGCCACCGCCTCCGCGGCCCTCTTGGCGACCTCCTCGGCGATCCTCTCCCTCTGCTCCGCCAGCGCGGCGGCGAGCGCCGCGACCGCTTGCGCCGCCCGCTCCAGCCTCTCCCTCTCCTCCTCCAGCCTCTTCGCGACCCCCTCGGCGACCTGCCCCGACCGAGCCTCCAGCGCGGCGACCGCCTCCGCGATCGCCCGCACCTCGCCCTCCAGCTTGCTCAGCCTCTCCTCCAGCCTCGCAGCCGCCCCCCCGAGCCCGCCGGCCTCAGCCGGCGCGCCGCCCGCGAGCGGCGCCTCCCCCCTCTCCGCCAGCACCTGCGTGACGATCCTGCAGACGACGGTCGTGAGCGTCTCGTTCACCCTGATCTTCGCGGTCTCGCTCTTCGTCTTCAGGAACTGCTCCGCTGCCACGGCGAGGTCGGCGGTCGGCACGCCGAGCCGCTCGGTCACCTGCGCGGCGGCGTTGAGCAGCCGCCTGTAGTTCTCCTCCGTCGGGTTCTCCCTGAGGCTGCCCCAGCTCGCGGCCAGCTTCACGATGTACCACGCCGACCTCTGCAGCCTCCTAGGGTACGCCTCCCTCTCCGGCGGCTTGACGGAGGAGATGGTCTCTACCGCCTCGACCGCCGTGTACTCCCCCTCCCCCTCCGCCTCGACCGCCTCCCGCGCGGGCGGCTGCGCCTCGGGCGGCTGCGGGATCGCCAGCTCGGTCTCCCCCTCCTCGTACCTCTTCAGGATGCAGCGGCGCCTGCCGTGCAGCACAGTCCAGTACCTGTACTCCTTGCCGGCGGCCCTGAAGGTCTCCACCTTCAGGGTGCCTAGGGCGCCGCACTTGGGGCACGCGACCTCAGCCCCAGGCCCGACCCGAACCACCTGCGCCATATTTCCCACCCACCATACCCTATCAACACATAGTATTTAAGCTTTTCTCTAGCTCACTCCCCCTCCTTTCTCTCCCTCTTTTCCAGCTCCGAGAGCAGCTTGCTGCTCTCGAGCGTGACGAGGAGCGCCTCGATCAGCGGCGCGTCGAAGAGCGCGTAGATGGCGACCGCGAGCGCCTCCCCCTCCTCGACCCCAGCCCGCTTGCCGGCCGCCGTCAGGTAGAGCAGCTGGAGGTACGCGATGAGGGCGGCGTTGGCGGCGAAGGAGACGATCCTGTCGGAGAGGACGACGCCCAGCTCGTCCCTCGCCGCCCTCGCCAGCTCCTCGAGCGCCTCCACCGCCCTCGCGTACGCGGCGTCCAGCCTCTCCGCGCTCTCCTTGGGCATCCCCTCTCTGATCTCCCTCGCCTTGAGCGCCACGAGGGCGGCCCTCATCCTCACGAGCGCCCTGCGGATCTCGTCCCGCACCTCCCCGTCCGCGCTTTTCCCCCTCACGGCTCCCCGCCCCCGCGCATCTCCCGCTTGACCGCGTCCTCGACGGTCATATACTCGCCCTCGCCGACCCTGACGACCCACCCCATCCTCTCCAGCCTCCTCAGGAGCTGCTCGGCGGTGCTCACGGATATGAAGCACCCCTCCCCCTCTAAGTACCTGACGACCTCCCTCGCCCTCCGGCAGCCGGCCCTCAGGGCCCTCATAACCATCACCAGCTGCGGCTCCTTGGCGTAGTGCCTCTTCTCGAGCGCCCTCAGCTTCTCCCTGACGGTCTCGGCGAGCTCGACCAGCGCGTCCAAGTCGCGCCGCAGCCGCTCCGCGAGCCCCTCGGCCGCCCCGAGCAGCCGCTGGTAGTCCACGAACGGCGAGGAGGCGACGACCTCCACCTCCTTCGCCGCCGCGAGCGCCAGCTCCGCGTCCCTCAGCCTCGGCTCCAGCTGCCCGAGCGCCTCGGCTAGGCCGCCGAGCACCTCGGCCAGCTTGGCGGCGTACCTCAGCTCCTTCCTCCCGAGCTTCCCCGACGCCATCGGGCCCGTCAGAGCGCCGGCGGCTTGGCGCCGCCCTGCAGCTCCCTCAGCCAGGCGCCGACCCTCTCCTCGCTCGGCGCGACTGCCGCCGCCAGCTCCCTGTCCGCCTCGAGGATCAGGGCGACGAGGGCCGGCACCGAGTCCCGCCTAGCCCTCGGCAGGTAGCCGAGCGCCTCCGCCAGCCTCGGGTCGCCCCCCTCGGCGTACGCCCTCGCCAGCCTGACCGCCGTCGCGGCCTTCCACGCGAAGAAGTCCGCCGTCGCCGGCGACGCGTAGGTGCACAGCTCCCTGACCCACCTCTCCGCCTCCTCGGGATCCGGCAGCACCCTGTACGCGGTCTCCAAGTGCGGTCTCTTGGCGACGAGGCGGGCGACCGCCACCACGGCCCTGTGGGCGTAGACGACGCCCTGCACCCTCACCTCGTCTAGGACTTTCCTCACCTCGGGATCTGAGACCGCCTCCTCCTCGAGGACGCCGGCGACGTACCTCTTCCACTCCAAGAACCTGAGCCTACTCTCCTGTCCCACGGGGCCGTTCTTAAGGGGAAGGTATATATAAACCTTCCCAGCACCTTAGGCCGTGGCGGAGGGAGACCCCTGGGAGGAGGTGCGGAGGGTCGTCAGGCAGGCGCTCGCGGACGTGGAGTCGAGGCTGTCCGCTGGGAAGCTGCTGGTGCCCCCGAGCGTCTTCGTGCGCGCGCTCTTCGGCCCAGTCGGCGTCGTGAACGCGAGGGCGGAGCGCATCTGCACCACGGTCGTCGGCGAGCACGCCCCCCGCTTCTTCCAGCCGTTCTTCGCCGGCGCTAGGCCGGCGGACGAGCCCTTCGACTTCTCCGGCTACCTCAGGGGCAGGAGGGTGACCGTGAAGGTCGTGAGCGGGTCGAGGGCGTTCAACACGAAGATGCGCCGCGCCGTCGAGGAGGCGTCGTACTCGTTCGAGAACCCCCACATCCTCACCGTCCAGGGCGGCTACTTCCGGCCCCGCCAGGTCGGCGCCGCGGTCTGGCTCAGCGCGCCGGCGAGCTGGAAGCTCGTCGCCGGCGAGGGCGCCTACAGGCGGTTCCTCGGCATCGTCTACGAGGAGGCCAAGCCCTACAGGGCTAGGCTGGTCGCCCTCCTCAAGAGCGCGAGGGAGGGGGCGTGAGCGGCTATGCCCGAGAGGCTGCCCGAGGCTAGGCGCCGCCTCTCCGAGGCGCGCAGGGAGGAGCTCCTCAGGGCCCTGCAGGCCGAGCGGACGCGCCACGGCGGCTTCGCCTGCGGCCTCTGCTGGGGCGTCTTCTACAGCTGGTACGAGTTCGAGTGGCACGCCCGCCGGCGCCACAGGAGGGAGTACGGGGCTGCCCTGAGGAGGGCGCTGGAGAGGGTGAGCGCGGAGATGGGCGGCGTGCCGGTGGGCGCCATACCCCCAGCCGTCAGGAGGGCGGCGCCGCCGGACGCGGTCGCGAAGATCGGGCGCGCGCTCGTCTACGTCTACCTGCCTAGGAGCCTCTAGGCGGGCGCCGCCGCCTCCCCCTCCCCCTCGGTCTCCGCCTAGGTCTCGCCGCTCCCCCCGACCTCGACCCACCTGCTCCCGTCCCAAGCGACCCTCCCCATCCTCGATAGGGCGAAGACCGCCAGCGCCACCTTCTCCCTCTCGGAGAGCTGCGCCCCGCCGGACTGCAGCGCCCTAGCGGCGAGCGCCTCGACCTCCTCCGGCCCCATCCCGTCCTCGCTCGCGGCGTAGGCGGCGTAGAGCGCCCACGCCTCCGTGAAGACGACCACCCCCCTCGCCCCGACCTCCCCTAGGTCGTAGAGGAGCAGCCCCCTCCGCTCGCACGCCCTCGCCAGCCCCTCGGGGCTGCGCACGTCCCTGATCAGTACGCAGTCCTCCAGCTCGTCGAGGCGCGACCGCCCCCCGCGCCCCCGCCCCTCGGGCTGCGGGTCGGTCTGCTGGGGCTGCTGCGCCCGCCGCCCAGCTTCGCCAGCCGAGCCGACCGCCTCGGCGAGCAGCTGCCGGACAAACGCGCTGAAGCTTAAGCCCCCCGCCTCCGCCGCCCGCCTAGCCCGCTCGTAGAGCTCGCGGTCGAGCACCACCGGCACCACCACCCTCTCCCTCAGCACCCTCTTCCTCGGCACGGCGGACGCCCAGCCGGCGTTCGTTATATACATAACGTTTGATTCGTTATATACATAACATTCGGTTTGTTAGTTATATAACCAACGAACGGCTCGTTGTATATATAACTAACAAATGGTGTAAAAAGGATAGAAAAAAAGAAAATGTTTTCCGGTCGGCTCAGACTGGGATGACGGCGACCCTCCCCTCCCTGACCGCCCTCGCCAGCTCCCTCCTCCGCCTCGCTAGACCCCTGAAGTAGCGCGCCATCTCCCTCCAGTCCCCGTCCCCCTCCCTCTCCGCCGCCCTCTCGTACCGCTTGGCGAGCCGCTCCGCGTCCTCCGCGTCCTCCTCGAGGAAGCCTGCCAGCGCCTCCTCCGGCGTGGCGCCCTCCGCCTCGGCGACCCTCCCGAGCGGCGTCGCGCCCCTAGCCCTCCACCTCCCCCCCTCCTCGGTCAGCCTCACGCCGTACATCTTCCTGCTCGGGTCTCCGAGCGCGACCCTGCGCTCCGCGGGCACGGTCTACACCCTCGGGCGCCTGCGGGTCAGCCTCCCCTTGACGCCGAGCGCCGCCCTGACGCGGGGGCCGCACTTCCACAGCATCTCGACGAGCGGCTCCACGTAGAAGCGGTTGCCGACCATAACGATCGGCTCGTCGATCGGCTCCGGCAGCGGCACGGTCTCGAACACCCACCCGCCGCCGGCGCCGGTCACGCCGGCGAACACGGCGAAGCCGTGCGGGCACGCCTTGGTCAGCCTGTCCCACGCGGTCGCCAGCCTCGCCTCGACGGCGCCCAGCGCGCTGGGCGGAGCCGGCAGCTCGCCCCTGAGCGCGGTCGCCACCCGCTCGAACGCCGCCCCAGCCGGCACGTAGAGCGAGACTAGGGTCGGGCGCTCGCTCCTCACGCCGCTGACGTCTCTGACGATCTTCGCCACCTCGATTGCCTCCCCCCTCTTCTGCATACGGTAGTGGCGGTAAG
>Ga0080004_1156587_pt1 | contig 10155 bp, 1 predicted proteins | sample WasSprMetagenome_FD_69207 | JGI IMG/M metagenome (GOLD analysis project Ga0080004, IMG submission 69207) | Sulfidic aquatic microbial communities from Washburn Spring, Yellowstone National Park, USA - WS (SPADES assembly) (version 2) | ecosystem: Environmental > Aquatic > Thermal springs > Hot...
CAGGCAACCTCGGTCCACGATATTGGACAACAAGAAGACAGTCGCCTCCCTCGAGAATCAAAGTCTCACGGTTCACTTCAAGTTGAACGCCAAGAAGTTCCGATGCGATACGGGCAAGGTCGGCATGTCCGATGTAGGAGCGGAAAGAGTGTTGTGAGATAATCTGGCGGGCTTCTTCGGTAGTAAGTTTGTGAAATTCAACGACGCACATTGACTTTTGGGGCAGCATGTTGATTGAGAATGCATTCGCCACATACAGCATCGTTCATCCCTCCTTTGGTGCGTTCGTCTCTGTCCGCTCTTATATATGACGGGGCTCTGTGGGAATTTCAACCCGAAACCATGATGGGCTCTCAAAATCGCTCAAAATTGCGGGAAATTGGCTCAAACTCGTGGGGTAATGCAGCAATGGACGGCGAAACATTTCCCGTTGGAATTGAGACGATGGGCGGAACAATATTCTGCTTCGTCCAGCGGGGGTAATATTTGTCAAAATCGTCTAATGCATCTCTCATCCGTGCTTGCTTATTGGGAATTTTCAGCATCTTGACCGTCTCAATGCACTTTCGCAACGCCGCATGCGGGTCTTCATCAACGGCGATAACTTCAGCCACAATCCCGTTCGTCCCAGCACATACAATCCTTCCGTTCTCGTCTTTCATAACATCGCAGAGATGAACATGGGCAGGATACCCTGAAGGCTGAACCCAAATCGGAACTCCCTTTGCAATCTCATCGTAAATCCTGCGCATGAACCTTTTGTCTGGGTGCTCAACGGGACACGGTGGAATTGAAACTTCAATTCCAACCGCAAACTTGGTGTTATCAAGCCCCTCAATTACCTCAATCTCGTCGCTTTCTTTGTTGCACATGCGCCAGATAATTTCACCCCAACCGACATCGTTTTTGAGATGGTGGAGGCAGTAATATGCGTTGTATCCAATCCTTGGCGTTAATTCAAGCGCATACAATTCATTCGTTCCGTCCTCAACCATGATGTTGATTGATGCAGGTCCTGTCCACCTAACACGCCTCACCACTTCGGCAAACGGAAGCAACACTTCTTGGATGACACGAGGTTGAGTTTCATAAGAGAACCAGCAAATTGACGACATACAACCTACCGTCATCCCCAAATCGTCCACCATAAACTTCTTCGTTTCAATGTCGTAGTTGGCAGGTAAAAACGGAATACCGTTACCAAACCACAGTTCCACATCAATATTCCGCCCTTCAATGAACTGCTGAACATCTATCTCCATACCGCTTAACCCCAAACTTTCCCACCAATCAAGAACCTCAAGCGCATCTTCTACACCGTCAGCGATGTAAACTTGGACTTTGTTATCGTGAGGCTTGAGAACCCAACGCAGCGGATATTTCTGGATGAAGTTGCGGGCATCTTGAATTCCATGAGCCGTGTAAGTGAACGGGACTTTTATCCCGCAGTATTGGAAAACTCGCATGGCAAAACCTCGGTCTTTCTCCATTCTGTCAGCCCACGAACTTCCGCCCCAAACACGCCACCCTTGCCTTCTGTATTCGTCCAACATTCTACCCATTCCAATATTGTCAGCAACCAAAATCCATTCCCGCCTAAAATCGCTCCGCAAAACTTCATCCAAACTGTCAACCTTGTCTACCAAGCCATCACCGACATGCTTGAAGTCTTCTTCGTGTATGTAAACGACAGCCTCGTGCCCTTCATCTTTGAGCCACACAGCCATGTTCCAGCACCAGCCGTAGTTTGAAACGACGATGAACTTACCTTTGATGCTCGGTTGTCTGCGAACCAGAACTTCCATCGTCACTCAACCTCCTCACGCATCCTTCGCTTCTTTTCAATTTTGCTCATCTTTCGTTGCATTTCAAGGCGTCTCTTCAGTTCATTTTTCTTTCTGGCAATGTAGTTGCGCAGGTTGGTCTGACTTGCATACTGAAGAATTCCAAGCAGGTAGTTGGCGAATGCTTCTTTGTCAGGCGTGATGTAACCGTAACGGCGCAACCCTGAGATGACGAATTGAGGCACAAAGATACCGTTGTGGAACCAGTTCTCGGCAGCCTTAGGTGCGTGTCTGGCAATTTCCTCAGGACCAAAGATAAGCATCATTGCGATGAATTCGTTAGGCTTGGAGGCGATGAACTTATACATTTCGTCCTCAGATGTATTGGCTGCCTCAATGAACTCCCTGACAGACTGAGCGAAAACGCCGTCTTTATACCTCTTCCATGTTCTCATGTCGGTTAGTTGCATAACTGCATTGATGTCAGTTGCGCTGTTGGCGCGGCGGGCATATTCAGCCAACCCAACAAACACTCCTTGGGGCGGGATAGGTCTGAACAATAGAACGAAGTCGTGGGCTTTAAGGGTTGCTGCCTCTCGTTTGTGCAAGATTTCTGTGACAGGTCCTGACAACCTTTGCAGTATGACGGCTGGAGGATATTGACCGTAAGCCCAAGGCAAACCTGCCAACGCCTGAATTACCGTCGCTTGCCACTTGTTACCCAACTCAGCAACGGCAGGCATAGGCAACCCACGACGCATTGCAGTAACAGCCCGCGCCGTCCTTGAAAGTTGCCCCAACGGCAACCATTGAATTGCACGGGATAGATTGGGATTGATGGACGACAACGCTATTAAGAGCCACACCAAGTCCGCAATCGCTGAAACTTTCGCAACATCAGTCCCACCACGCCGCATGTATTCTAACGACTTGACTACTTTCTCAAGGAACGGTGCATCTTTGAACTTAGGCATCTCACTCAAGATTGAGAATGCGCGGTAGAATTCTCCCGCCCTTGTCACCAAGTTTGCAGTCTGAGCAAAGCCTCTAACGACAGGTGGAACATCAGTTGTCATCATAGTGTCGTAAGTTGCCGGTGATTGACCCATGAACGCAAACGAGAGCATGTTCACAAGGCGGGTAACTGCTCTCGGCGTCATCGCTACAAGACCTTCTTCAATCAAGTTGAGAGGATGGAGGCTTTGGTCATCTGGCGGATAACCCAACGGAACTTCTTCAAGTTGACGCCCTGTCACGGATTGATACAACGCATTGAGGGCAAGCAAACCTAAGTTCATGACCGCTACAGCCACAAGTGCTTTAGAAAGTTGCTCTATCGCATCAAGCACCTCTCCCGCCTGCTTTCTGCCTCTTAGGACATCAACAATGTCGCTGATAGCCTTAACGGGTTCTTTCAGCAAAAGTTTGGACGCTGTTTCGGCAGTTGCGAAACCGACAACGACGAACTGCCTTGCAACGGGACCTAAGAACGCTGCCATCCTCGGGTCTTGGAACGCTACTGGTGCGAATGAGATGTTAGGAGTAGCCTGAACGCTTTCTGCCAAACTTGCACCATACATGAGAGCCTGCCTTAACACATCGTCAGTTATCGGAATTCGCTTTGATATAGCATCCGAGATGAACGCTTCCATACCTGCCATCGCTGTCGCAAGAACCATCGCCTCATCAAACAACTGCAACGGGAACATTAACCAGTCCAAAAGTTTTTCGCTCAAAGTTCCGTGAACTGAAAGTTGCTTGTCCAAATTGACGAAAGCAGCGGCTTTTCTGTCGGTCGGAAGTGTTGGGTCTAACAAGTCAGCAATAGCATTCGCAAGCGGACCTTTTTCTCTGGCTGCGGCGGTGATGATTTCTACACCTCTTAGAACCGCTGCACGGTGAGTTTGTTCGTGTCGTGCTTTCAACGCAGGCAATCTCGCAATCAGCATCCTTTCAACAGGACTGAGTTCCAAACCTAACTGGCTCTTCAGCGTAATCCAAAGAGCCCTGGGGAAGTGAAGTATGGGCAAAATTGCGTAAACAATTGAACCGAAATCGTCAACCAACCTTGCAGCAGCGTAAGGGAATGTTGTGGTCTGACGAACGATGGATGATAAGTTGGCTGCAAGCGCCGTCGTCTGAGTGACCGACAACATCCTCGCCGCTATACCTCCCGCCCTCATCGCCATATCCATATTCACCATCGGCACTGACTGAGACAAATACGACGCTATCAACTCCCAACCTTCAGCACGCCTTGAAAGCGTATCCACAAACGCCTCTAAAGCATCCCTGAAACCACGCCGTAGCAGCGGCGAACCTGCAGCCAAATGAAGTTCACGGGTCAATGCAGGCTGTAACCACTTAGGTGCTAACACAGACAAACCTTTCAAAACAGCCGCATAAGGCAACAATGCGTTGTAAGCGTTAATCGTCCTGAAGAAGTTGGTCATGATGTTGTAGAACTGCTCAGCCTTGGGAGTAGCCCTTCCCGTCCGCTCATAATGGAACATCCGCTTGCCTATTCCGTATCTGTAAACCCGTATCTTGTCTTCTGCGCCAGTCAACAAATCCGCTAAATCAGCAACGAGCGATGTCCAAATATCGGTAGGTAACTGCTCAAGTTCCATTGACAGCGGGAAGTAAGCACGCTCAATCAAGTTAACGCGTGGCTCACCTCGGAAGATGATTTCCCCTGTAAGAGCCCGCGCACTTAGAAGGTTCGTCAGGTATGCAGCGGTAATAGCAGCGTTGACGGCAAGGCTCTCAACATAGTTTCTATACGCTGGCGATGTGAGTATGCGACGCATAGGTTCATCAATTCTGTTGAAAACGGCGTTGAAGTCACGGAAGGTGTGAGGGTCTCTCGCTGCTGTGTAGGTGTAATAGAGGAATTTGTTAAGCGCATTTCTCACATCGTCTATGCTGACTTTCTGTGACTGAGCGATGCGCCTTGCAAGATTTTCTGCCGCAGCACCAATGAACATCCACAACTTCATCGGAGTTCCTCGCTCTTTCGGCGGTCTCGCACCTGCAGCAATCTCCCTGAAGATGGCTGCTGCAGGGTGATTGGCAACAAATGGAGCGACATGTCCGCCTCTATCAGGGTCTTGGAGCAAAATCTGACGGAGCAAGTGTTCATCCCACGGGGTCTCAACCAACCGTGTCCACGCCGAGTTGACATACGCCCCTGGCTCAGCAATCATGTGCCTTATTTGTTCCGCTAACGGACGGTCAACACCGGCAACTTCAATTCTCCGTGTAGCGGTGATGAGCCATTTTCTCAGCAGTTTCTCGTTCTCACGATACCACTCATCAAGAACTCTCGGAATATCTTCAATCCTTGCGTTTTCAACACGGCGGATAAATGCATCCAAGTGTCGTTGACCTTCACGGTAAAGTTGAAGCGCTGAGTTGTAAAGTTGTGGGTCGTGCTTCTTGATAGCGTCAAGGTAATTGCGGTAGAAGTCACGGAGAGTTTGACCGAATTGACCGAGGGTTTGCTGAACTGTCGGGTGTTCAAGCAAAGCCGAACTCTCAATCAAGTTTTCAACGAAAAAGATGCGTGAAACAGGGTGATGTTCAACTGACGCTGCAACCTCTGGGTCGGAAAGAACCCACTTCACCCTCCTTATCCCGTCAAGCGCCATCGCAGCAAAAGCAGCCCCAGCCTTAAGTTGCGGGTCCGCATGCATCTTAACGAAGTCCTTCAACCTGTGCCTCAGGTAACTTACAGCGTTCCTCAAAATCTCAACACGAGCGTCTGGGTCTAACTTTGAGATAGCATCGTAACTCCAGCCCGTGTATCCATAGTGCTTGTAAAGTTCATTCCACAGTTCCCTAACGGTCAAATCCCCAACATTTCTCTGTTGACCGTTAATCTCAATCGTGAAGTCGGTGACTTTGAAGCGCTGTCGTTGCCGCCCTTGAGGTGTCTGAACAGGGACTGAAAGCAGTGTCCGCTTCCAAACATCCTTCAAGGGCGTGTCCGCAATCTTACCCCAGTCCACTTGACCCTTCATGAACTGAAGGAAGACATAAGCCAAATAGTTGCGTGTAAACTCGTCGCTCAAGTTGCGGTTCTTAGCGATGTTTTGTAAACCGTTCAGGAACAGTGCGGATTCTATTGTCAGTTTCCCTAATTCGTCAACAATATCCATCAACTGCTGATTGGCTGTCAAGATTGAGATAATTCCGACCCGTTGCGCTGTCGCTTGTGCTATCCGCTCCCTCTCACTTCTCGTCAACCTGACGCTTCTCCCTACCGTGTCACGAAGAGGCTTTTGGGCGAATATAGCATTAGTTCCTGACTTGGTGCTGTTAACCAACTCGTCAACAATCCCGTCAACAGGTGTAGCACCGGGAGCCTCAATGAATTCAGCCGCAGCAGACTTGATTATTGAACCCAACTTGGGGTCTATCTGGGATACGAGTTGAGACACAGCATCAATTCCTCGTGAAATGGCTTGGCTTCCTGCACTCACAACTTGCTCCATGCGCTCAACAAATGTCTCAAATCCATCAACTAAACCTCTCAAAATAGGTCTCCCTTTCAGAAGACCCACCAAAGTCATACCCGCAAGACCCATAGCACCTGCCATTGTCATGACCGATGTAATAGGCGCTGAAGCCAAGATGGTGTAAGCAGTGTTCAAAGTGGCAGCAATGGCGGGGAATGCTTTATATGCCGTAGCCAACGCAGCAACTAACGCCATAACTCCAAGATACCTTCGGTCAATTCCTCCACGCATCCTCGCCTTCACAAACGAACTTATCATCCTCTCAGCATCTTCAACGGAAATGTGCCGGAATGCATCTTTGAAGTGACCCGCTGAAAGTCGGCTCAAATCTTGGAGATGAACGGTGCGGACAAATCTGACAATATCCCTGAAGACTTCAGGGTTGTCACGGATGAATTGAGCGAGTTGGTTGACATCAGCCAGACCTTCAAGAAGGGTGATTGCGTAACCTTCACCCGCAACACCGTATTGTCTGGTCAAGTAATTGGTAATCTCGTCCATATACTTGCGGACAACACCCTCTAAATCGCTCACGAACTTTTCCGCTATAACATGACTGTCAACAACACTACCGTCGGGCGCAACTAATTGCTTCAACTTCGTGACGGGGTCTTGTTTGACGGTCATACGAGCCCAGTCGTTCAACTTCTTTTGAACCACATTGTTGGCAACCATCCTTGAAATCTTGTAGACAAGTTCAACATCGCTGAGGTAATTGGTGATGTTGTTGATAATGGTTTGGGCAACTTCGTCAAGCCTCTCACGGCTGAAAGTCACCTTAACTTGCGGAACTGTGGGGTGAGCGAATGTCTTGTCGGCAAGACCATCAATTCCGTCCGTAATCCATGCTTGCAGAATTTTCTCTACAAGTTCCCTTCTATACTCGGACGGAACTCCTGCAGCATTTATCACTTCTGCAACTAATTTCTGGACTTCACGCATCGCAGTTTCTTCAGCAAACCTATGAACCGCACCTCTGATTGGAGCAGGGTAATCTTGCGTTCGGCTAAATATCAGGTCCATCAAAGTATCAGCGTGGGTGCGGAAAAGCGGTTTGAGGAACTTGCTGCTCATTATGACCTCGGACCTTTCAAGGTAAGGCGCAAGTTGGGTGTGCTGCTTGTCTAAATACCTCTTAAGGACAGCAAGGTCCAAGTAGGGAGAAATCGCTTTGTGTAACCTACCCAAGATTACTCGGTAAGCGTGGTAAATTGAAGGAGCCATATCGCTTACCGCCCGGGAAACTTCTTCTTCAAGTTGAGCAATCCTCTGCATAAACTCAGTAGAAGGTCTACCACGACCACGACCTTGCTTTAATTCATCAATCTGCCTCAACAATGAATTCACCCTGAAACTTCGTGCAGCCAACTCAACAATCACAGGATCGTTCAATAAATCATTCAACTCAGCGATAGAACGACCTTTGAAGATGTTGACAATTCGGCTCGCAATCTCTAACCCGACCGACCTACCAAAATCGGAAACAACTTCGTTGACCGCCGGCTGAGGGAACTGAGCCAAAGCACTCTCAAACATGTCCACATTGTCAAGCGATGTCGCCAGTTTGTTCATCCACCTGTGAAGCGACGGAACTTTCGCCGAAGCAACTTGAAGGACATCTAACAAATCTGCGTAAACTCGCTTGATTAACTGAGGTTCTTTAACCCAACTGGGAGTGACATCGTTGGCAAACCGCTCAAACAGGAAACTGATGTCCGCAGTCCACATTTTCCTTGGGTTGAAGTAGGTAATCGTCCCGTCGGGTTTTGTCGTGAACAACGGTGAATTTCTCAAGTCGGTGTGAATTGCAGTGATAATGGTGGTGATGTCTTGAGGTAACACTCCAGCAGACAACCGCCACATATCTTCCACAAGAGCCTCAGCAATCTCATGAGCGCGGTCAATCGCAAACTCAAGAGGTAAACCTTTTTGTTGCAATCTGACAGCAATCCTTGCAGCGGTGTCTCCTACCAAAATCGTGCTTACCTCTCTAAATGTCTCGTCCAGCATCTTGAGTTCTTCCATGCTCAGGAAACCACGAGCACCGCCTCGGCTAATCTGAGGATGGAATTGAGCAATGATGGAATGAACGATGTTGCTCAACCCTACGATTTCTGGGAACAAAACATCGTGGAATGTCCGCCACAAGTTCTCAGAAGTTCCATACAAAGTCCCCGACAAAGCACGATACAACCTGTAACCGCTGCTGAAGGACATGACGGTCAATACAGGGTCGGAAAGTATGCGCTCTATTGCGGTGTTGTATGCTGGTTGCCGTGACGGAGTTAGGAACGCACGGATAATATCACGCACATCGTTGACCTGCTCAGGTTCTGGAGGTGACGGGATTAACTCAAACGCTCTCGCTTCAGGTCCAACTTCCCTAAACCGCCGTTCTACAGGCATTTCAGTAATGAGCGGGCGTGACGGGAAGTTCTTGCGGACAAAAGCAATGACCTCGGAAATTGACGGTGCTTGTATCGCAGTCAAAGTTCTATAATGCTCAACCAACCTGCTCGTAGCGTTCAATATCTCGTTAATCAATTGTTCGTCATTCAATAGAAGCCTGAGTGTTTCGTGAGCCCCTATCAATGTCGTAAGTGTCCCTTGAAGATTATCAATGTGAACGCTTACATCACCAACATGTCTCGGCGTAACATATATTTCGGGGTTTCTTGACACAAGAAGGAGCATTTCGCCTGCCATGTCCATCAATACAGGGATGACATAATCGGAGATGACACGAGCATAACGGTAAGTTGTTGGCATGTTACCGACGAAACTTATTGCGGTTGTCAACATTTCTTCTATCAAGTTGTTCAGAATGTATTCGTAACGGGGCACTTGCGGTGCTACCAACAACCACTCAGGATTGTATTGCTTCAACGAACGGAGGAACTCGGGGTTTTCAAGCCGTTCAGGGTTAGCAGCAACTTTCTCCGCTAATTCTCCTATGTTACTTGGAACTCTGAACACTTCTTGGGTTACTTCAATTGCCCACCTGATTAACCGATGCGGTAACTCGTTCAACCGCTCCGCAGCATCCCTAACCGCCTCACGAACCCGCATCAAATAACTGTCAGGCATCCTAACACCCGCCAATTGAGGCAATTCTCTCGCCGTGTTCTCAACTAAGTTCAGTATTTGCCACAAGTTCTCAATTTCTCTGCGGTAACCCCAAGCGAAATATTCAGGTCCAAGGATATCCAACAAGTTGCTGACACTGTAGAAGGATGAAGGGTCAAAGGTAGACATTGAGGAAATAAGTTCTCGCATGAGCGGCATTTGGTCTCTTAAGTGCATCAACTCAAACGCCCGCTCATGCGCTCCGATGTCTCTCAGGAAATGATGCACTTCCGTAATCGCTTCATTAAGTCTTTCTAACGCCAACGGAACTCTGGTTGAGAGAATGGACGGTATATATCTCGGGACCAAAGAACCAAACTGGCGTATAAGTTCACCAATCCACTTGAACGCAAACACCACCGAATTCTTCTGAACTTCATCCAACACTCTCAGTCCGTATTGCATAACATTTTCCAACAACTTGCGGGAGCGCCTTATCTGAGCGATTGTCCTGTCAGCAGTGTGAAGCGATACGAGAACGGAATATTTGAGGAATGAGTTCAACTTGAATTTGTCTCCGTCTGCAAGGTATCCACTTGGTGCATGACGAATAATATCCATCAGTGCGGGGACAAACATCGGGTCTTCCAGTGATGACATTGACCTTAGAATTCTCCGAGGGTTGAGAATGATGGGAATTAAGTCGTAGAACTCCTCAGGATTTTCGTCTAACTGCCTGAATATGAACTCTTCTCTGTAGTTCTTACCGGGAGGCAAATCCCTCA
>Ga0080004_1119354_pt1 | contig 10154 bp, 9 predicted proteins | sample WasSprMetagenome_FD_69207 | JGI IMG/M metagenome (GOLD analysis project Ga0080004, IMG submission 69207) | Sulfidic aquatic microbial communities from Washburn Spring, Yellowstone National Park, USA - WS (SPADES assembly) (version 2) | ecosystem: Environmental > Aquatic > Thermal springs > Hot...
GACGCAGAAATATTCCTGAAGCAGAGCATAGAGTACTGTGAGAACAAACCACTATTCCTCGTAGATAAGGGTCCGTGGTATAGGGAAGCCTTCGAAAGGCTAGGTTTAGAGTATAGGCACGAAACCCAAGGGGCGTGAAACATTCAAGATGAGAAACAGAATAGAGAGGTGGTTCGGCATACTAAAAGCAAAGCTAAGATGCCTACTAGGAGGATTCCCACACAACTCAACCCTCAACACCATAACCAGATACATAAGCTCATTCACAGCAATATACAACTGGCTCCTCAAACACAACCTATCGTAACATCATCCGCCCAAATAACAGCAAAATTAATATAGTAGCCTCTTTGATAAGAAATTGCGTGATGGCTTTGGTCAGCACACGTACTCTTACGGCTATCGCCATAGTACTCATAATTGTTGCTGGTGTTGGGGGCTACTATTCTGGATCTTTAGCTGTACCTCCGAAGGAAGTTACGACTACTGTCACATCAACGAGGGAGGTTACGAGGACAATTACTTCAACCGCAACAGTTACGTCGACGACAACCCTAGCGCCAGGAGCACCATATACAACAACGGTCACTGTAACACCACCGCCTACTACCGTAACCGTAACATCACCGACCACCGTAACTAGAACGGTAACAACAACCGTAACAGCAACCGCCACACCAACGCCTCCTCCACAACCGCTCGCAGGGCAGGTTCTAAGGGTTGGTGTTGTTCAACCACTGACCGGACCTTATGCGTATGAAGCTGAATCCGGTCTCTATGGTATGAGGTTAGCTACTGAGGAGATCAACGCTGCTGGCGGTATCTTGGGTGCAAAAATCGAGTTATATGTTGAAGATTTCGGCGGAGACCCTAAGGTTGCCGGATCCGCAACGGAAAAACTCATAACGGTAAATAAGGTGCATGTGATTCGTGGCAGCTACACAAGCGCTTCTATGTATGTAATAGCACCTATAGCTGAAAAGTATAAGATACCAGTTCTTACAGTAGGGTGCAGCGCAAAAGAGCTCACTCAGCAAGGATGGAAGTATTTCTTCAAGACAGCACCTAACAGTACTGCTTTTAACATTGTAGCGGTAGAGTTCTTAAGGAAAGTCATCGAACCCGAACTGAAACTCGGCAGACCTCTAAAAGTAGCCATTCTACACGACACTGGCTTGGTAGCCGTTTCGGATAAAGACGCTTTTCTAGAGCAGCAAAAACGGCAAGCACCGGACTGGCAGATTGTAGCAATAGAGTCCTACAATGTAGGGACATTAGATTTCAAACCAATCATAGATAAACTCAAGGCAGCACAACCGGATGTAGTTGCTATATCTGCTTTCGCTGGGGATGGTGCACTACTGTTGAAACAATCGGCCGAAGCAGGTTTTAAGCCTGCTGTGTGGATCGGCATCGGCGGCGGCGGAACACAAGCACCTAAATTCATCGAACTAGGTGGGGACTACTGCAAATACTTCTTCGGTGGGAGCGAATACTGGTTCGATAGGCAGTATCCCAACCCCAAAGCGTTGGCTGACTTCGGCAAAAGATTCCTGGAGAGATGGGGTCGTCCGCTAGACTTCCAATCCTGGACAGGCTACGCAGGAATGTATATGCTGAAAGCTGTCATCGAGAAATACCAGAAGATAGACCCAGAGGTTATTAGAGAAGGGCTTGCCACGATGAAATTCTACTTCGACTGGGTCGGTGAGCTATTCTTCTACCCGAACGGGCAAATGAACTCAATCACTACCATAACTCAGGTTCTCCCAGCCACGCCCCAAGACAGCTGGTCCGTAAAGGGCTTGACCTTCCGCACAGTCTACCCAGCACCATACAAAGCCGCAGACCCAGTCTTCCCATGGAAAGTTGGAGGCTAACGCCCCCACCCTCGTATTTTTTACAACCGTAACTACAAATTAAATTAGGAGGAAGCAAGAAGGTGAAAAAGATGAAAAAGACAAAAGAAAAGATAGGTGTTATCGGCCTTGGAAACATGGGAAAGCCTATAGCTCTCAACTTTCTGCAAAAAGGTTACGACCTTTCGGTTTATGATATTAGACCAGAGCCTATGGCCGAGTTAGCGAAAAAGGGTGCGTATCCCGCTAAATCATCACGCGTAGTCGCTGAGAACTCCGATATCATCATCACCTCATTACCCGCTCCGAGCAACGTCGAACAAGCCATTCTGGGCGAAGATGGTGTGCTTGAAGGCGCTAAGCAAGGTTCGGTAATTATAGAGACAAGCACCATCGATCCGCTGACCATCAAGAAGATCGCGACCGAAGCGAAGAAAAGGGAAGTTTATGTTCTTGACGCACCTGTTAGTGGTGGTGTACAAGCTGCGGAGAAAGGAACCCTTACAATAATGGTAGGTGGAGATAAAGAAGTATTCGAAAGATGTAAGCCCATACTCACCGTTATAGGCAAAGAAATTTTTTATCTCGGAAAGGTAGGTATGGGAAAGGTCTACAAAATAGCCACCAATATTTCAGCAGCGATAAACACCGCTGGTGCTTGCGAAGCTATCATCTGGGCAGTAGCATTAGGAGCTGATTTCAAAACTCTCTATGAAATAATGAAGAAAAGCGCAGCCGACTCATGGGTTCTACAAACAGCGATAAAAAGATTGGTTAAAGGCGATTTTAAACCGAGCTTCGCACTACGACTCATGCATAAAGATTTAGGATTAGCTTTAAGAACAGCCTCAGAACGCAATATCCCAACGTACCTCACAAGTCTAACTTACAACCTATTTACAGCAGCAAAAGCGCTTGGATTCGAGGACGAAGATAACGTCGCGGTCGTCAAAGTGCTCGAAAAGCTTTCCGGATTGACCCTACCCTACTAGCTCAATCTTAACACATTTACCATTTTAAAGAAGTGTGTTAATGGTGAGCTCACCTACTGCCCTTCTACACAAGTCTGATCTTTGTTTTTATGGAACCCCAAATCCCTTTGCGTGCGTAAAAGAAGATTAGAATGAATAATACGCCGAAGACGATGAGATCCATCCCAGCTCTCCAGCCGAATAGGATGCGAAGATATTCTCCGCCCCCCACTCTAAGTAGGGAGCCGATAAGAGGTCCAATGATAGTGCCTGCTCCCCCTAGGACAGTTATAATCACAGGCTCTATGGAAGTAAATAATGTCAGCACACCACCAGGATCCATTGACGGGTCTATGAAACCGGTATACACCGCGTATAAGCTTCCGGTAACTCCTGCGATAGAACCGCTTACGAAGATCGTGAATAGTTTTAATCTGAAGGTGTTTACACCCAACGTCATCGCCGCATCTTCATCATCTCTGATTGATTGCAGAAGCAATCCATAACGGGATTTTGATAAAATATAAACGACGTAAAAGGATGTGATCATAAGGCTGAGTGCGATATAGTAATATGGTAGTTTTTCGTGAAAGTTAATTACAAAAAACGGTGTTGCAATAGACGGTGGAGCTGATATGATGATTCCTATTGCCCCTTTGGTAAAGTCTGTATTCAATATGATAAGTCTAGCTATCTCTGTGGCCGCTAAAGTGGCTAAGGCAAAGTAGGGCCCCCTTAACCTAAAGCATATAGCTCCTACTCCCAAACCTAAGAGCGATGCGATGAAACCGCCCAAGATCAGAGCGGGCCAAGGATTTGTTCTGAAATATTCTGTATATAATGTAAGAAGTCCTACGGTATACGCCCCCATGCCGAAGAATAGTGCTTGTCCAAGGGATGCTTGACCAGCGTAACTAGCAAGTAAGTTCCATGTTTGCGCCAGTGTTGCATAAAGTAGTATAACTATGATAACGTGTAAAAGATATGTTTGAGTTGCGATTAGGGATGGGGCTAGCAAGGCTATAGCAATCATTATGAGAACACTCAGCCAGCGGAGCTTCATCGCCATCACCAACGCGTGAACAATCCTTTCGGCTTAAATATAAGGACCAAGAGAAACAACACAAATCCCACAGCAGGAGTTAGTGCATAGGGGAGCTGAATAATCGCTACAGACTGGGCGATTCCTATTATGATTCCTCCGAAGAATGTGCCTAGAACGTTTCCTAATCCGGCTAGAACGCAGATTATAAGAGCATATAGTGTTAGCAGTATACCAAGATATGGATACATGTGGTAGATTAAAGCAAGGATTGCGCCGCCACAACCAGCTAGCGCTATACCTAAGCCTCCTCCTATTAGTCGAATCATATCCGCATCCAACCCTAGTGATTCGGCAGCTTCAGCGTCTTGACTTACCGCTCTGATCGCGATGCCTGTCTTTGTTTTGGACAAAAAAAGTTGAATCAGAGTTACTAAAATTAGTGCCAGTACAAAAGCTAGTAAATATGCACCGCCAACTGAAATAGGACCAGCTGAGAACGCTCCGTACTCTACCAGGATCTTTCGAGGGTCAGACTTCCAAATTAGCAGCATAAAATTCTCTAAAACTATAGATAAGCCGAACGTCAGGAGTATAGAGCCTAGCAGTTCGCCAATAACGTATTTAAACAAAAATCGAGTTAAGATCATGCCTACTCCAAAGAATATTACAAAAGATAAGGGGATTGATAAAAGCGGCGATATATTAAATAACGTAAAGAACCAGTATGAGACGTACATTCCAAAGACTGCGAAATCGCCGTGTGCAAGGTTTTTAATGTTCATAACGCCGAATATTAAACTCATCCCCATTGCTATGATCGCATAAATAACTCCAATCATAACTCCATTGACAATGTTACTCAGAACTAGGTCGAATACGGCGGACATTCGGAATACTCTCCTATTTCATTCCGCTTTGTAGTTGTTCAATGTCATCGATGGGGTGCGACTTCAGAGGAACTTTAATTTTCATCATGGCTTTGATGATAGCTATGGTATGCTTTGCTGCGATTTCCAGTTCCTCCTTCCCTTCTTTCACACTAGCGCAAGTCGGATCGCCCCACCCACCATATGGCGCCAATTCTTGGAAGCTGCCGACGATGTAGACTGTCCTAAGCCTACCATCGGCTGCGACACTCGTCCTTAACTTAGCTGTCATAACTCCTAGTGCATCATCCCAGCCCGGCTGCACGAAATCATCAGTACCCCAGAAGTAGATTTTGTCAGCTTTAGGGATAGGTCTTAGGTCACATTTCTTAAGTATCTCTGGCGGAATTTCCGGGAGTGGTAAGCTGTCCCATCCACCGTGACCCCTTCGGGGGTCAGCCCAAGCCGGACCCTTTTCTTCCCAAACTGTGGTCCAACAACGATCAATAACGGTTAACGCCCCGTATCGTTCTTTCAACTCTCTTCCCACATCTATAATAGGTGGAATATTTCCAGCATGCCCAGAAATCCACAGAAACTTAAGTACTCCGTGTTTCACGAAACTTTCACAGATGTCCTTATAATATTCTCGAAGAACATGAAAGCGAACAGTTACGGTACCAGGATAGTCGGCCATATAGGGCTGATGACCAACAGGTAAAAGCGGTAAAACCACCAGCTGCTTAATCTCTGGCTCATATTCCGCCAGTTCTATAACCTTCTTAACGTGACCCATAACTTGGTAATTATCACAGCCAACCGGCAGATCACCCCACGGCTCTAATGAGCCGACCGGTATGATGATTATGCCACCAGAATCTTTAAAAGCCTGTTTAACCTCTTTCCAACTCATCTCGTGCAGCCAAGCGGTTTTCATGTTTCTTCCACCTCTATGCATGACTACCGTCGCCTTATTTATGTTTTTGGGTAAAGTTGCTTTGTTGAAAAATTCTTTGTGAGGGAGGCAGTTTGTCTAGTTCCTGCCCCCTCTAGCCCGTTTGCCTTTAAATTAGGTTTTGATGCCTTAAATTAGCAAGTAATGCCTTCGAATTGTACTGTTCTCCTTAATGAACCCTCTTTAGGAAAAGCCTCCGAACATTTTACAACAAAGCAGGTAAAGTGGAGGTTGTCGCTTAATTGTGTAGGATTGGTTTTGGTGTTATTTTTGGTTGTTTTGTGCGTCTTATTCTGTTTAGTGTTTTGAGGTTTCATCCTATTGCTATTATTTGGCCCCATTTTTCTTGGTGTTCTTTGGTTCTGAATCTTGTTTTGGGGTTGTGTTCATCGGATTCTTCTGCTCCGAAGGTTGCTTCTATCATGCTTCTGTGGTGGTAGGTTTGTTCGTCGGATTCTTTTGATGCCCTTACTCTGTATCTTAGCCTCTTCCTGCCCTTCCCAAGCCTTCCTCTCAGCATATTCCTCTGCTTGATGTTCGGCTTCATCCCTAGTTTGTAGATGTGTTTGAAGATGGGTTCAGCATCATATGCTCTATCTGCGTTGGATATCGATCCTCTCATTGCCCTGAATCTCTTAAGCAAGCTTCTTAGTGTTGTTGGGTCTGAGCATCTGTAGCTTGTTATCTTAGCCTTTAGTATGATATGGGGTGGTCTATGATAGCTATTATGTGGTATTTGATGTGGATGATTCTTCTAACAGCTTCGAAGCACCTCTTCCTCCTACTCGGCTTCACCACCACCTCATACCTATCTGTTTCAACACCTGTGCTGTCCGCTGCTACCACCCCACTCCTCCAACCAGCCTCCCTAATACATAGATGAGCAACCCTATCAAGCATAGACTCAAGATAATCCAGGGGAATCTTATGATAAGCCCTATGTATGGTTGAGTGGTCTGGGTATGGTTCATCCCAAGGGAGTCCGAGCCTAGGGACCATATTCTGCATGTCTCTGAAGCTCAAACCAAGTATGACCATGAGGAGGCAGATGCAGACCATCTTCTCCCAAGAGTGAACAGGCCTCCTACCCCTCCCACTTAACCTCACAGGAGAACAACACTCCTTAACAAGCTCAACTACATCCTTAACCAAGCTATCTAGTTCGAGGGTGTGGGCGAGGTGGTATACCCTCCAGTAGCCACCCCTCCGACGATGCTCCTTCACCAAAGCACATCGGAGCCCACTCCCCCACCACAACCTACAAACAAACACATCAACAGAATCTAACCAAATAGATAACAGGAATTAAGCGACAACCTCAGTTGTAAAGTAAAACTTAAAAAGTGGGAGGACAAGGAAAAAGTGAGGATAAGTTGGCATTATTGGAAGTTAGGGAGTTACAGAAGAACTTTGGCGGTGTAGTTGCTTTGAATAGTGTTAAACTGAAAGTTGACGAAGGGGAAATAGTAGGTCTTATTGGTCCAAACGGTGCAGGCAAAACAACTCTTTACAACTGCGTAACTGGCTTCTATAAACCTACATCCGGCAGAGTGATGTTCGACGGCAAAGACATCACAGGTTTACCAAGCCATAAAATATGCAAGCTAGGAATAGCAAGAACCTTCCAGATCCCCCGCCCATTTGTGACTCTGACACTATTTGAAAACGTTATGGTAGGCGCGTTAGGGATAGGCATGACGCTAAAGGAAGCAAATGAACACGCTAAAAAGATAATAGGCTTCCTTATGCTAGATGATTACGCTAATCAACCCATAGGTAAGTTAAACTTCAACTATAGAAGGCGTTGCGAGATGGCGAGAGCGTTAGCAACCAAACCTAAACTCCTTATGCTTGATGAAACATTCGCTGGTTTAAACCCGAGAGAAACAGACGACATGATTGAAACAGTTAAGAAAATTCATAAAGAAGGTACAACGATTATGTTAACAGAGCACGTGATGAGGGTTGTTATGTCATTAGCAGAACGTATACTCGTGCTTCACCAAGGTACCCTGATAGCTGAAGGACCGCCAGCGAAGATCTCAACAGACGCTAACGTTATAGAAGCCTATTTAGGTAGGACGCCTACCACGTAGGTGGTTTGTGTGCTCGAAGTAGAAAATATTGACGCCGCGTACGGAAGCCTACAAGTCTTATGGGATGTCAGTCTAAGGATATCAGAAGGAGAGATGGTCTCCGTCATTGGAAGCAACGGAGCCGGTAAAACAACCTTGTTAAGAACCATAGGAGGCCTACTATATCCAAAAAAAGGTAGAATAAGATTCTTCAACAACGACATCACAACATCTAAACCTTCGGTAAGGGCAGCATATGGCATCGCACACGTCATGGAAGGAAGAAGGCTCTTTCCGCAACTAACCGTAGAAGAAAATCTAAAAATGGGCGCCTATCTCTCAGAAGCCTGGAAGAAGCGGCACGAAACCATCGAGACGGTATTTGCCCTCTTCCCTAGACTAAAAGAGAGGAGGAAGCAGTTAGCTGGGACATTAAGCGGCGGTGAACAGCAGATGCTCGCGATCGGCAGAGCTCTGATGATGAGACCTAAATTACTCCTACTAGATGAACCTTCTCTCGGCATTGCTCCTAAATTAGCCTTAACTATATTTGATACTATAAAAAAGATAAATGATATAGAGAAAACCGCCATACTACTGGTTGAACAGAATGTATACCTCTCCCTACAACTCACGCAAAGAGCGTACGTAATCGAAAACGGGAGAATAGTTTTAGAGGGAATGTCCGAAAAACTTCTGGAAAAACCAGAAGTAAAAAAGAGCTATCTAGGAAAATAAAACTCTACGCAACACCTTAAAAAGCAAGCTTCCTCATACGTAATATGAGACTATTTTATTAAATGCCTATCCCGATTTAACGAAATTTGGTCGTAGAAATCTTAATATATCAATAATTGCTACTCAAGGTGGCGAGTAGAAATTGGAAACTAAACCTTCTCACCAAAAAGAAGCACTCCAACACAAGAATCAAAGCTTGAGTTCCCCACAAGCTAAGGCTGAATCCAACCCCGCATATAGGGTTGAACACCTGCCATCTGGGTTAGGCGGCTTCTGCTACTCCCCTCCTCCGATGGAGGTGCACGTTAAGGATAACCGTATAATAAGGATTTTGCCATGCCATTTTCCAGAGGAGACTAGGGTGTGGGAGATCAAGACAGACCGAGGCATATTTACAAGACCGAAGAAAGCAGTCCCCCATCCTCAAATGTTAGCTTATCGCAACCGCGTCTACACGCCTACTAGAGTTAAATATCCTATGAAGAGGGTTGACTGGAGCCCAGATAACCCTAACCCGCAGAATAGGGGCAAATCCGGTTACGTCAGAATCTCTTGGGACGAAGCCATCGAAATAATCGTTAAAATGATCAAAAGGATTAAGGAGAAGTACGGTGACTGCACACCAATATTAGTGCAGGGCGATGGGCACGGGCAATCAGGCTTTCTACACACCATGCACTTCTACGGCCATATGCTATTTGACAAACTAGGTTTCGGATGGACTCAGCAGATCAGAAACCCAGATAGCTGGGAGGGCTACTATTGGGGAGCAAAACTAGCGTGGGGTTTTGATCCGACCCTCGGTGAACCATACAGTGAGGGCGTTTGGGAGAACGTTCTACAACATGGTGAAGTCGTTATATTCTCGGGATGCGATCCAGAAACAACGGCTGCTGGCTTCAGCTCGCACGTTACACATCTATGTGAGGCACTAAAAAAGGCTGGGATTAAGATAATAGCGATATCACCAGACCTTAACTATAGTGAATCGGTCTGGGCTGATAGGTGGATCCCAATAAACCCTAATACAGACGCTGCACTATACTTAGCCTTAGCGTATGTCTGGATCAAGGAGAATCTGTATGACAAAGATTATGTTCAGAGATGCTGCATAGGCTTCGAAGATTTTATGAAACATGTCCTTGGAGAAGACGATGGTGTTCCAAAGACACCTGAATGGGCTGAAAAGATAACAGGCGTACCCTCGTGGGAGATAAAGGCTCTAGCGAGAGTTTGGGCTAGAAAGAAGACATCTTTAGCGGTCGTCTACGGTGGCTCTAAGATCAGGGGCCCATACTCCCATATCCCCGCTAGAATGGAAGCCTATGCTCTAGCTATGCAAGGACTAGGGAAGAATGGTAGACAATTCTTGAGGTTCTGGATTTCATCCAGAGTAAACGTGAAGGAAATGGCACCTCTACCTGCTTATCCCGAAGTGTTCGAGGAAGCGCGCACCTACATCCCCAGAACAGTCTACTCCTTTAGGGTTCAGCCTCCGCCAGCGATACCACTTATAAAAACCTTGGTTCCTGACGCGATACTAAACCCCCCTGTGACGTGGTGGTGCTCTGGTGCTCAAATGAACACGATGCAAGACCTCTTTGTGAAGTATAGATACCCTCCGGTAGATGGGCATCCTGGTATC
>Ga0080004_1124115_pt1 | contig 10153 bp, 8 predicted proteins | sample WasSprMetagenome_FD_69207 | JGI IMG/M metagenome (GOLD analysis project Ga0080004, IMG submission 69207) | Sulfidic aquatic microbial communities from Washburn Spring, Yellowstone National Park, USA - WS (SPADES assembly) (version 2) | ecosystem: Environmental > Aquatic > Thermal springs > Hot...
CGAGAGGAGCCCAAGGCTAATGAATCCCAAAAGCTATGTAAGTCTAGCAAAGCCTACATAGGTCAGAACCCGTCCCAGCGGTGTCGCATTTCATGTCTCCGAAAACGAGCAGCCTCTCAACAGCCTCCTGCTCCACGAGGATGCTGGTTACCGTCTCATGCTTCACCTCCTCAACGCTGACGGCGACAAGCCTATACTTCCTCCTCACCGACTTCTCGGTCATAATATGCGTGTTCGCGAGGGCCCTCGCAGCAGCGAAGAAGATTATTAGGGCGCCGCAATGTAGGACGCTATTATGAAGTCGGCCGGAGGATTGAGACTATTATCAGGCTACGCCCCGTTGATGAAGGCTTAGACTGCTGGCTTCCCCTTTTCCACACAAGGTTTTCAGGCAAGGCTGAGCTCCGGAAGAGAGTTGGGCTGCGCCCTTTAAAGTTTCCGCGATAACTCAACAGTGAAGTTGTATGCTGCGGCGATCGAATGCATTGTTCCGAGAAAAGCCGCTGAGGACGCTAGGTGCTGGGGGAGGGAGGCTGCCACCCCAAGCATCTTTGAAACTTCAGGCATCAGTATGAGGGTGAGGAGGAGGGCGGCTGAGCCGTCCATGGTCGCCGCAGTCGCTGCCGCCGCATGGGCGAAGCTGAGCCTCCTATAATAGAATTTCATAACGGGGCTGGCCTCCTTAAGCGTGAACTTCTCCGGATCTTCCCTGTAGAAGCGCCAGGTTGAGTAGGCATCCAGAAGGAGCCCGGCGGCCCATATGTAGAAGTAGCATGGGAGGAGGCTTGGGTTAGCTTGAAGGAGCAGGATTAATATTTGAGGGTAGAAGAGGAGGAGGGATACGGTGGCAAGCGTGAAGGGGGCTAACTCAAAAAACCGCCATCTTTTCATGGACTCTTCCTCAGCATGTTTAAGCCAGCCCAGATCAGCCCTATGACGGCTAGAACAACACCTAAATATGTTACTAGAGTTATGAGTTTCCCCATCATTGCGCCGACTTCCTCCAAGCCCTGAGGTGGATTGTCAGGGTTGAACCCCGTTAGCCATGTGACGAGGGGCTTAGCGACCGCCATGATTATGCCGGCTATCAGACACCCGACGACGCCAGTGTAGCTTACGCTCACATCCTCCTCCCTCCTAGCCCTTATCATAGCCACGGCCCTGAAGAGGAGGATCCAGTCGAACGCTAAGCCGTTGAGCACGCCTGCAACGGCGCTTTTATTCCTCTCGAAGACGCCTTTAAGCGTGGACTTTAACTTCAACCTCACCACCAACCTATCGTTTAATAACTGAACATAAAAATGCGGGTCTGTTTCTCCCAACCTACGGCTTAACCGCCAGCTTGACGATGCTTCCCTCCATGGTCTTTAAGATGTTGACTGCGATGTTGGACTGGAACTTGTGGTTGCTCTTGAGGGTCAGGTGAATGTTGCCCTCAGCATTGAAGTCGGCGTACAGTATCTTTCCAGCAGTCTCATAATTGAACTCTTCCCTACGCAGGTTCCGCCGCATTCAGCTTTAGGCTAAGCCTGCGAGGATAAAAATGAGGTTGCCGAGGGGCGTGAGGGTGAGGCCGACCGCCAGGAAGACTATTAGGGGGATGGTTGGGGACGCTAGGACACCGTCCTTGTAAATGCTTCTCTCAGCCTCCATCTCGGAGAGCAGGCTGGTGAAGTCCCACTCCGCCTTGGAGAAGAGGATTGGAACCCTCTCCCCGCCCACAAGCTTCTCCGCCGGGAAGTAGCGTAAGCCCCTTTTCAGCTCGTCTAGGCTGACTCTCCTAGCTGAGAGGATGAGGAGCAGCCTCTCCGCTGCATTCCTAACCTTTATCCCCCTGAGCGGATCCCTACCCCTAGCAGCCTCCCTGAGGTTTAGGGCTAAATTCACTATGGGTATGGGTGCAGCGGATACCAGCGAGTTGCATATGGCTGCGAGGGCCGGCTGCCTCAATGGGTCTCCCAGAAGCGGCAGCCCCTCAGGGTAGGATGGGAGGGCTGCGCCGAGAAGCATGAAGGCTATTGCATCCGCGCCCCCGGCGAGCCCAGTGAAGTAGGCGGTTGCCGAGATGGCCGCCGTGAAAACGAGGGGGAACACCGCCATAATTGGGGGCACCTCCCCCAAGAGGATGCTTAAGGATAGGAGAACAGCGACCGGCGGGAAAGAGATCAGCCACACGGAGTCCGGCACAAGCCTCAACTTAACGTCTAGGAAACTTGCATATGTTAGCGCCGCCGCCGCGATGAGCATTCTAGCCCATGGAAGCATGGCTGAAGCCTCACGCAGGCTTAATCTCCCTCCAGCGCCTCCTCTCCCCGGTTCTCAGCAGGTAGCTGCACTCGGGATTAAGGCACTCATATATGCTAACTGTGATAGTCCTGCCGTTTCTGGGTCCAACCTTAAGAATCCACTTTTTTATTGGGAGGCGGGCCTCCCAACCGCACTCGGGACATTTGGGTGGATCCATCTACAGCACCAAAAGTAATGGTTATGTGGACATAAAAGTACGCGTTGGCTTTGAGCATCTTATTGCTGAAATTTAAAACGGCTCGCCGCAACCCTTTAGGTGGAGGAATGGGCTATTATAGAGTGGATTCTGCTTGGAGTGATCTTCGCCGGCATCTCGGTAATAATAGCTACGCTCTCCCCTACAATATCGAGCTTACTGATTTCGTTAGTCGGCGGTGAGCAGGGCGTATACAACTTTCTAGTTAAGCTGCCGATAATACCGGATAAGGTTGATGGACAGTATGTTTGGCCTGGGACAAGCAAACTGTTCGACCCTTGGCAAGCAGGGTTCATAGGTCCGGCCGCCATTGAAGTCTTCCTAATCATAAGGAATATTTCGCTGATGTTCTTCGCATTCGTCCTAATTGTTTCCGCCATATGCTACGTGACGGAGTCATTTAGGGTTATGAGGGAGGGGACTGCGCTCAGCATACTGACTGGGAGCATCTTCGCCCTCATATTCATCTTCCTAGCGCTCCCAATCTATAACACTGTGGCAGCCCTCTTCAACGAGCTAACGGACCCGAAGCGGAACCTCATCCTCAGCGATGGGATGATCGGCAGCATCGTGAAGAACTCGATATTCAGCGGGTCGCCGAACATTGGTGAGGCGCTCACCCAAGCCTACACTTCAGCATTCTTCTTAATAATGACTACTGTCGCCATGGTTCTGGCGGCTGTTCTGGGCATAATGAGGCTCTTCATGCTTGGGGCGCTGATAGCGATGTTCCCCCTCTGGATAATATTGAGAGCCATCCCAGTAACGAGGCGCGTCGGCGAATCAATGATCGAGCAGATTGTAGGCCTCACCTTAGCCAGCTTAGTGTCGGCGATAATTCTGAGGTTCGGCTACGAGGCTGTTGCAATGGGCTGCTTCATGGGCTTAACTGCAACTGTGGCTTCAATCGCAACCCTGATAACGGCGGCGATGATGCCGACGGTTCTAGCGCCGAGGCTCGGCGGGTTAATGACGGCGGCGGCGCTCACCGCAAGCCAAGCGGTCAGCACAGCTACGCAGGTAACTATGGGCACGGCGCTCGGCGGCTTAACAGGGGCCTTAACCCCTGCTCTCGGAGCGGCTGGAACAGCGCTGAGGGGTGCGGGAGCCGGCGGGTTGAGGGGTGCCGCAGCAGCCCTAAGCGCTGCAGGCTACACTCCAAGCGGCGTCCTCAAGTCGATGGCGTCGGGATTTTTAGCTGGTGCTGGGAGGGGGCTTGTGGAGGGATTCACCCATAAGCCCCTATCCGCCGCAGGCGTCTCGATTCCGTCGCCAACCGCAATCTCTAGGAGCATCGCTAGCGGCGCCCGCGTTGGCTTGGAGGCTGCGCAGAGTCAGATCATTAAGGGAGCCGGCTCCTCATTGGGCGCCCTCCTCGACGCGCAGGTTGCGAAGCCTGTTCCTGGGGAGAGCGGCGACGCCGGCTTAGAGTGGTATGAGAGCGTAAAGAATAAGCCGGCTGAAATAGGCAGGTTCTTCTCTCAAGCCTACCCTGAGGGGATAAGGAGGGCTCTCTTCGGAACACTTGAGGCGCAGGCCGCTCTCGGAGCGGCAATTAAGCCTCAGCTCGACCAGTTGGCTTCAACCAAACCCTTCCTTCTGGATAGGCTTAGGGTGAACGTTGCGAGGATCTCAGGATTAAGCGACCAAGAGAAACTCGAGATCTTCTCCGACGCCCTTAAGAATAGGGCTGCCTACGGGGCTGAGGCTGAGAAGCTGATGAATATCAGCTTCGGCAAGGAGGCGCTGGCGCGCTTCGACTCGTACATGGGCTTCTATAGGGATGTCTTCATGAAGGGTCTGCCGCAGGACGTGACGCAGACGGCCGGCACAATGATTTACGCCCTCACCCTCGACGGCATCGACGTGGCGGGCTTAGACCCTTCGAAGTACTTCACGAAGGAGGATAGGGAGCTCGGCAGGATGTATTATGACGGGCTCTTCATGAACCCTGACGGGACATGGAAGAGGGATGAGGAGATCGGCAGGTGGCTTAAGGACAGCCTCAAAATGCCAAGCATCGGCGAGGAGCACGTTAAAGATTTGGGCCACAGCTTCAAGCAGATGGCGGCCCAAATGATGCGTGAGGAGCCGGCCCTCTTCAAGAACCTCTACGAGAAGATAGAGAGGGGCGCAAAATTCGGCGAGTGGCCGAACATTAAAATGACGAAGGCAAACTATGAGGACCTCGCGATGAAGGTTGAGGTGGTCGCCAATAGGAGGATGCTAGCCCACATAGGCGAGGACGCTTGGCGCGGGTTCTGGGAGAACATTGTGCCGGGCGGCTTAGGGAGCGGCGGAGCAACTATAAGCGGCGCAGCAATTCAGCCAACCAAAACAGTCCCAGCGGCTCCAGAGTTAGCAGCGCAGCCAGCCGAAGCACCTAAGCAGCTGACTCAGCCCGCATCCGCAGTGAGCGGGGCTCCGCCGCCAAGCCAGGGGGAGCCGTTGAGGGGGAGCATTCGGCAGGACTCTCAGCAGCCGGCAGAGGGAGGAGGGCAGCTTGAGGGGGCTCAGCCTAAGGCTCAGCCAGCATCCAACTGGGGCTCTAAAAAGAATAGGTACTACCTGCACGACCCAGAGGACCTCGCGGAGCTCGAGAGGACCTTTCGGAAAGAGGAGTAGCGTCCTCTCTCCCTTTCTTTAAGGATGCCCGCGATGTACTGGAGCATGTAGCTTATGAATTTCTCCTCAGCGTCCCTCATGCCGGCCAGCGCCTTCTTCTCCTCCTCAGTCGGCTGGTAGTCCGTGTATAGGAGGAAAAGCAGCTTGTACGCGAACTTTTGGGGGAGGCGGGTTGCGGAGTCATAGAGGGTTAGGAGCTCAGGGTCCTCGTGCCTTTTGGCGAAGTCGGCTAGGTACTCGCCTATCTTAGCGGAGAGCATCCTGGACTTAGCGTACTCCCTAGGGTCTATCCCCTCTGCAGCCATCGCCGCCATGATGATTAAGTCCTCAACTCCGAGCGGCGTGTTCTTCCATCCTGACTCCTCCTCCATGCAGGCGACGTCGTCGATCTGCCTGAAGGCTTCATCTATATATAGGAGTGAGAGGCTGCTCCACTCATCCAAGCACGGTTCAATTATGTCGTCGAGAACCCTCTTCTCGAGGAGCTCAGCCATACGGTTCCCCCTGTAGCCGACGGTGTACCTCCTCACATGGCTCAGCAGAGCCTTCGTTAGCCAGAACGAGACCTTATCTCTAAGCCTAACCTCATCATTCCAGAGCATCCTGCGCAGCCTCTCAGCCAGCTCCCGCCACCTAGACTCCTCAGCAAGGTAGAGCTTCACGTCCTCATCCTGCCTGCTCCTCCCAACAAGCCTTTTACCCCCCTCATAGATGGTTTCATCCGCCCTAACCCTCCACCCATCGACCTTAACCTCCCGCTCATACACCTTGAATAGGAAGCCTGAAGCTTCTTCAGCAAGCCTCTTAACCTCGCCGCGGGCCGCCTTAAGGCCCGAAGCCTCAGGAACCATCCTCATCTCATGCCAGGGAGGCTTATCCCAATCAAACCAGGAGGCGAGGACCCTGTAGGCCTCCTTAATCTTCTCCCTAGCAGTCGAGTCACCCCTCAGAGCGGCGATAACATAGTCGTGCGTGAGCATCGAAATGAAGTCCCCCTTCTCAACCTTGAAGTAGACGCCTGTAACTCCCTCAACGTTCAGCCCCCTAAAGAAGTATGCTCCGGGAGGATGCTTCGAAATTAACCCATCAACAAACTCCTTCACATCCATACCTGACCACCACACTAAAATAATGCGCTTACATCCTTTTTAAATTCATGAGCGACTCAAAAAACATGACAATTTCTGTACATGCCCCTCCCAATTGGAAACTGGCTTCTCTACCCTAGGTAAAGCCTCGATTGCGCCTCAAAAATGAACTGTTAGTTCATAAATGAGGCGCGATAGCGCTTTTACCTGGGCTAGGCTTCAAACGGATCGCGCCTCAAATTCCGGCCTCGCATATGCGAACCCCCAACTGATTATCCTTTCCTAGAATGACAGCCGAATTAGAAGTTGCAAGGGTGATGAGGCGTAAACCGAAAAGTGGGTTCTCATGAACCTAACTTAAATTTTATGTGGGTAACCTTTTTTGGTGTTGCTGGGTGGGTAGGCGGCTCGCTATAAGTACGCTTGCAGCCACACTTATAGCTCTCCTACTTCTCAGCGCGCTTACCGGCATAATTATTTACTTATCTGAGTTGCAGATGGGGCAACCCTCAACTGGGGCTGGCACTATTGAAGAGACCGGTGAGAAGATCCGCGAGAAGATTGACGCAGGGCTTTGGCGGTATGAGGCTCCGGTCCCAGGCTTCTACGTGTTCTACGTAAATGCGACGAACACTGGCCAGACGACGGTTAAGGTTGTTGGCGCAGCCTACATAATGGCCGACGGATCCCTCAAGATGGTGCCGCTGGACTCCAGCAACTTCTACTATGCGGATATGAGTCCAGCTGGCAGCCAGTTAATGGCGATGCTCGCCGTAAGGGTCATACGCGCCGAGTATCATGGGGATCCGCCGCAGGCAATGGTCCTGATGACAGAGAGGGGGAACATGTTCTACGTGATGAGCTTCAGGGAGGCATTGCAGTTCGACTTCGAGGTTACGGTTGACCCGGGCAGCGGCTCAGTGCAGCAGGGAGGGTCTGCGGCGGCAACTGTGACTGTCAGGCTTGTAAGCGGCTTCCCGCAGCAGGTTGCGCTCTCAGTTTCAGGCCTCCCCTCCGGAGCCTCCGCATCGTTCAGCCAGCAGTCCGGGCTGCTGACCTTCACCAGCAGCTTAACTATTTCAACCTCAACTTCGACGCCGACTGGAACATACGCGATCACGATAACCGGCACCGGAGGCGGCATTAGCAGATCCGCAACCTACACGCTTACAGTTACCACAGCAACCTACACTGTAGTCTTCACCCAAAGCGGACTCCCAATTGGGATAACGTGGAGCGTGACGTTTGGAACCCAAACTAAGAGCTCGACGGATCTAACAATAACGTTCACGGTTCCAGCTGGGACATACATTTGGAGCGCCTCCACACCGATTTCAGGAGGGTTGGATGTTAGGTACGCCGCCTCGCCAGCCTCCGGCTCAATCAATGTGCCATACCAGACGAGCCAGCTGATAACCTACATAACCCAATACCAGTGGGCCTTCTCGGCGAGCGGCTTAAGCTCAGACGCTTCTGGAACTATTGTAGCAATTGACGGCGCCAACTACGGCTACTCGAGTCTACCCGTCACATTCTGGTGGGATTCAGGTTCAACGCACAGCTACTCATACCAGCAGTATGTTGGCTCGACGGCTTCTGGGAAGCGCTACGCGAACCACAGCCCGCCCAGCTGGTCTGGCGCAGTTACAAGCTTCGGGAGTGTAAACCCGTCTTACCATGTTGAATATCAGCTGACTATTTCTGTCAGCCCGTCCGGCGCCGGGACAACTAACCCGGCTCCAGGCTCATACTGGTATGATTCAGGTCAGCCTGTTTCGGTTTCAGCCTCACCTAACGCTGGCTACACCCTCAGCTACTGGCTCCTCGACGGAGCGAATGCTGGTTCAAGCAACCCGATAAGTGTAGCCATGAATGCACCGCACAGTCTAACGGCGGTCTTCGCCCCAACCTATGCAATTAACTTCTACATATATGATGATGATGGCAACGCTGTAAGCGGCGCTACAATTAACTTCGCCGGGTCAAGTTACAGCCACGGAGGCTCAACCAGTGTAACCGCAGGTTCATACTCGCTTTCAACTGGAACTATTCCAAGCGGCTACAGGTTCTTGCGTTGGGAGACTAGTGGGAGAGTTTCAGTAGCGTCTTCAACATCAACATTAACAATTGCTACCATCAGCGGATCTGGCTCGATAACGATGAGGCTCCAGCGCGTAGCTACAGTAACGTTCTCAGCAAATGGCTTAAGCTCAGACGCTTCTGGAACTGTTCTAACGGTTGATGGCAGTAGCTATTCCTATACTGATCTACCGAAGAGCTTCATTTGGGATGTTGGCTCATCGCACAGCTTCACATGGGCTGACCCGGTGAGCGCAGGCTCAGGTAAGCGCTACACTTGGGTTTCAACAAGCGGCCTATCAACTGCTAAAAGCGGCATGATAACTGTTCCCTCTGGAGGCGGCTCGGTAACCGCCTCCTATAAGACTCAATACTACTTAACAGTGCAGGCGAGTCCGTCCGGCGGCGGCTCAGTTTCGCCGTTGAGCGGCTGGCGCGACGCGGGCTCAACGGTGACTATTTCAGCGTCGCCGTCGTCTGGGTGGGCGTTTGAATGCTGGGTGGGCTCCGGGTCCGGCTCGTATAGCGGAACATTCAGATCAGCCACGGTCACGATGAACAGCCCGATAACTGAGACCGCCTACTTCTACACGTTCTCCATAAGCGTGAGTCCGTTCAGCGGATCCGTAAGCCAGGGCGGTAGCACTACGGCTACGGTTACGGTCACCCTCACCGGAGGCTACAGCTCGTCAGTAACAGTTAGCCTCTCAGCCTCAGGGCTGCCTTCAGGCGCATCTGCATCGTTCAGCCCGAGCTCCGTGACTGTAAGACCGACCTCGCGGTCGGACAGTAGCGTCATGACTATAAAGACTTCATATACGTTCGACTTCTCGCTTTCTGTGAACCCCAGCAGCCTCTCAGTATGCAGGGGCGCAAGCAGGACTACAATGGTGACGGTTTCGGACTACACGTCTGGAACTCCGACTGGAACATATAGTGTGTCCATTACTGGGAGTGGTGGGGGCCTATCTAAGTCGGCTTCGTACTCCTTAACAGTCACGAGTGCAAGCAAGCCGTCGGTCTCGCTCTCCGCTTCAACATCCGCCAGCGGCCTATCCTTCTCATTCAACCCGTCCAGCGGGATCCCGCCTTTCACGAGCACCTTAACAATATTAGCTTCAGCGAGCGCATCCTTGGGCACGCAGACAGTTACCGTTACTGGGAGCGGGGGAGGGTTAACTAGAATCACGACTGTAACCGTCTACGTCAACGATTTTTCTGTTTCAGTTAACCCGACGAGTGCAGTCTTAAACATACCACTCTACGGGTTAATGCAGTCGAGCGCGACGGTAACCTTGACCGCTGCGAGCGGCTCAGGTTCCTCGCAGACGATAAGCCTGTCGGTTTCAGGGGTGCCGAGCGGGGTTACCGCCACCTTTAGCTTGTCTTCGTTCACCCTAAGCCCAGGCCAGTCTGGGACTTCAACGATGACTATAACGGTTTCGCCGTCCGCCAGCGGCGGCACGTACACGCTCACGATAACCGCTACAAGCGACGGCGGCTCGAGTAGGCAGGTGAGTTACACGCTGAAGCTCAGGACGCCGATACTGTTCTACGCGCAGTTCTGGTATAAGACGCAGTACTACGATGTCTACCTGAACCCGTCTGGCTACTGGTTCGGCAAGAACATGCTATCTGTGGACTCGATTCCATACGCGCCGGAGCACTTCAGCACATACTACTTGTCGAGCTACGGGAGCTACGCGCTTGCGCTATGGAGAGATGTAGGCTTAACGGTAAACTACGAGTGGTACCAGACGATATACTACGATGTTTCCAGAGCGATCTCAGGCGTAGATGAGCGCTACCCGTGGCTGAGCACAGGCGGGGACGTGACGAGCAGGATTGGGAGCTTCAC
>Ga0080004_1167431_pt1 | contig 10152 bp, 7 predicted proteins | sample WasSprMetagenome_FD_69207 | JGI IMG/M metagenome (GOLD analysis project Ga0080004, IMG submission 69207) | Sulfidic aquatic microbial communities from Washburn Spring, Yellowstone National Park, USA - WS (SPADES assembly) (version 2) | ecosystem: Environmental > Aquatic > Thermal springs > Hot...
CAACGGAATGTTATTATACTCGTTCAAGATACGTTTCAATCAGACATTTTTCAAGAACTGATCGATGAAAATCCAGAGTGGAGAAATGATTTCTCTGGGTTTACATATTTTCGCAATGCAATCGGGGGATTTCCAACAACGTATCCTTCTATTCCCTTAATCTTAACGGGAGAATACTATGACAATTCTACGCCAATTAGGGAGTTTCTCAAATCGGTGTATTCTACTAGATCTATACCTGTAACGCTAAAACAAAATGGATATCAGGTTGAGCTATATGGGAGCCCGAGAACTGACTTCTGTCCGAATGATGCTAAGAAAGTACCTCCGGCTCTTGACGGAACAATAGTAAAACAAGTACAAGGGCTGGTCGTAGCTGCGCTTTTCAGGCACGTTCCGCACATCGTTAAAAAACACCTTCACGATTTCACCAACAGGAACGTTCTGGATCCTCTTACCCGATCTAATTTAGACTTTGTAATAAACGCTTCACGATTGTGTAAGGCCACCAATGATAAGCCCTTATTCAAGTTATTCCACATTGCCGGAGCCCATCCACCGTTCAGGATAAATGAAAATCTTGAAGTGGTGAACCTAAACTATGATTTACCGGGTTACAAATCTCAAGCGGCGGGTGCATTAACTATAGCTCGGATATTCTTAAAGGCTTTAAGAGATATTGGAGTTTATGATAACTCCTTGATTTTTATTATAGGTGACCACGGGGGAGGGTTTTTCGATAACTACGAGACCAGAATTAAAGAGGATGGTACCATGCAAATTGGGAAGGCGCCAAAACTTGTTTCTGATAGAATTATCAAAGCGGGAATCCCACTTATGCTGGTTAAGCCATTCGGGAGTAAGGGTGAGATGAAAGTTTCTGACGCCCCTGTTTCGTTGTCTGATATTCCAAAAACAATAGTTTCAGAACTAGGTATATCCGAAGTCTATCCCGGTCGTTCCGTATTCGAGGTTGGTTCCTCAGAAATCCGGCCACGTCGGTTTCTTTACTACCGGTGGGAACATGAGTATTGGGAGAAGGAATTTCTTCCCGACATGGAGGAGTATATTATCACTGGCTTTAGTTGGTCAAGCCAGTCATGGATGCCGACGTATCGAAAATTTACTCCCCAAGGGGTACAAATCTCAGAACCACCGATCTACGAGTATGGTACAGAAATCACTTTCGGCGAAGGAGGAAATGCTCAATACTACCAGGGAGCTGGATGGAGTTTCCCTGAAAAAGGATTCACCTGGACGGATGGGCGAGATGCCTCCCTTTTGATACCCGTCAAGGCCTCTAAAAGCGACCTCATATTAAGAGCCATGTTATTTCCTCTTTTGGGCCAAAGTGTTAAGCAGCAGAGGGTTAGTATTTATATAAATGGGGCGAAAGTGGACCAGTGGACAGTGGATACTGGTGGTGTGTACGGTACTGTTGTGCCACGAGAACTTGTGAAAAATTCATCGCTAGGCATACTGTTCGATTTGCCGGATGCAATTTCTCCAAAGGAGCTCAACATCAACGAGGACCAACGGCAGCTCGCAATCGCTTTACGGTCATTAACGTTAATTGAACCGCCGATTTATAAATATGGTTCGGAAATCCGGTTTGGCAAAGGGGGAAATGCCCATCATTACCAGGTATACGGATGGAGTGGACCGGAGGAAGGGTTTACCTGGACTGAAGGTCTCAACGCTTCACTTCTTATACCCGTTGAAACCCCAGATACTGATCTTGTCTTGAAAGCTAAGGTTTCCCCGTTCATCTCAAACAATTTAACAAATCAAAGGGTAATTATTTCCGTCAGCGACGGGAAACTGGGTGAATGGAACGTCACAACTAATGGTGGCTATGAGATAAAGATACCTAAGAAGTACATTACGGGTTCTTCTCTATTACTCCGTTTTGAGCTTCCAGATGCTTGCTCTCCAGCACAACTCGGAGTTAGCGAGGACAGGCGGAGATTAGGTATTGCTTTCCAATCGATTGTCATATATCGATAGCAGTATCCTAGAAGGAGGTAGGCCCTTGCCAAAGGTATCAGTGGTAATTATGGCTGGTGGGAGAGGGGAGAGGTTCTGGCCCTATAGCAGGACCGATCGTCCTAAACAATTCCTCCCCGTAGCTGGGGAAGGAACGTTGCTGCAACAGGCAGTGCGAAGGGCATTGCGGTTGGCACCCCCCGAGCACGTGTACATAGTTACCGGGAAAAGTTTTTTAGACATTATCAGGCAACAGGTGCCCGAAGTTCAACCGGCTAACCTCATTATTGAGCCTGTAGGCCGGGATACAGCGCCTTGCATTGGCCTGGCGGCCCTCTGCCTTGCCCACCAAGACCCCGAGCAGGTCATGATAGTGCTACCGGCAGATCACTTCATACCCGATGAAGATCGCTTCGCTGACACCCTGCACGTGGCCAAAGAACTAGCTGGTAGCACAGACTTTTTAATCACTGTAGGCATCCGCCCCACCCGGCCGGAGACAGGCTACGGCTATATCCGCCTGGGCGAGCCCTACCCAGGGGAATGGGGTAAGCCTGTCTTCTGGGTGAAGGAATTTACCGAAAAGCCAAGCCTTGAGACAGCCCTTTCCTTTTTAAGCACCAATCAATACCTGTGGAACAGCGGCATGTTTATCTGGAAGGTAAGAGTGATACTTAAAGCCATCGAGCGCTACCTGCCCGAGCTCTTCCAGGGGTTAAAGCGTATAGAAGCTCACCTGGGAAGCGAGAGGGAAGCCCAAGTACTGGCCCAAGAATTCCCTAGGCTCCCACGCATATCCATCGATTACGGTGTAATGGAGAAGGCAGATAAAGTTTTAGTGATCCCTGGGGATTTCGCTTGGGACGACCTGGGGACCTGGACGGCCCTGGAAAGGGTGTGCGAGCTTGACGGGCAGGGCAACCTCTTGCAAGCCCAGGCTGTGCTTATGGACACCGAAGGTAGCGTCATACGAGCCCAGAAAGAAGACAAACTAGTCGTCGCCTTCGGGGTAAAAAACGCCCTCATCATTGATACGGAAGATGTGTTGCTGGTAGCCGATAAATCCCGCGCCCCTCAGCTTAAAGAAGTTATCTTAGAGCTTAAACGCCGGGGTTTAGAACAATATTTAAGTTCCAAAACCACAAGCAGCGGGGAAGGGGGCAGGCCCCAGGATTTGGGGCTGGCCTTCTTGAGAGGCGGAGCCTTCCCCCATTGCCATATACAAGAAAAGCCCTGGGGGCGGGAGGTATGGTGGAGCGTCACCGAAAAATATGTGGGCAAGGTGATATACGTCCGGGGAGGCCATTCTTTAAGCCGCCAGTACCACCGCCTGAAGCAAGAGACCATGATGTTCCTCTCTGGTGAGGGTATTTTAGAACTAGGGGAAGAGAAGATCTCCATTTACCCGGGATTAATTGTAGATATTTTACCGGGCACTATACATAGAGTTTCCGCCACTACCGATATTACTTTCCTAGAGGTATCCACACCCGAACTAGATGACGTAGTACGGCTGCAAGATGAATACGGAAGGGTAGGGTAGAAAAGAATGAATCCCATAGTTTTCCGCGCTTATGATATAAGGGGCAAGGCTGAGGTAGACTTTCCCCCAGAAGAAGTAAAACTTTTGGGCCGGGCGCTGGCCACTTACTTTAAAAGCCGGGGAGAAAAGGAGGTAATAGTAGCCCGGGACAACCGGAAGCACTCCCCCCTTCTCCGCCAGAGCCTGATTGAAGGTCTTATAGCCGGTGGCTGCCGGGTGGTGGATATAGGGGAGAACCCCACGCCCGTCTTTTACTTTTCCCACCACTACTACGGCTTAACGGCCGGGGTCATGATCACCGCCAGCCATAACCCTCCGGAAGATAACGGGTTTAAAATATCTTCCGGGGGAACCACCATACATGGAGAGGAAATCCAAAAAATACGCCGCCTCCTGGAACAAAAAGAATTTGTGGAGGGAGAAGGCTATCTAGAGGAGAAAGACCCCAGGGAAGCCTATATAAGCTACATAAAAGAAAGGATAAGGCTGGCCAGGCCCCTTAAGGTGGCAGTGGATGCAGGCAACGGAGTAGCCGGGCCCCTGGCGGTAGAGCTCCTTAAAGCCCTGGGCTGCGAGGTGATACCCTTATACTGCGAGCCGGACAGCACCTATCCCCACCACCATCCTGACCCCACCATCCCCGCCAACCTAAAAGATTTAAAAGAGGTGGTCCTTGCCGAGAGGGCCGATGTGGGCCTGGCCCTGGACGGGGACGGCGACCGGCTGGGGGTAATAGATGAAAAAGGGAACATTCTCTGGGGAGATATGCTCCAGATCCTCTTCTGGCGCGAGATACTACCCCGTCATCCTGGAGCTCCGGCTATTGTAGAAGTCAAATGCTCGCAAGCACTGGTAGAAGAGATAGAAAGGTTAGGAGGTCGGCCTTTTTTCTATAAAACCGGCCACTCCTTAATCAAAGCCAAGATGCGGGAGATTGGCGCCCTCTTCACCGGTGAAATGTCCGGCCATTTCTTCTTTGCTGATGAGTATTACGGGTACGATGACGCCCTTTATGCGGCAGCGAGGCTCCTTCGCCTTCTATCGCGGGAAGAAAGGCCCTTATCTTGCCTCTTGGAAGATGTGCCCAAGTATTACGCTACTCCCGAGACCCGCATACCCTGCCCGGATGAGCAAAAAGCAGAAGTTGTGGCGGGGATAGTTAAGCATTTTAAAGAGAGGGACTACGAGGTTATAGATGTGGATGGCGCAAGGGTGATCTTTCCCGGAGGCTGGGGCCTGGTGCGGGCCTCCAATACCCAGCCGGTCCTGGTAGCCAGATGCGAGGCTAAGACAAAGGAGAGGCTAAAGGAGATTTGCTCCATCTTGCAGGAGGCGCTTCTTAAGTTTCCTGCTGTAGGAGCGTTTGAGTGGGGTATTTAGCTTAAATAGAAAGCAGGGAATAAACTTGCCTGGCTTTCAAGGTAAGGTTCTTTTCTTAGCCACAGTCTACACCCACCTTGCTTCTTTTCATCTTCCTTTCATGCAGCTTCTGCAAAACAAAGGCTACGAGGTGTACGCGGCAGCCTCCCCTGAGGAAGGGAGAAAAGAGGAGGTAGGGGCTATAGGGGTAAGGTGCTGGGATATCCCCTTTGCACGTTCACCCTATAGCCTTAAAAATTTACGCGCTTTTAGGGAATTGTCCCGCCTGTTCGCGGCTTACCGCTTTGATCTTATCCATGTCCATACCCCTGTAGCCGCTTTTTTAGGGAGGTACCTGGCCAAAGCCAAAGGCCAAGGCCCGGTGCTGTATACGGCCCACGGATTTCACTTTTACCGAGGCGCACCTCTAAAAAACTGGCTTCTTTATTATCCCTTGGAACGCTTGGCGGCCCATTTAACGGACGGGCTTATAGTGATAAACGATGAAGACTACCAGGCTGCCTTAAAGATGGGCTTTAAGCCGGGTGAAAACCTTTTTTATGTGCCCGGGGTGGGGGTAGATTTGGAAAAGTATACGAGGCCCCCGGGATCCGGCGCTTTAAGGAAAGAGGTAGGGATAAGCCAGGAGGAAATAGTTGTAACTTGCATAGCGGAGTTTTCCCCGGTTAAAAATCACGTATTTTTATTAAAGGCGTGGGGAAAAGTAGCTTCCTCGATGAGTGGGGTCCACCTGTGGCTGGTGGGCGAGGGAAAGCTTAAAGAGAGGCTGGAGCATAAAGTGCGAAGTGGGGGAATACCGCGGGTTTATTTTTTAGGCTTCCGGCAAGATATACCTAAAGTGTTACAAGATACGGATATCTTTGTGCTGGTCTCGTGCCGAGAAGGACTTCCCCGAGCCGTTATGGAAGCCATGGCCGCAGGGAAACCTGTGGTAGCGAGCAATGTTAGGGGAAACCGTGACCTGGTGGAGCACGGAAAAACCGGCTTCCTGGTGGAGCTGGGGGATGTGGAAGGGCTGGCAGGGTATCTTAAGATGCTGGCACGGGATGAGAGCTTGCGCTTGAGCCTGGGGGCCGCGGGCCGGGAGAAGATAAAAGATTACTCCCTGGAAAAAGTCCTCACTGAGATGGAGGCCATCTACAGCAGGTACCTCTCGTTGAAATAGGTTCCCATCTTCATCCTATGTCATCACCTGCGGTTTGCCCCTGGCTAATCTTAGAGCTCAGTGATATGGTCAAGGTTTTGTGTCCTGCCCAAGTTTAACATTACTTTATGATCAAATGGTTCAATAAGCGGAGAGAAAGTGGAGTGAAAGCGGAGATGGTTTTTATTTTCCAGTTAAGTGAGATTTAACTTGATGGATAAAGGAGGAAAAATTAACCTGTATGTCGAAAAAGGAAAGGGGATGAGAGGGAACGGGTATAAATGGAGGGTAATAATCTTAAATGCGCTGGACTAAGGTGGGCAAAGTTTTAGGGGATTTAACTTGTGTGCATTTTGGGTACATAGCAGCTTTTATTATCCGTTTCCATGGCCGCCTCCCGGAGGCCAATTTTAAAGCCTATCTTGCGGTTCTGCCCTATCTTTCTTTAGCAGCTCTTGTTCTCCTTCATAGTTATGGTTTGTTCTTTAGCCAGAGGCGGCGCTGGGCGGAAGTTTTCTCTTCCCTTGTCTGTGTGGTAGCCCTTCTTTTGCCTATAGGTTTAAGTATTTCTTACCTCTTCCAGACTTACGCTTTCCCCCGGTCTATTTTCCTCTTGGCTGCTCCTTTTCAGTTGTTTTTCCTTATTTTGTGGCGGCGCTTTGTGTGGGCCTGGTCCCTGGCCAAGCAAGGCCCCCTTACCCTTTTAGTGGTGGGGCCTAAAGAAGAGGCATTGATGCGGGCACGGATTTTGAAAAGCCAGGAGCCTTATCTTTTCCAGGTGGCGGGAGTAGTAACGGATGTTGCCCTTGATGATGTTGGGGAGGAGCGAGCCGGCATCCTCTGGCTGGGTACCTATGCTGAGCTGGCTGCAAGCCTTGAGAAAGCCAGGCCCAAGGGCGTGCTTCTATGTTCCGGCCTACCGCGGGAAGAGAGGGCGAAGGTGCTTAAAAAAGCTATAGAAAAAGAGCTAGCCGTTTTTCTCATCCCGGATCTGGAGGATATCTTTCTTGCCGGGGCTTCCCTGGAACAGATCGACGGCATCCCGGTCTTTAGGATTCCCAGGATACAGGAGGAGGCCGCTTTAGGGTGGAAAAGGTTACTGGATATAGTGTTGGGGTTACTCTTTCTTGGGCCAGCGCTACCGGTAATACTCTTGGCGGCCCTGGCTTTGAAACTGGAAAACCCCCGCTGGCCTGTGTTTTATGTCCAGGAGAGGGTGGGTAGAGGTGGACGCGTGTTCCGCCTCCTTAAGCTTAGGACTATGATTCCCGGGGCGGAGGAGGAGACAGGGCCCACCTTAGCCACCCCGGATGATCCACGGCTTACCAGGGTTGGGCGATTCCTACGGGCTACCCGGATCGATGAGCTTCCCCAGCTCTGGAACGTGCTTAAAGGGGAAATGAGCTTCGTAGGGCCGCGGCCGGAAAGACCTTACTTTGTGGAGCAGCTTGAAAAAGAGATACCGGGGTACCACCTGCGGCATTATCTTCCGGTAGGCCTTACGGGCTTAGCCCAGGTGGAAGGGAAGTACAGCACCCCGCCGGAGGACAAGCTAAGGTATGATTTAATGTATGGCAAGAGCGCTTCCCTCCTTACTGACCTGCGCATAATCTTGCGCACTTTAAGCGTCATTATGCTGCGGGACAAGGCGAGCTGACTGCGGCGCCTCGGTAAAGTCGGAAAAACGAGACGTTTGATATACCAGATTCAGGCATTAAGCCATTTGAAGTAGCCAGTCGAAACACAAGCAGATGGTTACGGAGCTTATCGTAAACAAAATAAGGGAAGCCGGCCGAAAGAAACAGTCAAGGGATAAGGGGAATAGTTATAAGGGGCTGTTAAAAGCGATTGAAAATCTAGGAGGGATTTAAAATGAGCTCTTTAATTTGGCGTCGAATCAAAAGATTTGTGGAGGAAGGGAGAGAAACACCCAAAGTAGACCTTAAACAAGATCTTGACCTCTCGTCTCGTAGGGGGCAGGCGGAATTTGCCAAAGATGTCACGGCAATTGCCAACACCCGGGGCAAGAAAGGATACCTTATAATAGGCGTTAAAGATAGCAGCCAGTGCCCTCGGCAAGGAGCCCGTCCGGAAGATTACGTAGTAGGTTTTTCTCCGGCAGACCCCGATCGACTACAACGGCAGATGTGGGAGGTGTTAAAAAATTTCTGTGAGCCTTTACCCGATATCCACCTGGAAATTATTGAACATCCAGAGACTGGGAGAAAGATTGGTGTAGTTATTATCGAACCGGGCAAAAGGCCACATAAAATAATTCGCGCTAGCGAAGGGGTTGAACAAGAAGATGTATTTGTGCGGAGGGGAACTGCAACCTTTAAGGCCAAACCTGAAGAAATTATAGCGATGGCCCAAGAACCTGAACTAACGAACATTATTTTAATCAATCTTAGCGGCCATTCACTAACCGATTTGCAAAAGGAACAGCTGGAAAAGGATTACTTACTGTTTGTAGAGGAACTTATTGAGCTCCCAGTTCATTTTAAACCAGAAGAAGATTTGCAGAAGCAAGTTGAAGATCTGTTTAATAAAATAGGGTTGGCCCCTGAAGAATGGTCTGAAAAAAATATTTATCTCATTCTTCCTGGAATCGCTCCTCCAGCGGCGGCTATCTTGGCAACCGTTCATGGATTGAGGGGAGGGTTCCCCAAGTTAGTATGGATATATCAGTCTTCCCATGACAAAAGTCTATATACAGTTGCTCAAATAATTGATCTTCAGGCTTTACGGGACTGGGGAAGGCAGATCCGAGCAAGTCAAACCTAAAAGGCGAGGGATGAATTTAGCTTACGAAGATGCGGGCTGAGCAGACACCGCTGAAGGTACCTTTATGGAACCACCGCTGTTTGATTATTGCCATCACCCTGGTCGCTGTTTTAGCCTCTATACTGGCAAGCCTGTTCTTACCACCATCTTACCGCGTAGAAGCCTTGGTAGAACTCGACAAAACAGATACCCAATCTTTAAAACCTAACGAAGGCAAGGAACTACTGGAAAGCAGGGTACTGCTCACACAGGCCCTGGAGCAACTTTCTTTGGACGTCGATCCTCTCACTTTTAAAAGCCCGTGGGGAAATAGTAAAGGATACCGGCTACATCAAGTTTTCTCTGGAAGGCAGGGACCCAGGACAGGTAAAGCTCGTAGCCGAGAAGATGGTGGACCTTTTCCTCGAGGAGCGGAATAAGGTTTATAGGGAACGCCGCACGCCTCTGGAGGAAAATTTAACTAAACTCCTTCACGACTTAGAAGAATCTCAGGCCACCAGGGAAAAGATCGAGCAGATTATCTCCACACTGGAGAAGTCTTCTTTAAGCGATATTGAGAAGAAGCTTTACGCCCTGCAGCTTGCCCAGTTAAGCAGCGCTCAAGCCCAGGAAAAGGTAGGGTTGATAGCGCAATATCTTTCCCTCCAGGAGAAGTTGGCCGCCCTGCACCCGGCTAGACTAGTGGATTCTGTCAGCGAGCCGGTAAAGGTTAAACCCAGGATAGTGCTGAATACTGCAGTAGCCCTGGCGCTAGGCCTGATGGCGGGTATTTTTGCGGCCCTAGTAAGGAATTGGTGGACTTATTCTGTCAAACAGGATTTACCAAGTAACACCTCATTAAATCTCGACTTTGACAATGCCCATTTAAAATCAAGAGGTCCATAGTTACAATTGGCCGCAGGAATAACTAAACGTAGCCAGGGAGCAATAGCCACTCTCAATACAGGGAGATCAAGGCGAAAAAAGACAATTACGTGCTACTGTAGAATCTGGGGGACAAAGTCGTAGCCAGATTACTCAAAGTCCCTAGAGGACCAAAAGGAGAAGCTCATTTCGCACACTCTTACCTATTGCCCTAGCCCTGCACATAAAGTAAAATAGAGTAAACTCAAGAAAAAATAGGAGAAGCCGGAGATGCCTATAGACCACGACGCCATATTTAAAGAGCTCATCACCAACTTCTTTAAAGAATTCATGGAGCTCTTCTTCCCCGAAGCCCACGCCTTAATCGATTATTCCGACCTAACCTTCCTAGCCCAAGAGATCATCACCGACATTACCGCTGGAGAAAAACACTACGTAGATATACTGGCCA
>Ga0080004_1101038_pt1 | contig 10151 bp, 13 predicted proteins | sample WasSprMetagenome_FD_69207 | JGI IMG/M metagenome (GOLD analysis project Ga0080004, IMG submission 69207) | Sulfidic aquatic microbial communities from Washburn Spring, Yellowstone National Park, USA - WS (SPADES assembly) (version 2) | ecosystem: Environmental > Aquatic > Thermal springs > Hot...
AGCCTCTTCAGCAGCTTTATAGAGCTTCTCACTAGCCTGCACAGGACCTTTATCAATGAGTTCCCTACCCTCAGACAAGAACTTCTCAGCAAGCTCTAGGTGCTGAAGAGCCTTCTTACCAGCTTCAGAGAATGCCACGTCTACTCACCTAGCCGCATCCAATAGATCGCCATTAGCCCTTCTCATACTTCTCCCACACAATCTCCTTTGCCCACAAGTTCCTCACGCTTGCCATGATTAAGTATGCTTGTGTCGCTACCCACGTCCTGTAGAGCTTGAGTATGAGTAGTGCTGCCCCCGCTACCAGCAATGCTAACGCTACTAACGATCCCATCGACGCCTTGTATAGTAGGATCGTCGCTGCTGCTAGTAGTAGCCATGGGTTGAATATGTGTAGCCATGCCTCCGCCAATAGTATTGGCTTGAACTCTCTTGGCGCTTTTGACAATAGCTTCAGTGTCTTGGCGAAGTGCTGTACTAGATGCTGTGCCCTTCTCACTCTCCACATATGGTACCCTTTTTCCAGGCACAAGCTCTGCACAAGTAGCGTTATCAACCATTATTGCTCTGTAGCCTTCAATGCTATGAGTGTTGCTGTGTGGCTGTCATCAGCGCCTATATCTGTTGGGAAGCCGCCTAGCCACATCAGCAAGTCTCTTCGGAATGCAGCCAGCTCCCCGTGGAATACCGGTGTTGAGTGCTTCTTGCTCTCACTAAGCCTAACAACGTTGTAGTAATCCCTGTAGCCCTTCTCAACACCTGCAAAACCCTCTCCAACTGGTTGCTTAATGCATGTGACTGTGCCTACACGGGGTCGCTAAACCATGACAAGGCATTGGCTAGAGCATCTCTAGACATCCACAGTGAGTCCGCATCGGTAATAACAACTATTTCGCCAGATGTAAGCCTTAGAACATTGTTCAAGGAGTATGCCTTTCCTCTCCTAACACCCTCCTCGATAAGTACGACCTTGAGGTCCCTGTGGTTCTCCATCCACTCCCTAACAACGCTTAGAGTACCATCGCTGCTTGCAGAATCAACAACAATGATCTCTACAAGCTCCTTTGGGTAGTCCTGAGAAGCAATATTATCTAGCTTCCTCCTAATCAGCCCAGCCTCGTTATATGTTGGAACAACTATTGTTACCTTAGGTCTGTACCCAGGATCTCTCCTCAAATCCCATGGCTTGCCAAGCCACTCACCCCTCAGATATAGGTAGTATAGCGGTGGGAAGCTGAGGTGCAGTAACGCTAGCACAATCGCCATAATTAACGATGTGTCGAGATTCATAGTGTATATAAGCTATATCAGCTTCCTATTCTAGCTAAAGTCCATAATCTTCAGTCCTAGACTTTCTAATACCTGCTTCCTACTTATCAGCTCTTCGTCTAGAGTTACAAACATGTCTACAAGTCCTCTCTTAGCAAACTCAATCGCGTAGGTGATGTGCAATAGGTCTAGTGATCTGAGCTTTAATGTAGCTACATAGTTGATAGCCTTCTTATATATGTGGAAGACACTGCTTTTATCAAATAGCTCTAATTTTGGCTCATCATCAACAAGAATAGGCTTTAAGTGCTCTAGTATGTCCTTGACAAGCGCATGTATTTTCCTCTCCTCATCTAGAACCATGTAGTGTGGTGGTAACCTATACCTGGATAGATTCCTAGCTATAACGGAGTATAGTTCGACTAGCGTTAGTGAGGAGATGTATATCTTCTTCCGCATAGCCCTCAACACGTTGAAAATCCTTACAGAAATCTCATGAAGCTTTTCTTCATCAAAGTAGTAGCTTATCAGCGTATTAGTATCGACATATGCCATTACTCCTCCCTAATCTCTCTCACTGCCTCAACACTGCTAAAACCTGGTGGTGCCTTTGCCTTGAATCCTCCAGCTCTTGTTATCCTCACTATGTAGTCTGTGAGCTCCTCTTCAGAGAGATCCATGCCCCCAGTCCACTTAACAACTATTGGGATTCCGGGGAATCTCTTCTGTAACTCCAGATTCACCTCTAATGCTTTCCTAGCACTTGTATCCAGTGTAACGATGTATATGTAGCCCCAGTCAGCATCCTCCACAACAGCTATGGAGTGCCTAGCATTAGCTAGATGCTCAAGCTCATGCACTATAGCACTCCTTATCGCTTCTACCACAGCCCCTCTAACCATGGCCTAAACCAGAAAGCATATGGCGTTGTCAGTGCTCTCGAGAAGTAGTATTTTTATGCAATTGCATGTGAAAGATTTGCGTAGCATTCGCGAAGACAAGGATTAAAGGGGTTTAGTGCTTCGGGGTCCGGGGATGATGAGGAGCGGAGCCACTGAGTTGTGATTGAGTCCTAGATCTCTGACCCTAGCCCCAGGCCCCACACCAAAAATCTTTTTGGTGTACCAGCTTATAAACATTTTTACTAAACGCGTTGCAAACTTGCTGTGCTGTGCAAGACCATTGTATGCGATGAGTGATTGCATCTGGATATCTCCACCTGGTTTCTAAAGCACCTTTACCTGTGTTTGGCTGCGGAGAAGCAGATCATCGCTTCAGTGAGTTTACAGCTCTTGTAGAGCTCTCTTAATGGCTTCTCTATGCAGCGGTGTTTGCCATGCTATGTGCCTTCCTATACCAAGCTCAGGATCTTTCTCTGGTGGTGGCTCATCTACCCAGAGCTCAGGGTTCCTGGAGTAAAGGTCGTAGACAATAAGATTCTTCTCGATGAGGGCATGCTTAAGCTCTTCAGGAACATCCTTCTCCATCAGCGCATCAGGATCATCAACAATGTCTGCCAAGTACTGCATCCACTTCCTAACAAAGTCTCTTGTCACACCCCTAGACCTAGTAATATCCTCAACAACACCATCAACACCCCACCTAGCTCGATAAAGCATTGATAGCGTCCTCGGATTACCGCCAGTTAATCTCCAAACCTCGTCAAAGCTTGGTTTTGGTCCAGGAATCTTTTCATACAGCTCCTCAAAGCCTTCTCTAGGCATATTCCACATCGGTCTTATCCAAGCCCATAAGTGTCTACCTATCTCATACCTCGATAGACCTTCGCTTGTAGCTGCAATAGCCACTATCCTTTCGTAGCTCTCTTCAGGATGTTCGATAAGCTCTAGCAAGCCCTTGACTATTGCTGCAGCCTCCTTGGTGCTTAGATACTGAAAAGCGTCATCAACTACTACAGCCAGCCTCTTCCTCCCATGCTTGAGAACCTCGATAGCAACATCAATAACTAGCCACACCAACCTAGCAAATCCATATTCGGTAGACACCTGCTTTAATCTATCCAGAATCATATGCCTAATGCTCTCGATTCCCACCTCAGCCTCGAACCTCCTCCTCAAAGGATTGAAGTATATAACGCTATATCCCTGCTCCCTAAGAATTTCAACAGCTTGAAGAAGCCATGTCGTCTTTCCGCAGCCCTCAGGACCAAAAACAACAACAGGGAATCTAGTACCTTTTTCAGCAAATTCATAGACTTGCTCAACAGCTCTACCCCTATCAACAAACTCGATCTCTAGATCATCAAAACGGAGCCTAATCCTAGCCATAGACCTACACATAGAGCTAGTAGCTAAGCACATGCCAAATCTCTTCTAAACACTTAAGAGGTTTTAAGCAATCCACGCCAAGCTCATACCCTTACCCAGCTACCTCCACCACACAACGCTAACCATCGCTCTAGTCTCTACCAAACCACTTCCTCCCCAAGCAGAGGTGCTATAACAACAAAGAGTTAAAGTGAGTGCTAAGGGCTCTGTCTACCTCTACCCTTAGCCATAGTGATGGAGCTAGTGATCATAGGGCTGGTGTTGATGCTGTGAATATGTCTAGGGCTATATATAGGGTGTAGAGTAGTAGCGGTAGGGATGCGAATAATGGGCAAAGACCGTCATGAGGCTGTGCACCACCTATTTGCGGATCCTAAGTAGTGTGTTAGCATATCAGGTGGTGAAGGCATTCCTTCTGAGCAAGTCTTCTCTACCCATACACTCTAAGCATTGGTGGGTTGTTGAGGTACATGATGCCTGTTGCTAGTATGTAGCTAATGCTCCTGGTTATGTTTCCTGCCTTTAGCAACCTGTTTTTAATTGCTATGGCTGTTCCGTAGAGGAGTGCTTTCCCCCTAAACGTTGATAGCTCTATCTCTAGCAATATGCTTTTAACTATCTCTAGTAATGTTGTTGACTTGATTCTGCCTCTCCACAGTCTGAGGGCTAGGATGAGTGCTCTCTGCTCAGCCCCCAGCTTTCTCCATATACCTGTTCTGAGGGCTTTTCTAAAGAACTTCTCGATAATGGGTTTAGATATCTTGTTTGGGGTGGCGATGTCTAGGAGAATCCTCTTTGCATATATAACGAGGCTAGAGCCCTCGGCAGCGGCTTTGCTAAGGGCGTCAACAATAAGGCTCATAGCATATACGCCTAAGCCAGGTATAAAACAGTTGCCACCCCCTATTAAAGCTTTTCTGAAGCCCGAAGCAGGTAAGACTCTCTACATGTTTTTGTAGGAGGAGGTCTGCCTATGGGCATTTATCACACAGTTTTTAATGTATTTAACACAGTATTTTTTACTAGGGTGAGGATATGGATTTTGAGGATGTTCTTGCACACTATAGCAGGAGGTTTGTTGGGGAGGCGGTATCGGATTTCTGTAGAGGGAGATGGGTGGCTTTGGAAGGCTCTTTGGGAGGGGAGAGGGTTTTCATCAGGTATAGAGGTTCTAAACCACTGACAATAGATAGTGCAAGCGATGTAGCAACCCTCATCACGTTATACAGAAATTTAAATATAAGGACTGTATATGCAACAATGCATGTATATAGAAAGCTAGATGCAATAAACTCTATAGAGGACGTGAAAAACGTTGTTGCATCAACACCTTTTTGGGATATAGACATTGAAAACCTTGATATGTGGAGATATGCAGTTGAGGCTGCTGAAGCGATTCTCAGTTTTCTTGAGGGCTATGGAGTTAGAAAATCAGTTTACTTTGTTTGGAGCGGCATGGGCATGCATGTGAGGATAAATGAGAATGCCCTGCTTAGCAATGTAAACGATTTTAGCATGGTTGAAATTGCGCATGCTATTGTGGACTATGTTTTGGATAAGGTTAGAGAGAAGCTGGGGAGCATTGTTAGAAAAGCCGGTGGCTTGATGAAGATTGAGAATGTTGTTGATAGCAAAAGGGTTTTTACAGCTCCTCTATCACTCCATAGAAAAGTTGATCTAGTTGCTGTTGCCATATCACCAAAAGACTTGCCATCATTTGACATTTCTTGGGCAAGCATTGAAAATCCTAGGTATTCTGATGCCTGGAGAGACTATGTTGTTGGAGAAGCTGAGAATCTTGTTAGAGAAGCTATAAAGATTCTATCCAACAGAAGAGCTCTTAGCAGAAACGTTATTAATGCTGAGTCAAGTTCTCTGCATAGGATATCTGGTGAAATACCCCGTTTCCAAGTCATGGCCCTTCTACAAGCAGCTAGATACTATGTATTAACAGGTGACTTGGAAAAGGCTATGAGCTTCGGGTTGAACAGAGCTATATTCTATGCTTATCTAAAGTACTATGGGAGAGGCGCTGCTGCAAGAAATAGAAGGGTTCAGATAGAGGGTATAGAAATAGACCTGAACAAAATTAGTGAAGCTGAGCAGAAGATCGCTAAACCTGTTAAAGACGGTGCAGAGTTAAGTGAAAGAGGGCTTTTCATGATTGGCGGAAAAGAGCAGACTAGAGAAGATTTTGAAAGGCATGTCGTTAGAAAGATAGAGGCTGTAGCACCCTTCGACCTTGTTTGGGAAGCAGCAATAAAATACATCTCCAGATTCCCTAGAAACATACTTGAAGACCCCCAGAAATTCTATAAACATGCATATGAACCTGTGAGAGAAGGCTTCATAGCCAAGGTTGTTGAAGAGATTATACAGCACCCACAACAAGAAGTAAAGGTTGAAAAGCCTCGCAGCAACGTTAATGCAGAGCCCTTGGCAAAGCATTCATCTCTTCTGAAATGGGTTAAGAAACCCGAGAAGAAATCTCAACACTAAAAATCTTCTCAACACCTCCAACAGCAGCCCAGTATTGCATGTCTTCGCTGTTCTGGGGATGGGTACATAGAAAAAGTATTTAACGCGTTAAAAGCTCAAGTATTCTCTGTATTTGTCTGGATGAGTTCAGCGATTACAGGTGTTGTTACTGAGCAGCTAGTGTCTAAAGCTTTGGATGAGGCAATGGCTAGAATAGCTAAGAAGCTTGCAAAGGGTAAGAGGCTTACAGATGCTAAGATATCCATGCTATAGATTAGTCAAGTCCTTAGAGAAGTTGAAGCAGTTGATGATATTTGTTGACATTGGGAAGAGGGGGTGCAATCCCAAACCTCTCTGTAGTAGTGGGTGCTCTCGCTATTCATGGTTGTGAGGAGGTTAGGTGTGATGGAAATGCCTTGTATGTAGACAATGTTTTGCATCAAGATTTTAAGTTGATTGCCTATCTATGTTTTTGTGTGGTGCCGTATTTTGAAGAGGGTTAGGCTGAGATTTGCTGGTATGGCCATAGATTTTGTTGATAGGGGTAAGGCTATTCAGCAGGTTCTTGAGTGGGTCAGGGGAGTAGTTATACAGCCGTTTGTTGTTTTTGGTCCTGAGGGCTGTGGTAAGAGTGCTTGGCTTAGGCAGGCTGCTGAGGTTCTCAGGGAGCAGGGGTTCGATGTCATTTATGTGGATGTTCTCCACAGAGAGTATGCTGTTCACACAGATGTTAAAGAAGTTGTTGAAAAGCTATCGGATGTTGTTGCTGATGCAACAGGGTATCCACCTGTTAAGCTAGCAAACTTGGTTATAATGCTTGTCAAAGACCTCCTCAGGAAGTGGAGGGAAAAGAGGGTCGCGGTTCTAGTAGACGAGGTTTTTCAAGCCATTGGATTGGATAAGGCAGAGATATACGTTAAGATGCTTCTAAACCTCATAGAATACCCCCCAGCAGATTATGAGAAGATTATAGCTATTGCAGCCACAAGCGAAGGTGTTTCTAGGTGGAGAATTGGTAGACATAGATGGGCTGAGATAACGCCAATATGGAACATGCCTAGAAAAGGCTTTGAAGAGCTCTATGAAAAAGTGCCCGGACCAAAACCAAGCTTTGACGAGGTTTGGAGGCTTACAGGTGGAAACCCCTTCACACTTGAACAGCTACACCAAGCTAAATGGGATATAAATAGGGTCACTGAGTCTATTACCAAGTCGAAAGGGTTAACAAGAGATTTTGTGAAGAAGTGGCGTCAACACCTAATAGATGTTGTTGATGACCCCGACGCCTTGGTGGAGAAAGAAGTTCCTGAAGAGCTTAAGGCTATGCTCATTGAGAAGAACCTCGTTGTCTACGACCTTTACTCCAGGAACCCTGAGCTCTGGGTAGATGAGCCACCACCAGAGAGGGACCCAGAGCTAGGCATCGGAAGGCATGTGGCTTGGCAAACACCACTACATAAGGAAGCCGTTAAGAGAGCTATTGAAAAGCCCTAGCCAGTATGTCGAGGTCTTTAAGATGCAAACTAAAAGCATATGATTAGGCTGTTCTAGAGCTGAAGATAAGTTTAAATATCTGTAAACAGCTGTAAATACTTGTCAATAGAGAGTAATGTTTAAACACCTCTCCACTTTATAATTTCTCGGATGATCTGCACTGCGGTGACATAGGGAATCAATATAGAGATTCAGATGGGAGCCTCGTGGCGTTGTGCTCGACTGGGGCCCATGGGGTGTGGATGAAGCTAGTGATTCTGCACCAAGGCCCAGCCTCGCAAACCCGTTTAAAACTATCTACAGCTATTCGCAAATATTGAAAGCGGGGAAACGCTACTTATTTTCACCATATAACCTCTACATCTTTTCTTTTTGCAACATAAGCTAAATCCTTATCGCCGGTTATAATAGGTGTTTTCATCTTTATAGCAAGCCATATAATTGTAGAATCTATGAAGCTAAGACTTCTGTTTCTAAGTTCTATGCTCTCCTTTAACATTGTATCACCTTCTACTTTAATTCTAGCTGCTTCGATATAATCTTCTAACCTAAGTTCAGCAATTTTGAAGTATTTTGTGATAAAAGTTTTGAGTTCTTCCATGCTCTTAAAAACAGGTATCCTCCCTCTTAGTATGTGGATGCAAAGTTCGTAAACAACTGTTATCGGTAAGTACCCTACAACATCACCTCTCCTAATACCTAGTAATACTTTTTCTGCTTCCTTTCCAAGTTCTCCATATGCCATCGCTAATATAGCATAGGTATCTACAATAACTGCTCTCAACTCTCTCTTCTTCTCCAAAACTCTTCCTCCTCCTTATCCAGCTCTTCCTCAGCCTCCTCAGCACTACCAGAACAACACTTCCACACTCTATCCCATAAATCAAGAGGTTCAAAAACAATCTTATTGTTCTCAACTCTTACCTCAAGCAAGGTTCCCTCTATAATGCCTAGTGCATCCCTAATACTCTTAGGTATTACCACAACCCCTTTCTTATGAACTTTAACAATCTCCTTAATCATAACGAAGCACTCTAAATAATCTTAGCTATTTAGTTAACTTATAAGTTTAACCATAGGTTAACCAAGACCAACCCTAAAGAGCTAGGGTTCCCGCCATTGTGGGGAGGTTTGGAGCTGCATCCCATCTTTTTTGAGGGTTTAGCCCCGGGCTGGGTCTCTAGCCCATTACGCTACAGATCTTGAAAACACCTCACTAACTATCTTAAGCACTTTTGGAGAACTCCAAATCTATTAACTATAAGGATGTAGAGGTATTTGTTGATATGCTTCACAAGGCTTTGAAACCACTTTACAAGTTCTAATCCAGTACCTGCCTAGGCATGGAACAGGCTTTTACCTGTTCATTGCTGTGGCAAGGCTATTCCTAGTCGCCAAGTTTAGTGAAACGGAGGGTCTATACTGAGGATGAGAGGACCTGCTATAGGTACGTAGTAATGTATAGATGTGCTGAGGGTGATCAGGAAAGAGTTACTGAGATATCAATGGAGAATGACTACGAGTATGGGCTACACATATACAGCTTCAGTCATAGGGAACCAGATGAGCTCATAGCGAAGCATCTAAAGCCCAGTTAGGTTATTGTTAAGCATAGAAAGGAAGAGGATAAGCAGTGGATAGAGCTCCTCTAGAGGTTGAGATCCAAGTATATAAAGCTCTAGAGACACACCTTAAAAATACAGCAGAGTAGTGGTGCAGAACCCTATGGCTAGTGATGCTGAGCTTAAGCAGAAGTTTTTGGAGCTTTTGAAGAGTGATGAGGAGTTTAGGCTGGCTGTAGCTGGTTTGCTGGGCCTTGACACAGTCATTAATGAGTTGAGGAAGCTTAGGGAAGACTTCCTGCTGTTTGTTAAAGAGCAGGAGAAGAGGTGGGAAGAAGCATTCAAAAGATTTGAATCTATTGAGAGGAAGCTAGAGGAACATGATAAGAGGTTTGCCAGGATCGAGCTTGAGCTTGGAGCGCTTTCCGAGGCTACACTAACTAAATTTGTTTATGAGGAGGTTGAGAGGTTTGCTAGAGAGTCTGGGGAGAAAATTATTGTTCGGAGAAGGAATGTGAGGATTAATGGCGCTGAGATTGACATGCTTATAGAAACAGACAAAACCGTCTACATCATCGAGGTCAAGACGAAGCCTAGGCAGAGACACGTAGATGAGCTCCTCAATAAGATTGAGCTTGTGCAAAAAGCCTTTACAAAGCCCGTCAAACCCATTCTGGCAGGCGTGTACATAGGGGATGAAGTAGAGGCATACGCAAAAAGCAAGCATGTTGATGTCATAGGGTACTGAGGAGCCAGACCCATTAACCATAGTCCTTCTCGAGGTAGAGCCCTAATGCATGTAGATGCTGGTGAGAGCAAGAGAAGGGCTGGTGATGCAGCCAGCTCTACGGATAGATCTATTAAGAGGGGTTCAGCTCTTATATAGATTCATATTGCTTTATGGTCATAGCCTCATCTCTATTCCCCTGCACCGCTCCTTGGATCTGCATATGCCTTGGGGGCGTTCAGAAATGCCCAGGAACCCCACATCTTGGGCTGCTGCCCTTGGGGAGAGCCCTCTGCGGCTCTTCACCCCTCACAGGGAATCTCATGAAAATGC
>Ga0080004_1135031_pt1 | contig 10150 bp, 11 predicted proteins | sample WasSprMetagenome_FD_69207 | JGI IMG/M metagenome (GOLD analysis project Ga0080004, IMG submission 69207) | Sulfidic aquatic microbial communities from Washburn Spring, Yellowstone National Park, USA - WS (SPADES assembly) (version 2) | ecosystem: Environmental > Aquatic > Thermal springs > Hot...
TTTAGGTTTAGAAATTGATCCAATAACAAGAAAATTGAAAAAATCACAAGCAATATTGGCACTTTAATAATTAAAACACAACTTTAAAAGTTATAACATTTTATTAATATAATAGGTATTCTGTTTTCTCAACCTAAATATGATCCTTTAGATGATTCAGTTCTTTGCATCTATTTTGGTTTATACCTATAATATACAGAGTATTAAGGAGTCCCCTGCATATTTCTTTAGTTATAAATAAACAAGAATTCTTAAGTCTAAGAAAATAATCTTCAGGATAATAAGTTGGTAATCATAGTTTTTGAATAGTAAATGGTATCATACAAAAAGCATTATAATAAACCTTGATTTGATGCAAAAATCACATAATAATATTCTTTATTCCTTCTTCTAAAGATATTTTTGCTTTAAATCCCAATATTTTCTCAGCTTTTGTAATATCTGCTAATGTATGATAAACATAATTCTTTATTGTATTTGGTTTATAAATTGGCTTGATATCTTTATTTAATAATTTATTAATTATTTTAATTACTTCATTAAATGAATAATTTTTTCCAGTTCCCACATTAAATACATCATAATCAATATTTGAAAACATAGCTAAAATAAATGCATTAACAACATCTGAAACATAAATAAAGTCTCTTGTCTGATTTCCATCTCCATATATTACTGGTCTTTGGTTATTCATCATACTCCATAAAAATTGCGAAATAATATTTGCATATTTTCCTTTATGTTCTTCTCTAGGTCCATAAACTGAAAATAATCTTAAACCTATAGATTTAACATTGTAAAGATCATAATATAATTTTGCTAAACGCTCAATAGCATATCTGCATTCAGTATAGTAATCTGTTACATGTATTGGCATATCTTCTTTGTAAGGTAAAGAATTTCTATTGTAAATTGAACTTGTACTTGCATATATGATTTTACATTGATTTTTCCTGGCATATTCAAAAATTGTTATAACTTCATTTATTGTTTTTCCAACTAAATAAGGATCTTCCTTATACATTGGAGAAGAAGATGGTATTCCTAAATGAAATATTCCATCGACTCTGCCAGGAATTTCAGATACTTTACTTGATGATCCTTTTTATAAAAACTGCTTCTTTAGGAATATTATTTTCTATTCCTAAGCTCAAATCATCAATAATAATTACATCAAAACCACGTTTAATTAGCTCTTCAGCTAAATGACTTCCTATAAATCCAGCTCCTCCAGTAACAATAAATTTCATAAAGATATTATTAATAAAAAAATATAAAAATTATTTTATCAGTCCATTTTCCTTTAGTACTTCTGAAACTCTTAATCCTGGCTTAACATTAATAGTTGATATTCCAAATTCTTTTAATATTGTTAGAGCACCAGGTCCAAGTTCACTTGAAATAACTATTTCTACATTCATATCTGACAATTTCTTTGCTATTACTGGTCCTCTACCATGAGTCATAGATCCAGCTGGATTATCTATGATTTTTATATCTTTTATATTTCCATCTTCAATATCAATTATTGTGAAAGTTTTTGAATATCCAAATGTATTAGAAATAATATCATCAAGTCCTTTATTATTTAATGTGGCTATTGCAATTCTCTTTATTGTCATTTTTACTTTTTCTCCATTATCTTTTTAAGCTCATCCATTCTATTTTTTATTTCTTTAATTTCATCTTCTAATCGTTTATATTCTTCCTCTAATAATTTGTATTCTTCACTAGGATTTAAAACTGGTTCTGGATATGTTAATGCCCATGGAGGAGGCCATGGATGTCTTGGGCACCACCATCCCTTATACCAATATCTACTCCATATTCTCCATCTATATCCCATATTCCCACCATTTTGTGAAATTTCACAAAATATTAAGTAGAAATCTATATATAAATTTTGTGATATATCATAAAATATGTGCTATCGTTGGTGTATGAGAAAAAGGTATGGTATGATTGGTAGAAAACCAATACCATTAAAAGTATCAATAGAACCATTAGTAGAAAAATTTAATCCAGTTCCACAAGTTAATAAAGAGCCAATTTATTTGGATGTTGTAGAATTAGAAGCCTTAAAGCTTATAGATTTAGAGAATTTAACATTTGAAGAAGCTGGATTGAGAATGAATACCTCTAGAAATACTATTTGGAGAATAGTTAAATCTGCAAGAGAAAAAATAGTTAGAGCATTAATTGAAGGTAGAGAAATAATAATACAGAAGTAGTAATTATTAGCTTTTTAAGCTCATTTGTGATATAAAGATCAATAACAAGTAAATATTCTAAAAGTAATATAAGTAATAATAAAGATTATACTTGAAATTAAAAATAAATAGGAAAAACCAAATAACTGAACAATAATAGGACTAATAAGTGAACCAACTCCACTACCAATTCTTTCACATGTATTAAATAAACCAACTTTACCTTTTGATAAAATTCCTACAGAAATAGAAATAGCATTAACTAAATAAATAACATATGTAAATCCAGATAATGTTAAAATTACTGTAATAAATAAAATACTATATAATGATGGTTTTATAGTTAAAATGAGAAGAAGAGCAAGAAGAGCTCGAAATATTATAGCTCTTCTAATGCCTACAACCTCACTTATATTTTCTCTTCTCCTTATGAATAGTGCTCCTATAACAATACCAAATGTATTCATAATATAGATTATGTAAACAGTACTTGATGGTAATCCTATGGCTTCAGCCATATTATTAATAAAAATTGGCATAAGAGTAAAAAGCATAGTGGTAGATAGGAAAAAGAAAGTAATTCCAAAGAGAAAAGCCATCATATTTTCTCTTTTTAATTTTCCAACTTCAGATCCACCACTTATAATCTTAGATAATATCATAAATCCCTTACATATGAAGTCTACTGTTCTTTCTATTACAAATCTTCTTCTTTCAATAATTAGAATAGGATCTTCAACTAGGAAAATTGAAGTAAGAAATGCTAAAAATAAAAATCCACTACAAATTAATAATATAAATTTTGAACTAAAACCATAGCTTAAGGCTAAAAATCCAGAAAATAAGCCAATAATAAAACCAGTATTTGTAAAACCTTCATAAAATGCATAAGTTTTTTTCCATTCTTCATAAGGATATAATTCAGCTATAAGTATATTTTTTGATGGTCCATAGGCTATATCAAATATTCCAACCATAATTACATAAAGAATAACTAAAATAATAACTTGATTTGTAAGAGTAAAAAAATAAAGAAATATTGATGAAAATAAAAATGAAATAAGTACAAATATTTTATAACGTCTTATTTTATCACATAAATTTCCCCAAAGAAAAGAAGAAGGAATGGATAAAAACATAGCCATGGCACTCATTATTCCAATCCATATAAGAGATCCAGAAATAAAGAAAATATACAATGGTAAAAATACTGATAGTAATCCAAATGCCATATCATGAAAGAAGAAGCCTATCATCCATTTCATAAGTATAGAAATAAATAAGATTAGAAATAAGATTTTCTACCTTTTTATGAAAATGAATAAAATTGTATATACTATGAATAAATAAATTTAGTATATTTTCAAATTCTATAGTTTATTTATTATTTTTTGATAAGGGTTTATGAGATTTAAATATTCCAATTTTCTTTGGTGGAATAAGTGTTTGTTCTATGAGATTCCCATATTTCTTATAGAACCAATTTTTTATAATTTCAGCTAAAATTATATATGTAATGAGGATTATAGCTAAGGCAATATAGAATGTTGCTGGGGGTCTTACAAACTCAAAAATCTCTCCTAGTGGAGTATAAGGAAGTACTAAGGCAAATATTACTATTGCTATACTACTTAGCAATAAAAGCTTACTTGGCTTGCTTTTCCAGAAAGGAGATTTTCTCGTTCTTATAACAAATATAACAAGAGTTTGTGAAGTTAATGATTCAATAAACCAAGCAGTTTGGAAAAGTGATTCATATGCATTAAATATGAAGAGCATTATAAAGAATGTTAAGAAATCAAAAAGAGAACTAACAGGACCCAAAAATATCATAAAACGTCTGATAAATCGTATATCTAAGCGTTTAGGCTTTTCAATATATTCTTGATCAACCTCATCTGTAGGTATTGTTGATTGAGAGAAGTCATAAAGAAGATTATTGAGTAGTATTTGTGTAGGCAACATAGGTAGAAAAGGTAAAAATAATGATGCTCCAGCAACACTAAACATATTTCCAAAGTTTGAACTTACACCCATCATAATGTATTTCATAGTATTGCCAAAAGTTTTTCTACCCTCTAAAACTCCATCATGAAGTACTTTTAAGTCATTCTGTAAAAGAATTATATCTGCAGATTCCTTTGCAATATCAACAGCATTATTTACTGAAATACCAACATCTGCATTTTTCAATGAAGGTGCATCATTTATTCCATCTCCTAGAAATCCAACAACATGTCCATTTTTCTTCAAAGCATTTATTATTCTGTCTTTTTGGGATGGTGTAACTCTACAAAATACATTAGCCTCCTCAACAATTCTTGCAAGAGCATCATCATGCATTTGAGCAATCTGACTTCCAGTTACAATTCCTTTTATATCAAAGCCTAAGTGTTCACAAACCTTCCTTGTTACCAATTCATTATCGCCTGTGAGAATTTTTAGTTCAATATTAGCTTTCTTAAGGAGTTGTAAAGCTTCTCTAGCTGTTTCTTTTGGTGGGTCAATAAAGGCTATGAAACCCAAAAATATCATTTCTTTCTCATCATTTACTGTGTAAATAGGTTTAATCTCTTTGAGGCGTTTATAGGCTACAGCTAAAACCCTATAACCTTCACTACTAAGTTCAATATATTTTTGTTCAATTTTCCTACGTATTTCATCAGTAATATCAGCTATTATATCTCCAACCTCATAATAAGTACAAATATTAACAACTTCCTCAGGAGCGCCTTTAGTAATTATAAAGTATTGGTTTTGATTTTCCACTACAACTGATAATCGCTTACGTACAAAATCAAATGGTATTTCATCAATTTTCTGATAATTCTTAACATTTATATCTTTAAAATTTAATATTGCTTCATCTAAAGGACTTTTCAATCCTGTTTGGAAATAGCTATTGAGATATGAATAAAGTAAGACTTTTTCATTTTCATCACCATTAATATCAACATGAAGAATAAGTTTTATTCTATTTTCTGTTAATGTTCCAGTCTTATCACAACATAAAACATCCATATTTCCAAAATTTTGTATGGCTGCTAAGCGTTTCACAATAACACCCTTATTAGCCATTGATATTGCTCCTTTAGAAAGATTTATTGATATTATCATTGGTAAAAGCTCTGGTGTTAATCCTACAGCTAAAGCAACAGAAAAAATAAGTGAATCTAAAATACCTCTCATGAAAAGAGCATTAATGAAAAATACAAATAAGACCAAAATAAAAGTAACTTGCATTATCATATAGCCAAAATTTCGAATACTCCTTTGAAATTCAGTTTCTACTTCTCTTTCTACAAGTCTTTTTGCAATTTTTCCATATTCAGTTAGGCTACCAGTTTTTACAACAACAGCCATTGCTGTTCCGCTTACAACAGAAGTGCCCATGAAAAGATAGTTACGCCATTCTGTTATTGATGGATCAAATGATTTTAATGGTTGAGCTATCTTCTCAACAGGAAAAGACTCGCCAGTTAAAACAGATTGATTTACAAATAAATCCTTAGCAGTTATAACTCTAGCATCTGCAGGTACTATATCGCCTGCTGAAAGATATATAATATCTCCTGGAACTATTTCACTAAGTCTTACTTCTCGTTTAACTCCATCTCTCAAAACAGTTGCTGTTGTTGCTACTCTTTGCTTAAGCATTTCAGCAGCTCTTTCAGCCTTAGACTCTTGATAAAAATCTAGAATAATACTGAATACTACTATGAAGAATATTATTGCTGCATTTGTAGTTTCTCCAAGAATCCCAGAAATTAGTCCGGCTATAAGGAGAATAATAACCAATGGGCTTTTAAAATGAGAAAGAAAACTAATAATAGCTAATCTCTTTTTTTTCTTAACAAGCTCATTATAGCCAAATAACTTAAGACGTTCTTCAACATCCTCAGAAGAAAGCCCATTTAAAGAAGTTTTTAAACGCTTAAGAAGCTCCTCAATAGGAAGAGTTAAAATTTCTTCATTAGTTGGTAAAATCCAGTTATTATTAGTACTTGGATTTTCCAAGCTCTTAACTACCAATAGTCCCACCATCTAACTTTCGAATAATCTCTATGAAGTTGCACTTATATAAAAAATTGCTCTTATATAATGAAAAGTGTTTAAATAAAAATTCATAATTAAGTGTACTATAAAGTGCGAGGGTGGGATTTTAGCACAAATTTACTAGCAAATTTTACTTTATGAGAGGAAACACTTCAGGCTTGGGTTTTAACTCTGCTTGTTATTTGCTCTATTCTTTTTTAGGCTTTCAACTATGTTGTGGGCTTCTTTAAGTACTGTTTCTTGGTCTTTTATGCTTAAGCCCCTTAATATTTAGTCCACGTCTTTATGTATTTGTTTGGCTATTTCGGTGCTATTCATTTTAACCACTCAAAAATTATTTAATTTACAGGATAAACCGGTCTCTGGGAATATGCCTCACTTTAATGCTTGTTCAATGAGATGCCAGGCATCGAGAAACTTAGTGTAGTTCGTTAATTCATTATCAATGTCAACTGTTACTCTCTCATCCCAAACATTTGAGCCTTCAAAGTGGAAGCAGAAGAAATACACGCCTTTCTTCCCCGGATCTTTAACAGTCATTCTCTTTTCAAGTTCTGCGGTTGGAACGATGAGGAACTTGTTTTCGAAACGGCTTATATTATGTTCTCTGACAAGTGGTAGGTAGGTGAGGAAAACGTAAAAATCAACCTTGCCCTTATTTTTAAAGAATTTTGCTTTATTGATTTGATGCCAACTATGTCCAACATGCCCGCTTCTCCATCTGTGGCCCATATAATAACGGGATTCCTTAACCTGGATTCCCACGTGCTTATCATCCTTAACAACCAGCAAATCTAAACCAACATCACGCACCGGGAAATACACTTCACACTTTAGATTATGCATAATTTCTTCTGCCACTATGCATTCGCCAGGCTCCAAGGACCAGATATTTCGGACAGGCATTTTTCCACCTTTAAAGTGTGCATCAGAGTAGAATGACTAATCCCAGAAGGATTAGAAGCCCACCTATAATTATTAGTGCTAACGGAATGAAGTAAGGCGTTATAAGCATTATCAACAAGATTAGAAAGCCACCGATAACCAAAACTGGAATCAACATGAGGAGCCCTATTAGAACGCCGATAAACAGCCAGAAAAACCTTGAAAGAATCACTCTTTTTCTCCCTCTTTTTTAAGGTACTCCCGCAAGGCTGCTTCAACAACCTGCGTCAATTTCAACCCCTTCCTTGCGGCAAACACTTTAACATCTCTCCACAGCTTATCCGCCAACTTAATGGTTGTCTTAATGGTCTTCGCAGTTTCCTCAACAACATCCTCAGCCATTTTTATACCTCAACAGAAAAACAGAAAGACAGCTATATAAATCCTTTACGCCAAGCCTAATCTTCAAGAATACTTTTTGTAGATTAAGACGATTGTTGCAAGCGGTCAATGTCCACTATAAGCAATTTTCTCTGGTTCATAGAAACTGCATGCTTTCATTTTTTTACTCAAACCATTTTTCCTTACTTAATCAACATCATTCTTTCTCCTTATGATTGCTTCTCATAGATAAGAGACTTCTACCTAATGGATACTCGCACTCAAAAAATTAATGGTTTTAGAAGCTCACTTCACAGTTCGATTTACGCTATATGATAGGGTTGTTTCTGTCTTTTATTAACCTTTGTCACATCGTGAACAGCCAAAGGCCGCTTGAAATCGAGCTGTGAAACTTAAAAGAAAAAGTTGAGAGGTTAAAGAAATTAGTTGAAACGCTTGAAAAGATGAAAGCAGAACTCTTAAGAAGTAACGCATTACTCTCCATGTTAAACAAAATTTTAGGAGGCAGAAGGATAAACGTGTCATGCAAAGTTTGCGGCCAGACAATTCCAATTATCCTAGATAAAAAGGAAAACTACGTGAAACTGATAAATCAAGGGTTGGGACTAAATATTTTCTGCTGGAGTTGTCACAGACCGAGTTTGGTTGACGTTCGAGAAATCATCATGAACGTTGGTTGGGCGGTTATTCCATGATTCATACTCGGGTGATAACAAATTCGAGGTTGGTAGTTGTTGCCATTTAAAAATTGAAAACTTTATATCTTGACAATTCTGTTCTTTTGTTAAAATTCAGGAATTCAACAAAATATTACCTTCCTTGAAGTTTTCATGGCGGTACACTTCTTGGTTCAGAGTATCCACGATAGTACTTCAGAAAGTCGAAGAGATATTTATAACTTACCAGTAAATTAGTGCGGGGGGTGGGATTTGAACCCACGAAGGCCTATGCCACAAGGTCCTAAGCCTTGCGCCTTTGACCTGACTTGGCGACCCCCGCTTAAGAAAATATTTAGACTAAATTCTATTTAATCTTTTATTCAAAAAATTAAAAAAGGAGTTTGCATAAATTTATGGCAAGCTCCGGTCGTATAGTCCGGTCAAGTATACTGGCCTTTCGAGCCAGTGACCCGGGTTCAAATCCCGGCCGGAGCATCAATTTTTCATCAGCTTATCATAGCAGAATCTTTATTAGGAACATAAGTTCACAGCTTACATAGATAGTGTGAACTCATAAGTGAATGCGTAGGTGAGATATTTGGAAAGCTCATGGTTTGTAAGAGTTGATGTTAATGCTTTAAGTGATGATGCTAGAAGAAGCATACTGGAAAAAGTTAAAAATAAGCTTGGATTTAATGAAGCGATTAAGATCCTTGATATTTCTAAAGGATCAATGCACAATTATCTTCATGGAATTAGAAGAATTCCTGATGATGTTGTCTATAAAGCATTGAAATTCCTAGAGGAAAAAGAGTTTAATGAAATTGTTAAAGGAATTGAAAGATTAAAAGCAGTTGGAATAATTAAGCAAAATGGCTCAGTAGATTATTCTCTAATTCTTCAGGCAATAGCAATTGCTTCACATGATGAATACTTAAAGCAAGCATTATTAAGATTTACAGTAGAAAACTTTAAGGAGGATTTAAGGAAAATACTTGGACTTAGCTTAGCTCATGTAAGCTTTAAATGGAGTAATGATTTTGAAGATTTCTTAAGAACAAGAAAAAAGAGAAGAAAAATAGTAGATCCAAATACAATAACTTACTACAGGAATTTGTTTAGAAATCATCTTGAAGGAAAAACTCTTAATGAAGATATTGTAAACTATGTAATTAATCATGAAAATAAATGGCTGAGAAATGTATTCAGACACTACATTCAGTACTTGTACTATACTAGAAAAATCCCTCCAGAAACTTATGGATGGATAATGGAGATTGTACCAAGCAGAAGCTACAAATTAGATGTAAGAACGTATCCTATTAGCATAGATGATCTTGTAAAGACAATTTCATGCTTAAAAGAAAGCCATGAGCTTTATTATCTAGTCTATAAATTAATGCTAGAAGGAGGAATTAGGCTTTCTCATGCACTAATGATTATAGAATCGTTTAAGCCAAATGAAATTATTGAAATAAATGGCTTGGATACGCCTAGATTTATCTGCTTTAGTGAAAAGAAATTCTGTAGATATTATGTTGGAATAAAAGAAACAATGAAGCCATGCGAATGGGCATATTTTTCTCTAGATACATTTAAAATTCTTGAGAAGTACAGCGGAAAGAGAATTGCAAGAAGGCTTGTATACAAATATGTAAAGAAGCGAAACTTATTGCTTCCAAAGTATATTAGGAAAATATCGTGGAGGCTCATGATAAAGACAATGCCAAGAGAAATTGCAAGATTTATACAGTCAAGATTGGGAGAATTGAAAATATCAGAAGCAAGATATGAAGATTTGCTGGCAGAAGCAGATGAGTACTATCCGAAGTATCTTGAATATTTGAATAAAATCATTGCAGTTTAATAATGAGAATTATTTGAGTATGCAAATTTGCAAACCGCAAGTTTCCTGTATATATTCAATTCTCTTAAAGA
>Ga0080004_1134381_pt1 | contig 10149 bp, 8 predicted proteins | sample WasSprMetagenome_FD_69207 | JGI IMG/M metagenome (GOLD analysis project Ga0080004, IMG submission 69207) | Sulfidic aquatic microbial communities from Washburn Spring, Yellowstone National Park, USA - WS (SPADES assembly) (version 2) | ecosystem: Environmental > Aquatic > Thermal springs > Hot...
GTATGAGCTGTGACGATGCGCTCGTTTACCTTGCAAAAACTTATAAGGCTGGTGTGGCAACAGCCGACAGGACGTTAAGCAGGAGGCTTAGAGCCTTGGGTATACCTGTTTTCTATCCTTCCGGAGGGGGAAGGATAATTGGGAAAGGATGGTTCGAAAAGGGGTGATGAGGATTATTCAAGATAGTCGAGCTTGAAGACGTGGTTAAGGTCCCCCCCTCCAGGCTCGGGGAGCCTGTGACGGAGATTTTCAGAAACGTTCTTAAAGACAGGTATGAGGGTATGGTTATAGAAGGAATCGGCTACATAATTCTCCTCGTGGACTACGAGTTCAACCCGGTGGGCCAGATTTCTCCCGGAGACGGTTACAGTTACCACAGGGTTAAGGCGAAGGTGCTCTCCTATTACCCCGAGGTCAACGAGGTTGTTGAGGGGAGGGTTGTCGAGGTGGAGGAGTTTGGGGTTTTCGTGAGGCTTGTTACGACCGACGCCTTGATGCATGTGAGCCAGATAACCGACGACTACATGGATTACAATAGTTCCCAGGGCATTCTAGTCGGGAGGCAGACTAAGAGGATAATTCAGAAGAACGACTGGGTTAGGGCTAGGGTGGCTGCAGTATCGATAGGCAGGGGAGCAATGACTGACAAGATCGGCTTGACTGCTAGGCAGCCCTTCCTAGGGAAGAGCGAGTGGATTGAGGAGGACATTAAGAAGCTGGCCGGTGAGAAGCCTAAGCAGGAGGCTAAGGTTTAATGCCTCTCAGAGCGCGCGCTGATAAATGTCAGCAAACCAGCAGCCTGAAACGCGGGTAACTTTTTCTAACTTTTTCCACTTTGGTGCGCAACAGCATCCTCCAGGCTCCTTAGACCAGGGGCGCGCGCGCTTTTATGTTTTACCTATGGCTTTTCCTCGTTTCAGACTAAGTCTCAGACCCTTAAGGTTTACGTAATAGAGAACTATTGCGTTAAGTTAAAAAAGAGAGGGGAAAGAAAGGACAAAAACCGTATTTTCCCAAAGGCTGAAAAGTCTCTTTTTCCTGCTATCTTAAATTAAATCTAATGGGGAAAAGGAGATATGGAAAGGAGAAACCCTTAAGCGCGCGCTAAGTCCTTTCTCGCCGTACTGAGCATATGCCACCATAACTCCGGTCAAGTTGTGCAGGCGCGCGCGATTTTCCCCGCCATCGGTAAGCTGGAGGGCAACAGCTATTAGGCTTCACGCCACATGCATGTTAAGAGGCGCGCGCTAACTCACGATAATCGGCATCACCGCCTATCTGGCCAGCCTGCTGATGGTTTTAATAATAGCGCGCGCGCTAAGAAAGACAGGGAACTCTTCTTCCCTTCGAAAAAGGATTAAGGGGCACCATAGCGCGCGCTAATATGGTCCGATGGAAGTTTTGCAAAGGTATGCCAAGCAACGTCGACAGCAACCCAGCGCGCGCTGATGTAACTAAGTAGTTGGTAAAAGATGAGTAACTCGTGACATCGTATAAGACTTTCTATCTGGAAGGCATCATGTGGCTATTGAAAGTATCCTAAAGCGCGATAAAATAAAGGCACATGTATTTGTTGTCGATCGTTTTTCATTCCCCGTTCATAGGTCGAGAGGCTTCTGTGGAGTGAAGAATCCACGGAGACTAGGACAGTTTAGTGGAAGGTTAGCGCGCGCGCGCGCCGTTTTGTGTTTTGCTTTTAATAGGCGAGAACCTATAGTTGATGTTAATGTTATGAGAATTATGAACAGGTTTGCGGGATTAACCAACGAGATAGAAGTGAGAAAAATTTTAGTGAGAGTATTACCTAGCAGAGAATTTAAGAAATTTAATTGGGGACTTTTAGATCTTGCTCAACTTATATGTAAAGCTAATAGACCTCGGTGTGCCTTATGCCCCTTGAACGCCCAATGCCCGAAAATCAAGGTTGATGTTTCGAAATGGCGAATCTTAAGGAAAAGTGTTAGACACAGCCGAGTCAAGTTAACTTTGCAGGAATATTCGCGCGCTGATAGCATACTCCAGAACATGGAGACATATAGCGCGTGTTGATGCGCGTTGCAAGAAGCCTTTATCCTTTAGCGCGCGCCTCTCAACTCCTCTATAGAGGGTTTCGTATAGCGCGCGCTACTGGTTACCATTTTCTAGCGCGCTGTCCACGAGATGATCTTATTCACAGCCTCGTCTATATTTTCGTGATTCAGAGGAATATATTCAGAACCCTGTAAAAGTGCTAACTCATCATGCGAAATTCCTTTTTCTACGAGTGGTATTACCGATTTTTTGATACCTAAGGCATATCCCACTTCCTCATGGACCAGATGAGATTTTAGCCCATTTACAGTTATGAGGGCAACCAAGTAATCGCTTTTTTCTATTAATCTCTTTATTTTCTCTGGCAAAGTCTGAGGAAGAACTTTCGGAGGTTCTCGCTCGGCTATAATTACCATAAATCCAGCAGATTCCAGCTTAGGGACAATATCTTCGAGAATGTACTTGTCGGCACTGCTATAACTAATAAAAACACTTTTTCTAAAACACTTATCAAATACATAATCAGGCAATTCATCCAGCTTTACAATTCTTAATGCCTTAACTACGACACGTGTTGATATCCTGTCATAAACGCCAACAATAGCAACATCGTACCGAGGGAAGTTAGAAAGCGGTATCTCTATACCATTTTTGTCGATGTAAACATCGATTTCATAGAAAGGATCTTCGTAAAAGCAAAGTGAACTGAGAGTGGCGCGATAAGCTTCCATTTCCTCTACAAATTCAGGAACGTTCTTAAACCTTCCTTTTAATAGGCATGTTTTTCCGATAAAAACGGGGGATTCGCATGATATCTCTTGGACTTTATTAATTAACATTTGATAAGGATAGAGCCCTTTAATAATCGAGATAAATATGCCGAGAGCGCGCTCAGGTCGTTCACTAAAATAATTAAAACCCCTAAATCTTTTTAAAACTCCCCATATACCCAATCCAGGCTCAACAATTCTTTTTTCCCAGCGCGTTGAAGATGCCATGAAACAGGTAGGGTTAGTTAACACTTTAATGAAAGGTATGATCGTCTTCCTCTTAAGCGCACGCAGGTCACAACCTTCTCTATCAATAAACTTTTCTACTTCTGCAATATAATCCAGAATATCAATATCATTTTGTTCGCAAAATGTTTCAACTAAATTCTTATCTGATACAGAGACTTTTTTAAAATTGTACAATTTCCTTTTATAAAAAAATGGAACCTTCTCAACCGAGACAAATCTCTTTTTTATTAAATTATTTAATGATTTCTCTAAAACTTCTTGGGAAACTAAGCCATGTGGGTAAACTTGGGATATAACATATGGAAAGAGCCTTGGTTTACTATGAACAGCTCTTTCTATAATCTTCAGCAGAAGGGTCTTTGATAGAATCTTTTTCTTTTTTTCGAGAGCTGTTTGAAGGGAATAGGTAAACAATATAAGAAAGCCTTCCATATATTCTAGCTTATTTGAGCCCACGCGCATCACTTTTGTTTTTTTGGTCCTGGACTAAAAATAAACGAGGTATTTAAGTTTATCTTAGCGCGCTTATAACTCTGTTCTATAATAAATAGCTAAGGTAAATTCCAAAAAATAGTAAAGGTTATTATTTCATTTAAATTTGAATTATGATACAGTAACAAGACTTTCAGCTATTGCTTGCCCTAAGAGAGTTAGGCTAACAGACTTATCTTTTTCATTCAAGCGTGTTCTAACAACTATACCATATGATTCTAGTTCATCTAATCTCCTTGAAAGCCTCATGGCATTACTTTTGCTTTTACTCTTCCCTATTAATTCAAGAAGTTTGTTTTGAGACTCTACTGTTTTATTTGGCTGTTTGTTTATAGTCGAGATAATCTCTTTGTAAAATTCATTCTTCTCAAGTGCATGGAAGGATACTGACCGGCTTATTGGTAATTGCTCTGGCTTTTCGCCCTCATCCTCAGCCCATTTGGGGTTGTACTCCTCAGGACTGTACTCTCCCTTAGCGGGTGTATGATAAACTTCTATCTCTTTGAAAAATGTTGCAAGATTAATCATAGCTACCCTTACACGCAAAGGTGCTGAGGTCACATCAAATCTAATCTCCACTTCCCTCCCCATTCCAGCCTCTAATCCTTTCCGAACTAGCCCATTTATGATCTTAAAGACCTCTGTATAGTTCCGTAAGTCTACTGGTACTTTCTCTACTCTTTCCTTTCCGTACACTCCTTTTAAATCACTCACAATTTTTTCATAGTTCTCAGAAGTAATTTTACTCCATTCGCTTTTAGCATGCACTTCTTCCTCCAATCCTGATTGCGTCAGAAGATATATTTTATCGGGCATAAAATCTCTAATATGGTGAAGTATTCGCCTGTAATAGAATCCAACAGGGGCGATGAATATTCGATATACCATAACATAATGAATACATGTAGTGATATATTAACTTTACCTTTGTTTATTTGTTACCACCACTGCGAAATAGCGCGCGCTAGGAGAAATACAGAGTTTTTCTCTCTCAGAATCCACGGTTCACAGAAATATTAAAGAGGGCCGTAGAGCATGAAGAAACCCACTTAAACGACCCCTATTACCTGGGGTGGGAATGGAGTGATGTCAGAGCCTATCCCGCTGAATTGATGAAATTAATAAGAGAGGGCATCGTTAACATAAGATACAGAAGCAGAAGATACACCTACTACATCCTTACGAATAGAGAGGAAGTTAAAAAATGCTTGGGAATTAAATAAATAGTGGGAAAAATGGAAAGGGGAAACTAGCGCGCGCCACGATACTCTGTCCGACACATTCTCCTCTAAACGCGCGCGTTCGGCTGCCGGGTCATTTTCACCCAACCCTCTCCCTCAAACGTTTACCTACATCCATCTTTAAAAGACGATTTCCAGAAGGCTTTTGCAGCCATGATGACGGAGTGCTCGCTCGAGGATGTTGACGGCGTTGGGCCTGCGACTGCAAGGAAGCTAAGGGAGGCGGGCTTCGTAAGTATTGAGTCCCTGGCTGTTGCAACAGCTTTCGAGATTTCTGAGGCCACCGGGATAGGCTATGATGTTGCTCTCAGGATCTCTCAGGCTGCTAGGGGGCTTGTTAAGATAGACCTGGTTACTGCGGACGAGGTTTTGAAGAGGAGGCAACAGGCCCAGAAGATCACGACGGGAAGCAAAAGCTTGGACGCTCTCCTTGGAGGAGGCGTTGAAACACAGGCCATAACGGAACTTGTCGGAGAATTCGGGACGGGGAAGACCCAGCTCTGCCACACTTTATGCGTAACAGTCCAGTTGCCAAAGGACAGGGGCGGGTTGGAGGCAGGTGCATTATTCATAGATACTGAGGGAACCTTCAGGCCTGAGAGGATCGTTCAGATAGCTAGGAAGCATAGGCTGGAAGCCGAGAAGGCTCTTAAGAATATTGTTTACGCCAGGGTCTATAACTCCGACCACCAGGTCCTCCTGGTCGACAAGGCTTGGGAGATATGCAGCCAGCACCCAATAAGGCTCATCATAGTCGACTCCCTGACCAGCCAGTTTAGAGGCGAGTACCTCGGGAGAGAAGCTCTGGCTTTGAGGCAGCAGAGGCTTAATGGACATGTCCACAAGCTGCTAAAGCTGGCTGAGGCTCTTAACCTGGCCGTCGTTGTTACTAACCAGGTTGTCGCTAACCCGGGACAGTTCTTCGGAGACCCGAACAAGCCGGCCGGGGGAAACGTCGTCGCGCATGCGAGCACCTACAGGTTATTTCTGAGGAAAGGCAAGGAGAACACCCGTGTTGCCTATCTTTTCGACGCTCCACACCTTCCCTATGGGGAGGCCTCCTTCTTCGTTGGTGAGGGCGGGGTTGTGGATTCGCCAGGCTCCGGGTCTAGTTAAACGATACTACGAGGCAGCGAGCATTCCGGAAAACTTGTATTGGAATTTGAGCAGGAAGCATATCAGGATAGTTACCCGTGACAGGAGGTTCATTAAGCTTAACACTATCAGGAACAGGATAAACCCTAGAGCCCTGTGGAGGCTCTGTGCTAGATATGCTCCGACGCACGTCTACATGAGCGTGCTCGACTACCTTTTCCCCGAGAGGGTTGGGCTGAAGGCTAGGGCGAAGTACGCTTACCCTATTGGCGGAGAGTATGTTGTTGACGTTGACAACTATCTCTTCAGGGGAATTGATACTCACGAGCACCCTAGGATATGGGTCTGCAACACGTGCCTCGAGATCGCCAGAAGGTACACTATCCGGCTTAGCGAGATAATCGAGGAGAACTACAGCAACATTATGATTGTCTTCAGCGGGGCTAGGGGCTTCCACATCCACGTGCTCGACTTCAAGGTTGGGGACTGGACGTTTTACAACGAGCACGACCCTGTTAAGAGCCACGAGGTCGCAAGGTTCCGCTACACCCTCCACCTCTCCAGGCAGCTCGACACGAGGTTTGATGAGCCACACTTCACGCTCTCAGTAGACCCCATGAGGGTGATCTCAGTCCCCTATTCTCTCAACGGCTCAACCATGCTGATATGCAAGCCGATAGGGAGCAGGTTGGACCTCGAGAGGAAGAGCGTGACCAGGATTCTGGATGAGGCAAACCCCTCCCTAGCATTATGGCCCGTTAAAGTTACCCCTGAGCATGGAAGCGATGAACATGAGCGCTAAAAACAGGGCCGCCGGAGGAAGGGGTAACCCTGTGAGGACGGCCCCCCTGTTAAAGTCCCCGCGCGTCGAGAAACTTTATCTTAGGCCTCCGCATAGCATATTTGGAATGGTTGGGCGCACCCGCCCGAGGGGCCTTCTCTACGCCTTACTGCTTTCACCGGTCCTCGCATCCCTCCTCCTGACTAGTCTAGCTCCTCCATCCACTGGGCCAACCGTCTATGCAACGCCCTCATCCTACTCCTGGAATAGCCTTAGAACAGATACTGTGAGCCTGGCCTACTCCGTAAGCGAAACAGCCTGGTACGGCGGGACTGGTTATCTCAGCATCGTTACGAATGGGCCGGGCACCTACGGCGACGCTAAGGAATGCGTGGCCAGCGTTAACATTCCCCAGGGGGTTTCCGGTGTTGTCTACGTCTGCGGGGACGACCGTTATTCCCAAACACCTCCCTACGATAATCGCTGGCGCATCTTCGACAAGTACCTGAGGGTCTACGTTGACGGCGTGGAGGTCTACGAGCTAACCGGATACTGGTGGTCAAGCTGCTATTCCAGGGCTGCAACCCTTAGCCCTGGGAACCATACCGTCAGGCTCCTAATCCACGCCTCTGTCTGGACAAACAGGACTGGTAGCGACACGTTCACCATAGGATACGCAAGCATGGAGATAAGGCTCGAGGGAAGCGGAACAATAAACGCTGAGTCCCATGCTGCTGAAGCAGCCTTGGACGGGGAGGCAAACCATGTCTTCGAGTTCAGGCTCCCAGGGGTTAGCGGCGTTAGAAACATGAGCTGGAAGGCTGTTTGGAAGGGGATTGAGAAAACAGGCTATGGAACACCTGGGAGCGTTCAGAAAGCGGTCTTCAAAGGGGTTAACAGGGAATGCTGGGTTTTCACAAGCCCAGTCGTGATCAGGGTCGGAGAAAGTGTTCCATCAGTCGGCGTTGGCGAAGGCTACTCTATAGATGCTGCTTACGACGAGGGCTCAGGGGAGGTTGGGGTTCGTAAGATTGCTGTTGCGGTAAGCAATGGCGACGAGGTCGGCTTCACCTCCGCGAGATACCTCGTAACCGAGATTAAGAGGGACACCAGGGTTGTTGGAGGAACGCTGATAGGCTCGGAGATATGGACGAATAGTGGCTCAACGATCAGCTTCAACCAGACGATAAGCTACTATTCCTCAAACGGATGGGTTGTTGAGAGGGTTAGGGGTGGCGTTGAAACGGGCTCGGCAACGGTTAAGGCCTTCGAGGAGCTCAACGTCTCAAGGAGGATAAGCTTCTCCTCCAAGAATAGGAATGATGAGCTCGAGCTTACAGCAAGGCTGCCAAAGCTAACACTGGTCTTCACTCACATTAAAATCTCAGCTGAGAGGGTTGGCGGCGATGTCAACGCTAGGGCTTTCTGGGCCCACGACAATAGTCCCATAGCCGGGCTAAGGGTAAGGTGCTTCGAAACGGACCAGGGCGGGATAACGGACTTTAACGGAAGGGTCTCGTTCAGCATATCCGGCTCAGGCTTCCAGGCGACGATCTACCCCGCCGAGAATAGAAACGGGATAACCGCTTACGAGGAGGCTAGGGTAGGGCTATGAATAGGCTCAGGGCTCTCGTAAGCCTCGCTAAGACTTGGCCGATATGCCTCGCAAGCGCAGCAGTAGCATACCTCGCAATAACCGGCCTGCTCCTTTTCCTCGCCCCTGATATCGCTGCGCTGATCGTAAACAACGTTCTAACAGCTAGGCTCGTCATCACAGCGCTTACAGTCTTTCTCCTCCTAAACATGCTGCTAGCGTCAACCTACTCTGCCTCGCTGTTCGTAATTAGGCGCGAGAACCCCATAGGGGGTTTAAGGAGGAACAGTAGAATATTGGCTAAGGGTTTCATCCTCCTCTCGGTCACCAGCCTCGCCTGCTTAGCCATGATGGTCTCCGTCGGCTACCACGCTTTATTCTCAGCAAGCTCTCAGAATTCGTTTGAGTTGATAGCTATGGGCTACGGAGGAGGAGTAGTTGCTTCAATCCTGTTCACCCTTCCTCTAGTCTGGCTATTAACTTCTTTAGCGGGTGAAAGACTCTGGATAGGGTTTGGAAGACTCATTTCAACGATAGCGTTGTTCTTCCTAATGCTCACGATCCTCTCGGCATACGGCCTCCCAGGCCTATTCATAGGCTCAATGCTAATCCCCACCATCGTAGGGATCGTAGCTAGGGTCAACGGTGAAAAGGCTGAGGGTAATGTTAAGAAAAACAGGCCCTCATGGTTTAAGGGCAGAAGCGTGAAGAAGGCTTCAAGCGGGATCATCCTGACCATCCTGGTCTTGAGCGCCGAGATACCGTTCAGAAGCATTTCGCTTAGCTTCGCTGAGGAGGCCAGGTTCAGCGAGGACAGGCTTAGAAGCGTCGTCTCTAAAGCCATTGCCGAGGGATGGAGTGGCGACGAGCTCGCAAACGCCATTAAGAACGAGTCCCAGCTGAGCATGCTTTCAACCTATGATTTAAGCAGCATAACTATTGAGAGGGATGACGACGGAAACGTAGTCATAACAATACCCCTCAGCGCTGCCGGCTACGCGATATATAGGAAAACAAGCAACAAAACAACTGTCTACGACGTTTACTCTCAGAGCGGCTCGAGCGAGATTAAGGTTGGGGATAAGCGTTACGTTCTGGTTGGCTATAGAAGTAAAGAGGAGACATACGGCCCTTTTGAAAGCCTCGAGGAAGCACTGGCCAAGGAGAATGAGGTTAAGAAAAACGCTAACGCCACGCGGATTACTTCTAACACCATCCTAAAGACTGAGACAAGAGAGGTCACCAAGACTGAGACAAGGTACGCCATCGTCCCGACGGTCAGGGTGGCTAGGTATGAGGTTAAGGCTGAGTTCGAAACATACGGGGATGCCCAGAACTACCTCTACACCCATCCGGGACTGTTCGGAATAGCTGAGATAAGAGAGGTTGAGAAACAAGTCTGGGTTGAGTCGTACAGGCTTGAGTTCGTCAAGGAGACAACTAACCATTACGAGGCCGTGATGATGAGCAGGGACGGCTACGTAATTGAGGAGGTCAGGGAGAAGATAACTGTCTACGTCTTCGAAAAAACCTCCCCGATCTCAAGGCTCCACGTCCTCGGAACTGTTGAGATCAAGAAGACTGACTTCGAGAAGATGATTCAAACAGGAGAGCTTGTTAAAAGCATCGATGAATATGGGGAGGAATACTACTATTACTCCTCGCAGGGACCGTACTCAGCGAGGCTCTATAAAACAGGGGAGAAACAGGTGGACGGCGACGTAATAGCGTGGAGAATATACCGCAGAATAGATACTTCTTATTGGGAAACTAGAAAGGCTTACCAGGTTGTCGTCCAAAACGGGTACGAGGAGAAGAAGGTTAGCATAGATGATTTGCCTAATTATGCGAAGGGCTTCCAATCCAGGGAGGACGCTGAGGGCTCTAAGACGGTTG
>Ga0080004_1126051_pt1 | contig 10147 bp, 2 predicted proteins | sample WasSprMetagenome_FD_69207 | JGI IMG/M metagenome (GOLD analysis project Ga0080004, IMG submission 69207) | Sulfidic aquatic microbial communities from Washburn Spring, Yellowstone National Park, USA - WS (SPADES assembly) (version 2) | ecosystem: Environmental > Aquatic > Thermal springs > Hot...
CGGCTGTGTTCACCACATCAACCCCATAAACTTTTTCTATGTGTGCACTGAACTTTATAACTCTAGTCTGATTTTTTCCTATGTATATACTCCAAGTTAGCTTGTTCCCCTGAACAGCAGGCTCATAAGGGGATCCATCAAGAGTGGCTCCGGGAATGTAGGAAAGACCTTCAGGCAGATAGTCAACAACTGTCAGGCTTCCCTCATAGTTTGTTGAGACAACCGAGATCACATAGGTTATCTCCCTTCCAGAAAGCTCACCTGCCTTCCTTATATCCGCAACTCTGATGGGTTTAACTATCTCAATGTGCGCTGAGCTTCTGGAACCTGCTGCAACTGCTATGTTTTCAACGTAGCCAGAGCTCGGATATGAGGCCACAACTGCCTGATAGGATATTGATGCCTCATGGCCGGGGCTGAGCACAACATGCCAAGAAAGGGTGCCTCCGGATACAGAGGGGCCTGTCACATTTCCTCTTGCTGATGATGCCCCCGCATATCTAAGCTCCCCGGGAAGGCTATCTGTAACATCACCCTCCCACGTGCCGTTTCCGCTGTTCCTCACGGTTATCGTGAACCTCACTATATCCCCCACATATGCTCTATATTTATCAGCTGACTTGAAGATGGATATTACAGGAACCATGACAGGCTTCGCAGTTATGTTTGCAGTCACATTTGCAGCTGGAGCAGCAGGAGTTACGTTGACAGCCGGTGTAGGTGGAGCTGGTGGCACTGGTGGAGGTGGTGCGGGAGCTGGAGGTGCAGGAATGCAGCATATGACCGGCTCAACTAGAACAGCTGCAGCTATGTAGTAAACTGATGTTATGCTCTGCAGCGGGACTGTGACGCCATTTATCGATGGAAGCATCGTGAAGGTCGCATTTGCATAGTACTTTGGAATTCCTGTTATGTTTTCGCTGAACTCCTTAGTTTCATACAGATCCCCAGGCTTAAGCACTTTCGAAGGGCTCTCGCAGAGCAGTATCGGCCCTGATTCCGACCTCATTATGCATATTTTATCCAGCCTGTAGACAAGCGAGCTCGCTGTATTTCTCATGTACGCAGCCACCTTTGTTCTGTTTCCCTGAATCTCCTTCCTTATCTGAATTTCAGCAGGTCCCAGTGCCCTTATCCTATTTATCCTCTTTAACAGGGATGCATTTTTGTAGCTGAACTCAACTGTTGCGTTCTGCTGTATGCAACCTGAGAAGCTGAGGTTTAGAGTTATGTTCCTTGTATCTCCCTTTTTCATATTTCCCACTGTATAAACAAGGCCCATCTTCCTTATCACAACATTTTCGACATCATCCAAGGCCTGAATTGAGATTAAAGCACCGCATGACATGTTTCTCTCGATAAACCTGAGGGGGACAAATGCCTCTTCCTTGGGAGCTGTGTACCTCCATCTTGCATAGCTGCTCGGAAGCAAAAGGGGGAAATGAAGCGGAGGGTAGACTGGAGAGCTGGAGGCATTCGGGTAATCAGGGTAAAATGCATACCCAGTTCCATTTATGTATATTGAAATATCTGATATTATATCGGGGGATGTATTGTTCAGCGTGAGGAAGCCCCAGAGCTCCCTGACAGAGTAGCTTCCATTTGGATAGAATATTACCGAGGAGAACTCCTTAACATCAATTTTCAGGCCTTTATCTGTGCTAGGAGGATCTATTCCAAGCATGAACGATTCTGCTGTCTCATCAGCAGAGTAGCTTGCAGTCCAGCTGCTGAGGCTGGATAACAGGGAGATGTTCCAGTAGTAAATGGTGCCACCATTCCAGCTGTAGCTCCCATTTGGCTGAACTGAGAAAGATGATGCTGGAGTGGGGGAGAAACTGTACGCAGTTATGCCACAGACAAGGGAGTTTGCATTGTTCTTTACAGTTATAATGTTGGATGATCCTCCTGATATTGACTTCCTGATGCTCAAGTTTATGTATGGGATTACCACCGTTGTCGATGTTTTGTCGTGAGCGTTCACAGCACTAGGGTTCACCCATGGATGAGAGGCTGCCACATTCACGGTGTAGTTACCGGGAGAGGCTGTTGATGGGACTGTTATCTGGAAGTATACTGTTCTGCTTCCGTTTGGCCATATCCACCCATTTATAGTGTAGCTTGTGGAGTTCGCAATCCAGTTCGATGGAAGGGAAAGTGTGATGGTTATCCCCTTCAGCCCCACATATCCCGTGTTTTTCACGGTAACCGGGAGGATGAAGCTCCTCCCCTGATGGGAGCAGAGCCAGGAGGTAGATGTTACCGAGAGATTCGGTGTTGGATTTCCGAGCCATATTCCAGAGGAGATGCTAGTGGCAAGTCTGTACATGTTTCCACCAGTTGAGTAGTCGTCATAGTCCCTAATTTGCCTCACAACTATCCTGTAAGCTCCATTGATACCACCTGTGTTAACAGAACCGAGCACATCCCATGCTTCATTACTTAATGGCTGCTGCCAGGAGGCAACTAGATTCCCATATGGATTGTAGACTGATATATTTAAAGCTGGAAGATATTGAACCCAAGGGGGCCAAGGTATGTATTGAAGTATTCTATCTCCGTCATACACCGCTACACTAAAGGAGGTCGTGCCTCTTGGTACTATGACATACCATTCCTGAGTTAGAGAAAGGCCGGTCTCCTCTCCAACTATCATCGCATCGTAGGTGCCCCTATAACCAACTCCACTGATGGTATAGCTCATGTTCTGGGCCATTGTTTTGAGCTCGGGTATACTCAAACCGTAGTAATTTCCGTTACTGGAGGGCCATCCATCCTGCCTCCATGTGAAGCTCCAGTTTCCGGGGACATTAGTATTTATTGTTTGGTAATACCATACTTCATTGCCACTAGCGTGAAAAACACCATAAACACTTCCATCAGGTCTATAGACAGTTATATTGTGATAGTATGAAGTCCCACTATAGGTAAATCCATAGTCACCATCATAAACGCCTAGAGTGAATGAGGAAAGGCCGACTGGCACATGTAGAATATAGGTGTGATAGTTATATGGGACCGCTCCATTATTTCCTCTGTATATTGTAGCCCCCCAATTGCTTGGAAAGCCCACATCCACGATGTAGTAGTAAGATGGGTCATCGTAGAAGGCGATCTCTCCATCCCCAAGGTAAACTACGAAACCTCTGACTCCCTCATCGCCAAAGCTGTATATAATCTTTCCATCGGATCTGACTATCCTTGTCACAACGGAGCCGTTGGGTATTCTTACCCTTATCCTGAGGTTGATCCCTTCTATCTTGGAGCTCAGGCTCACATTTATTCTTAACCTATCTCCTATTTTAATATATTTCTGATGTATTTCTATTTTACTTAATTCATTTATATTTAAGCTTGAGATATTGGGTTTGAGGAAAGCCTCTAGCACCCTACCAGTTATGTTCGCCTGCATCCCTGTAATTCTTTTGCCATTCAGAAATATCTCCTCTGTCAATTCAGATATATTATTTATTATATCTGTAATGTTACTATCGTTAAGATATGCAAATATCAGAGCTTTCTTTTGTATGGGGTCGTATGCCTCCCTGAACCCGAGCTTCTCCCACTTTTTCTCCCCCTCTTTTATGAAAACACCACCATCTATCTCTATTCTACCATTCTTCACCCCATCCTCATCTGTAATCCCATCTTTAAGCTCTAAAATCACTGTTGAGTTCTTCTGAGTTACATTTAGCTCGTTCCAGCTCATGTCTCTGGGGTTGAAGAGGTAGAAGCCGGCCGATCCATTTAAATGCGGATACCCTACCTCAACTCTCACCGAATCTCCGCTTATGTTCCCAATTCTGAGCTTTATCATGTAGAATGGGAAGTCAACAGGCCTGAAAGGCATGTTTCTGGGGTCAACCAGAGCCAGCTTCTCTATCCTCCCTCTGTCAATGTGTACAGTTATGTTGTAGCTTCTTTTCCCAATAACTGTTATAAGGCCATTTTTGCCGGAGAAACTGCTCTCAGCCCTTATCTCAGGTATGTACACCTTGATTGGATCAACTATCACTCCATTTTTCTCATTGTCCTCATCCAGCACTCCATCCTGCAAATAGAACTCTATTCTATTCCCAACAACAGTGCAGTTTACCGGAATCGTCCTGTTTCCCAAGATCTTCCAGTAATATATGTATAGCCCACTGGGGATCTCAAAAGGAAACTCTATCACCACTTTCACTTTATCTCCGGGCTCTATCCTCGATATCTTCATCCATATCCTGTCTTCCTCAGCTTTGAGCTCCTCAATCTCCCCCTTATCAACTGATATCCTGAGGGTTACGTTCTCAACAACTATGGATTTGGCCTTTGTTATTCTCAGCTCAGCATTCCCGCATCTCAACAGAACTGCCGTTATATTTCCTACTTTAAAGCTGAAGCTTCCATTTACCACATTTGCTTTCCCGCTTTTGTTTAAGGGAAGCAGCAGATACTCAACATCAACAGGAGGGATGAACAGATAGCTCACGTTCCCCCTAACTTCATCGCCATCAAGTACTGCCCTTATCTCATAGTTATCAACTATAAGGCTCCTCTCTATTCCATCCACGAAAACAGTGTACACACCAGCTTTCCTTGGGATGAACTCAGCCGTTCCATTCGTGAAGTTCAGCTTATATGAGGAGTTTCCGAGCTTTAAGTAGGATTCCACTGGAATGAAGCTTACATTTACCCTCATTGTCCTGTTCACAAAGCCATTCTCAACTTTCACATCCCTTGTAATGTTAACAGCAGCATTTCCGCATCTCAGCTTATATGTCCCTTCATCGGTCGCATTTATCTCAAAGCTTCCATTTACCACAGCTGCTCTTCCCTCCTTTCCATTTATCTCGTAGCTTATGTAATCAGGCATGACAAAGTAGTAGCTCACATTCCCCTCTATCCTTCTTCCAACTGCCCTTGCCCTTATCGAATAGCTGTCCACAGTAAACTTTCTCTCCTCGCTATCAGCTTTTACGGTGTAGTTTCCGAGCTCGACAGTCTGGTTCAGCCATATCTGAACTATCTCAGGCTTATCAATGCTCCTGTTTATCAGAAGCCTTCCTGAAGGGGATACCACTGTTGTGTTCCCCAGAGCACAGATCTCAACCCTTTCCTTTGGGAAGTGGACATTCCTGTCGATTGATATGCCTGGAATGCGAAGTGTGAAGTTTAGCTCTTCTATTTTTATGAGAGAAGGGGCTGATACGTTGAGCGATATGCTTCCGTTGAATTTTATTCTTGATGTGTTGCTGCAGGTCATCACGGTTAAATTCCCGCCTACAGGGCTCTCTATTCTTAACAAAGACCCGTTGAAGCTCCAGTTGACAGGATAAACGGAGAAGCTGTAGCTCGCATTTCCGCATATCAGGCTGTAGTTTCCAGATTTTTCAGCCACGTAAACTGAGAGAAAGAAAGTCTCATTGTACCTGCTCTTGTTCAATGCCTCCTTTATTCCTGGACCAAGCAGTATTACATCGCCTGTTGAAAATATCCTAACCTTTTCCCCTAATGCATATGTATTTCTTTCGGAGAAGACAAGGTCTAGCTTCACTGTCCTGTTTGCCTCTATCCCCCTTGAGTCAACAAGGTGAATCCTCAGCTCTGTTTTATCAGTTTCATATATCAGAGTCCCATTCATCTTCATCTTTTCTCCGTTTATCTCAACAATGCCGTTAACAGGGGATTTTTTCAGGACATCAAAGGCGGATATGTTCAGGATCCATCTAAGCCCTTTCTGCTCTCCTCTAACCTCTATCTCATCCATTGTGACTGTGAAGTTTTTAGCCAGCTCAATTCCACCTAAACGGACGTGAAGTCTGTATGTTCCAAGGGCTACAGGTTGAGGAAGCCTGAATCTTGCAATCCAAGTTGAATTCGATCTGGATACATTGAGAGTAAATGAGAAATTCAGAGGCGTTATCACCGTTATGTTCGGCCTTTCCACCGATGATATCTTAACTTTTATTTCATCCCATGGTGCATAGTAATTTTTCATCGAGATATTCGGCACTTCAACCTCCTTCTCAGCTGATATGGATGACAAGTTTGCATGTATGTTAAGGATTCCAGGCTTAATGACAAATGTTCCATTGTACCTGCTTCCATTGACATAAACAGTTGCATTTACTGGCTTTCCAAGCAGCTTTGATATCACATCTACTTTCAGCTTGTTGGGCTCCGGAGAGAATGCTTTTATGATGAGCTCATCGAGTGTGAATTCTGTTTCAGCTGTCTCATTCCCGCATTTATTTACCAACCTGTATATTCCAAGAGGAAAGCCCGATGTGTTTATCTTCAGTGTTTTCTCATCGTAGGAGCCGTTTAGCAGCTGCACAGATAGATTTCCGCCTGTAAGGTAGATGTTGCATGCAGGCCTTGCTTTAACCACCACTATATCTCCGGGAGAATGGAAACTGCTGTCAACGGATATCTCAACTTTTTCAGCGTAAACTGGGATTGAGAGCAGGAGAAGGAAGAAGAAGAAAGAAAGGAAAGAAAAAAAGAATATCTCAACGTCTCACCCTCCTTATTACGAATGCCAGCAGTATGACAGCTATTACCACAGTCCAGAACACGGGATACCAGCTGAACGGGAGAAGAGGGAGAGGTATATAAGAGAGCTCCCCTCTCACCTGCGCTATATCTCCGGGCTTCATCGCATTCAGGCTGCTCTTTGAGAGGTAAACAATGCTCTTTCCAGCAGGAGGGATCACAACAACATCCCCTCTTATCACCGGATAGGATATAGGGCCTATGGTTGCCTGAAACTCATCGAAAAGTATGCCTCTGCTCAGAAATCCAGATACTGTCAGATTTACCTCAACCTTTATCGATTTTCCCGGATTTATTACCTCCCAGACGGAATATCTCACTGCATTTCCTTCTATTACAGCTTCTCCCCTCCTTCCCATGACATAGGAGGATGCTGAAACAACCTTTCCGCTGCTCAGGTTTATCAGACCATATCCTGGCACAACAGGAACAGTTCCCGTGTTCTCAAGCTCCATATCATAGCTCAGGAGGGCTGAGCCATCATTTAATATAATAATTTTAACATAATAATTTTTATAAACTAGTGGGCCCATCTGAGCGTTTACTGTAAGAAGGGGGAGCAATAAAAAAATAAAAAAGAAGAGAAGGGGGAGCTGCCTGGACATCCTTCACCTCTTCCTCACTGCTATGATGGATGCAGCTATAGCTACTATCACAAATACTATCTCGAAGTTGCTTGTTCCATAGCTCATCCTTGCCTCGGGAGCTGAAACTGCCAGCGCATCCAAGGTGTTTCTGGGATCAACTCCAACTATGAACAGGTTTGTTGCACTGTAATTTCCTGTACCGCAAACGAAGTACCTCACGAACACTGGGTTGTATACTTTCATGTTCAGGTTTGTATAGTTGCCTTCTGCTGAGACTACTACATAGCCACCTCCTGATGTGAGGTTATTGTCGATCCATATTACCTTGAATTTAGTTTTATCAACAGTAAATTCTTCCCCTTCAACATAGCATGTTGGTGTACCATCCGTCTTATTACATATCTTGAGAGTCCCACCTTCATATACTGGATATACTATCCAGCTCTTCTGCGTGGTATCATTAAGTACAACGGTTACTGTCTTGTTATTTGCGAGTCCAGTTCCCTTGAAGTACTCGGCAAATCCGAGCTGAGGAGCTGGCAACGGATATGACTTCCAGACATATCCTGTGTACTCTGTTGAAGTATGTTTAAGGCTGAAGTCAGGAGGACTGGCTGAATTGGCATCATAAGCAAGCATTTCTAGTGGTTTGAACACCATGTTGCCCTCAGTACTTACAGGAGATGGTTTAAAGCCCGATGGCACTACATCGTACATCTCCACATAGGGGCTCATCCACTCTCCTATGTTCGACAGTGATATCCCTATCAAATAACAACCTACAGTAGCATTTGGATTTGTGTAATTCGCCCTTATCTCCTTCCTTGCCTTCACCAAATATCCTCTTACAGCCCATATCTCCTCTATAACCTGGTATGTCGAGTTTCCGGAGGAATCAGTGGAGTACGTTGCATTCGTGTAGTTCCACCATCCTTTGTTCTGATCATTTGATATTCTGAACTTCGCCAATCCCCATATCTTGGGCACACCTGAGTAGGTGAAGCTAAAGGAGCCGTTGGAAGGCCAAGTATAGATTTCACCGGGGAGAAGCTGTGTTATGTTAAATGTCTGATCTGAATGCTTAGAATCGCTAATTAAGGTGGAATCAGGGGTATCCCCTTCAGTCGCCCAGAGAGTTGCATTGAAGAGATCATACTTGAAGACGCCGCTTGTATCGTAGAACACAAGGGTCTCATTCCATATAGTTGGTGTTGTATGCTGCCTCTTCTTCACCTCAACATCCGCATTTCCAACCGCAAATACCTTGCCTATCTTTAAGCCTGTGTAGGTGTGAGGCATGTAGAAGTAGAGGTAGACAGTACCAAGAGGTATCTTTTTCGTGTTTCCGCCGACCTCGCTCAGATCAGGTGTCCCTGATATATTGAAGCTGGTCTTTCCAGTTTGATCCTTGGGAAGGGTGAACCAGTCATCAGGCCAGTTTCCATTTTTAGTCCAGTAAAGCCTCTTTCTATCGAGGCTAAAGCCAACAGCAGACCCAGAAGGAGATGTAGTGCCGGAAGAACCAGTGAAGCTTGGATTTCCTGCCTCGTTCTTCCATCCTTCTTTGCCTCCATCAGACGGAAGAATCTTCACTACTTTCACATGAACATCGGAGCCTATGTTGTTCTTCACTGTCAGTGTCACATTCACAGTTGTGTTAACTCCATTCACTATCTTGCTTGGGTTCATTGACTCATTCAGGAGGAGAGGCGGACAGCCAGTAGTGTAGTACTTCACATACTTTACTGTGACGCTATCCCCGCTTCTCAGTTGGGTTATGTGCATGAATGTGTTCATATCTGGATTCTGGTCAAGTACATAGTCAGGAGGCTTATAGCTTGAGGAGTTGAATTTAACAACAGCGTAACCTGGTGCTGTCACATTACTCTCGGAAAGAGTGAATTTGGCAGCTGTAGTGTCTATCGGAACCCATATGTCCGATATGGTCTCACCAGTTTTGTTGTTCATCACAATGATGTATCCTGTAACGTTCCATGGGCCGCAGTAATAGTGTCCAGACCCATCCGTCACTATAGTTGCATTGAGATACTCCTTCACTATTATCGGCATCGGGGTTGATGCAGCTCTTGTGTTTATGAGTCCAGGCAGAAGCAACAACACTAGGAGCAATGTAGCAATCTTTTTCATAGCACCACCTCAGTGCATCATGCGCAGATCTTATAATTTATAAACCTTATAGGTGGAAGTCCAAACAAAGCTTGATGAGCAGGAGAGCAGTTTCAAGTTTAAAACTTAAATCCTAGAGCAGTAGGGCTGAGCAATGGAAAGCTTAAGAAGAGTTTCCAGCAGGGAATATGAGGAAATTTCCACAGAAGAAGTGCTCAGACTTCTTGAGAGCAGAAAAGAAGGACTAAGCGACGATGAAGCTGTAAGAAGGCTCCAGATCTTTGGGCCAAATGCAATAGAAGAGAGAAAGGAGAGCTCACTGAAGGAGTTCTTGAGGAGGTTCTGGGGGCCGATGCCATGGCTTCTGGAGATAGCAATACTTCTTTCCTTTCTAATAGGGCATACAGTGGAGGCGTTGATCATAGCTTTTCTTTTGTTCGTCAATGCTATTATCGGCTTTGCGCACTCTCAATCCAGCAAGAAAGTTCTAGAGCTTCTCAGATCCAAGCTTGCAATCATGGCCAAGGTCATCAGATCAGGTCAGCTCAAGCTGATAGATGCAAAGAACTTAGTTCCTGGGGATGTGCTCATAGTTGAGCTGGGGGATATAATCCCTGCTGACTGCAAAATTTTAGAGGGAAGCATTTCGGTTGACCAGTCTGCGCTTACTGGAGAAAGCCTTCCGGTGGATTTATCCAGGGGGAATGTGGCATTCTCCGGCTCGATAGTAAAAAGGGGGAAAGCTAAGTGCATAGTGGTCAACACGGGTGCTGACACATACTTCGGAAAGACTGCAGAGCTAGTAAGAATAGCAAGGCCGAAGTCCCATCAGCAGGAGGTAATGCTTCAGATCACGAGATACTCCATGTACTTGGGTATTGCTGTGATGATAGCTG
>Ga0080004_1152737_pt1 | contig 10145 bp, 9 predicted proteins | sample WasSprMetagenome_FD_69207 | JGI IMG/M metagenome (GOLD analysis project Ga0080004, IMG submission 69207) | Sulfidic aquatic microbial communities from Washburn Spring, Yellowstone National Park, USA - WS (SPADES assembly) (version 2) | ecosystem: Environmental > Aquatic > Thermal springs > Hot...
ATGGGCTCGAGGGAGGCCGTCAGGGCTACGGCGAAGAAGCTCGTAGAGGAGTTCGTCCATAACGGTTTAGCTGGCCGTGCATCCCCAGCGAGGCAAGGTCATTGCCACGCCGAGCGGGCTGGGGAAGGCAATGCGTAATGAACTGGACGCCGAAAGAAGACGAAGACGCTTTACACGCAATGACGAAGTGAACTTCACTTATCACAAGCAAAACGCGTCCAAAGGACCTTGGGCAAAGTTCCATAAGATGGCCAACCCATGAAGAAGAGGTTCTACTAGGTTGGACGCGTTCGACGTGAGCTTTGCGCCAACGCCTCAAGAGTTTCAGTATTGTCGTTTGAGGCTAGGTCATAGATTTAGGGCTTATAATTTGACAAGATTTTTGTTGAAATGCAAATTCATAGAAGTTGTTGATATCTGTTATTGAAGATTGACCACATAAGATCGGTTATGAAGCTAGACTCAATTATACATGACAGGGTAGTAAGCCACATTAAATTACTCCACGACTTCCTTAGCGAGCACTTTGACCCCTCAATCACGGTGCTTGATATCGGATGTGGCAAGGGCGTTTACTTTCAATATTATAACCAACTTGGAATAAGAAATGTTATTGGGATCGATATCGATAGAAAGGCGTTGCGAGAATCCAAAAGTCAATACACCAATGTCAGCTTTATCGTAGCTGATGCCTTGAATATCCCGTTAAGGTCTTCTTCTATTGACGTGGTGGTCTTGGCAGAAGTTTTGGAACACCTTAACTCGCCTGAAACTTGCCTTAAGGAGTGCCATCGCATTCTAAAAGAGAAAGGGATTATCTTGGCGAGCGTTCCATGGCTTTACGAAATTTACAGGCCCCTCTCAGCTATAATCTTGAGAGCGCTGACTGTGTTTAAGAGGACCGGGAAAAAGCCTTTACTATTGCGAATACTATTCACAATAGATGGAGATGTTATCAAGCGAAGGAAGGTCTTCAGCCCTCTTGTAGAATATCTCTGGAAGTTTGCCAAACGTATGGATAAGAGCTTTTATAGACTTTATGGGCCTTCCGTTGAAATCCCTAAGTCCCCAGAAGAGTACATATTAATGCATAGGAAGGGATCTCTCTTTAACGATCAACATAAGGTATTTATGACGCCTAAAGAATGGGCAGACACCATTAAAGCGATGGGTTTCAACGTAAATATTGACGGGGCTTTTAGCTATCCACCTCTTCTATGGCGCTTCAGGATCATGCGTGTTCTTCTTAATAGAATAAGTCGATCTTGCCCTAGAGCCCTTAGGGCATGGCTTAGTCAAACTTTAATAATCGTTGCTCAAAAACAAGGCTCGCCATCGTCTTTCCTACCATCCTCGGTTCCCATCCGTTGAAGGAGGTCAAAGTAATAATGCATGATATGAGCACCGAGCCAGCTAGGAAGGACCGTCATCCTCCTCGCGCTCAAGAGGATGGTTCAAGTGCATATGAACGGAGACCACGCCCATATGACGTGACCAAGAAGAGTTTTGAGAAACCGTATGAAGGGCTACTCAGCCGAAGCGAACTCCAAAGATGCTTGAGTCATAATTGGCGTAATTTAAGAGTCCTTCCTAGTTCTATGGGGCATGTGAAGCGTCTATGCTGTTGTCACATGACTTATTGGGGCGCCGCGCTGTTCGCGTAGCGTTACTTCACACGCCTCGATTAGCGGTGCAGATCAGTGAGGGTATTTGTTGGCGTGCCATCTTACAATAGGGCTAAAGTGTTGAGGCCGTGCCTAAGCTCGTTCTCGAATAGCAAGCTAGTGAGAGGCTTCATAGTAGTGGCTGACTCTACATCGAAGGGCGAGGCCGAACATTACGCTAAGGTCGTTAAAGAGATTACGAATGCAGGGTTTGAGATTCTTCACGACATTAGTGTCGGTAGAAGGGGCTCAGTAAGAGCGCGCAACAGAGTGCTTGAAATGGCTAAAGAACACCTGAGCGATGACGACGTGCTAGTGTTGTACGACGATGATTACCTCTACCCAGGAGATCATGCCCTTACACAGGCCTTGAGCCTCCTCCGAGACGCTTCAATCGGCATCGTGGGGGGCAGGGTCGTCAACTTGAGGAGGAGAAGGGTGGACCCCGACTTCGCCCTAAACGTACCGCGCCTAGCCGATGCCCTGACGAGGCTCACGGGCTTCATAGTTTTAAACACGAAGCACGGGCCTAGAGAGGTGGATTTCACAACGCACCTGATGGCCATGAAGATCAGGGTCTTGAATCGAGGCATTAAGTACGACGAGAGCTACAGGGGGATAGGCTACAGAGAGGAGAGCGACTTGCAGAGACAAGTAAGGGATTTAGGGTTGAAGATAGTCTTTGAGCCGAGGTTCTATGCATACCACCTAGCCGTGGAGAAGGGCGGAAACAGGTATTCAGACCTAGAAGACAGGATGTATTGGAAGTGGAGGAACCACACGTACTTCATGAACAAGTGGCGTTACCCTTTATACAAGAAGGTGCTTAGCTACATGGTACTAACCGTTTACACGGCACTAAACGGGTTGCCAGCAATAAGGGGAATGATAAAAGCAACGAAGTCGAGTAAATAAAATAGTGCAGTATATTACCACTACCAGCGCGCTGAGTGATTTGTCAATTATTGGAGTCTTTATTTGTGTTCACGCAGAGGTTTAACTGGAATGCTTACCAAAGTCATTTAGACCTGCTCAAGATCGACATCGAAGGTTAGCGCACGCGTTACAGTATGCCATGTAAGAGTTTGTCTATATCCTTAATCCAAATCTCACCTTATCCCCCAGAAAGTGGCTCGGAGTATCATAAATATTTGGCCGAAGAACTATCAAAAAAGCTTAAATTCGTCTTTGTTCTCGCGGGGCTAAGTCATCTTGTTAACCTACGTGATGCCGAAAAGAGCTTTGGATCGATCGAGAAGTACGGCACTATGATGGTAACCAGGTCTTTCTGGGCACCGCGATTCATCGAGTGCAAGCACCCACTAAAGGTGATGAAGTATGCCATCGCCTCCATTAGGAACATGGTACATATTGTAAAGAAGTTGCAGGAGCATGCCTCAAGAACTATAGTTCATTTTCACTACGGCCTTACAACGTGGCCTGGAGTCTTGCTGGGCGAGCATTACGTTCTCGGAATGCTATTCGCAAGGTTTCTCACTAAGGCCAAGGTGGTATGGACTATCCACGCCTTCCTCTTACCCAGCCAAGTCTATGATATTGTGTATAGCAAGGTCAAGTCGAGGATCATAGCGTTTCTTGCAGTACTATACTATATTTTTCTCGCAAAGCTAGCAGCATTGGCATGTCACAAAATAATCGTGCTAACGATATCCAATAATGCGGCGGTTGTTAAGTACTTTTCATCAATGTTTGGCAAGCGGAAAGTAATCGAGATGGTGCATCCCCTATTCCGAGTTGAATATGAATATAAGCCAATTAAAAGGGAAAGAAAGAAAATAACCATAGCGGCTTTAGGCTATATAAGAGCTGAAAAGAATTACGAAACCCTTTTCCATGCACTTTATAAGCTGAAGCAGATAGACTCTGATGCCTATGAAAAGGTGAGAGTAATCGTGGCAGGTGTAATTGAAAGACAGAAACCTGAGGACGTAGAATACTTAATTAGACTTCAACATCTGTGTCAAGAGCTGGGGCTAGATAATGTAGAGTTTAAAATTAAGCGCCTGACTTCTTGGGAGTGGCATGAAATGCTAAGCAAGGCTGATATGGTTTGGTGTGCTTATAAGCAACAATATGGGCCAAGCGGAATATATGCATGGGCATTAACTTACAACAAAGTGCCCATAATCATGAGAAGTTACACATGGGAAGGGCTACACGTGCAAGGAATAGCCTTAGATCGAGATAAGGCTGTGGATGAACTGATAAAATTGCTTAGAAGCCCAAACATGATCGATGTAGCCGTAAACGCGGGAAGTCGGGCACCCTCACTTACTGAACATGTGCAGTCTTTGATTCAAAACTATATGGAACTGGAACCTGAGTAACATGCCTAGTACGCCATTGTATCCACGGCCCAAGGAAGGCAGTATCCATGAAACAATAAAAGTTAACCTTGGGTGCGGTAGAAGAGCGCTTCCAGGCTGGATAAATTATGATTCATCGATCAAGATTCAGATATTGAAATATAAAACAGTTAGAAGACTGCTTTATTTCTTCAAGATAATTTCAAAAGAGGATCTAGAAAGTGATTGGCCACGTAACGTAATTAGGATAGATCTGCGGAAAGGTATCCCTTTAGAAGATAATTCCGTTCATTATATTTACTGCTCCCATATGCTTGAGCACCTTTCTCCCGAGGATGCGCGTAAGTTGATTAGGGAAGCATATAGAGTTTTGAAGCCCGGCGGTTAGATACGAATCGTAGTCCCCGATTTAAAGTTACTTGCAACTAAGTATGTAGAGGAAGATCTATTTTTCTTCAATACAAAAAACTAAAGGAGAGCTTGCTGGTAAATTTATTGAGAGTCTATATTTAATTGATAAAAGACCTTTTTGGAAGAAAATATTAGATCCTACCCATCCGCACCGTTGGATGTACGACTTTGATTCACTCAGAGAGTTGCTTATTAGTAGCGGCTTCAGAAAAGTGGAGAAAAGGGCGTTTCGACAGGGAGTTGTCCCAGATATCAACCTATTAGATCACTTGCCACATGAGAGCCTTTACGTGGAAGCTCAAAAATGATTGCGAGGGACAAATATGAAAGATGATATGCCTTTAATTTCAGTAATAATGCCGCTTTACAATAGTGAAAGTACTTTGAGAAAGACTCTTGAGGCTTTATATAATGTTGACTATCCAAAAACCAGAATTGAAATAATTTTTTCTTACTATCCTTCCGAAGACGAGACATTAAAAATTATAAAAGAGTTTAAGAACCAGCATGAGAAGGAATATTTTTCCATTAAAATATTGGAGTGTAAGAGAAGAGGAGTAAGCCATGGAAGGAACATAGCTATAAGAAATAGTAACGCCGAGTATGTATTTATACTCGATGATGATGTAGTAATTCACAAGGATACATTTAAACGTGCCATGAAAATTCTTGCAGAAAGGCCGGACGTGGCTGTTGTTAGCTATCTTTATTTACACGAAGAAATGGATCTATTTGAAGAAGCGTTCGCTCGTGTGCGCTTTGCGCCTTTCAAGAATAAAGTAAGTAAAGCAAAAACTTTTGGTGGCTGTGCTTTAGTAAGAAAAAGGGTTTTCGATGAGGTCGGCTTATATAATGAACAACTAGGTTATCCCTATTCTCACCACGAAGATATAGAAATTTCCGCGCGTATAAGTAGGCTTTACAGCATCGTCGTCGACAGAGGTCTTATACAGAAGCATCTTCGAAAAAAGACCTTAAGGCTTTCTTCTAATAGAGAGAGTAGGTTCTCGATGCTAAAGAAAGTGATAAATGGATTAAGGTTCTACTTCGGAAGCGGTGCTGACAGCTACCACATAGTATTACAAAGCGCGCCAATCTCATGGAAGCTAGAATTTCTATTGTATTTTATGATACCGTTGCCATTCATTATAGCATTGGTACTCCGGCATTACCTTATGGGCTTGATATACATCTTGGCATTACTTTTTGCAAGTATAATCTATTATGGAGCTTTTAATATTAAGGACTTCTTATTAATTATCGTAGTAATACTCGGGAGGATAACAAGAAGTTATGGCTACGTCGCTAGAAGACTACTTAAGGGGTTGACACCGAGAATCTTGAGCTAAGATGATAGAGTCAATACACGCTGCCGATCCGTTATGAAGCATTACGATGAAGCATGTGCATTAACCGTAGTATTCCTTTTAGTTTTCATTAGCATGGCCATTACACTAGGATTCCTCCTTCCCTATTCGTACATAGTCACGGCAGTCATCGTGGCAATCTTACTTGTGTCGATGATCATAAATCCCAAGGGAGCGCCATACAGCCACATACTCACGCTAATCGTAGTATTAACTATCGTTATACGGAACATATACACTATGAGGACAGGCTTCATTGTAGAGCCACTTTATGATGGTTACAAAGATATTGTGACAGCTCAGATTTTTAACGAGGCTGGAAGAGCCCTAGTCATCGACAAGCCAATATTTGATTACACAACAAGTTACCCCCTACTCAAAATATTAACAACAATTCTTTCACAGATAACGAATATCGACATACTTAAAGTTGCCTTAATTTTGCCATCTACATGGTCTTTAGCTATGCTGCTCTTTTTCCACCTTTTTGCAAAAACTATACTACAGGGCTTATCGATTGATGTAAGTACAAGACAATCAGCGATATTCCTATCGCTGTTGCTATTTTCTATTTCGCCGGATGCTATTTATTATGGAATGATTTACTACATGAGGTTTTACTCCATTACACTAATTTACGTTGTGCTATACTTATTATTCTCGGGGAAATTGAATGATGCTAGGTGTAGATGCATATTAATCGTTTTGCTACTAGCTATACCACTTTCATACTCCCTATTTCCATATCTGTTGCTTTTCTTTTTGGCCGGAGTAACCTCTATAAGTATGACAGTCAAGCATTTTTTAAAAGCTAAAGAACTGAATAACTACATACCTGGCTATAGAATAGTAGTGTTAGCATGCGTAGAAGTATTTTCAGCAAGCTTTTACTATGTCGCAGAAAACGTTCTCAAGGATAGCAGGGGTCTCCTCAGCAACCTCCTAGCATATTTTCAGATGCAAATGAGAGAGCCCATCTTAATGACGCAGTTATGTGCACCTTACTTTGTGCCAGAGCCCCTTCAAAATCCATTTAACTTTTTAACTCCCCTCCGAGACTTAGTAATCTATGCACCTGCCATAGTTGGCGGGCTATTGCTCCTCCATAAATGCCGAAGAGAAAAGACGCCAATTGGCTGCTTCACGATAATAGCGCTAATCGCGTGCTTATTACTGCATGCTGTGATAGAAGGCATGAGACTTGCATTTCAGACAACGCTTATTATCTCACTGTACTTCTTCATTTTGCTCTCAGCACTAGGCTACGCTCATGGATTAAGCATTACAAGAGGGATGCTGAGAGTTCTCGCGAAAGTAGCTATGGCGGTAGCATTAATATTGGCTGTAACCGTAGCATTTCTGTCACCTTGGTCGCATCGATTCCTAGCCTTGCACTACTATGATCCCGCTATAAGCTTTAGAGATGCTGGTGATCATAATCCGAACTATGTATATCTCAGCAAATACATGGATAAAATGGGGAACTATTCTATTTTATTCACTGATGATGTTGAGCTAGTTAGAATTTTAGTTAAGGCTGATCCAAACTTTCAATTGCGTATACTGGATTTTTACAGAATTTCTGACTTACCAGAGGATGCTAAAGGAAGGATCTATGTCATAGAGCTAAATGGATTTAAGCCCTTGCTAGGACCATATGGCTGGGAGCCAACCGGACTTGAGGTTGTCAAAGCCAAAACATCTCAAGCTCTGGCTAGAATTCAGAGCCTTAGTAAAGTTCTTGATGGCGGTATCTATTCTATCTTTGAACGATGAGACATTAGATAGAAAATAGCGCGCTAAGCATAATGTTGTGTGCATATATATTTTGCATAAAAAGCGTGCATATATGGAAAACTTTTCTGGGGGATTCTCAAAATACTTAATATAAGATAGTCACATAAATGGAATAACAAAATAATAAATTACATATTCAAAAAGTACAACGGGGACATAATAATGTCTGAGGAACTGAAAGTGTATGATGACCTTATCAAAGTGAGTTAATTATGAGAATTCTTCATATTGGCAGTGAAATCAGACACGAGCTGGGCTGTGCTGCTTCGTTAAGGAGACTCGGGTTTAACATAACGTATATGCATCTAGGCGATAAAAATGAACCTTTACGAGAAAGGAATGTTTATACAGATCAGGGAAATATTAAGGTGAACTTTGTTCAGATAGATTCTCCAACGTTTTTCCAAAGCATAATTCATCCGCAAAACTTCATCCCGAATAAAATTGGCGAAGAGAAGTTTGACTTAGTAATAGCTACTCCCTCTACACCATTTTATATTGCACATTACGTAGCCAGAAAACAGGGCATCCCAATAGTACTCCGAGTATGGGGTATTAGGGCAAACAAACTCATTGACCACATTATTTACGGAAAAAATTATTCAGAAGTATTAAACTTTTATCCTAGTATACTGCATAATTTAATGCAAATTTGGGACTCTCAAGCCTTGGTAGTCATGGATGACGCTACTAAGAGTTTCTTAAGAAAATTACCATTATTCAAAAAATTAAACATTATTTATCCAACATATGCCGCACTATATGATGAGAACAGCCATGACACGTTGAGGGTAAAGGAGCTGATTAAAGGGCAAAATTACATTTTCAGCTTTGTTACAATGAGTAAGACTGGAAGTGTGTTTAGGCTAGAACAACAACAATTATTTAAATGCCTGTACTTTATTGCTAGGAAGTGCCCGGAATTCAATGTGATAATTGCTGGCGGAACTATCGAAGATGCTAAGAAAAAGTTTGAACTTTCATCAGTACCAAAAAATCTTAAATTTGCTGGAAGTAATCTTTCAGATAATGCACTTAAGATATTGTATGATCATGCTAGCTTAGTTGTAATTCCCATCTTCTTTAGATCTCTAAGTAATAGATTGCTTGGAGCTCTTTATTATGGAAAACCTATACTGACAAACAGCTATGCTAAAGTATTACATAATAAATTAGAACATTTGCGCCACGTATTTATATCAAACGACTATGCAGAGTATCCTAATATTATCAGAAAACTGCTTAAAAATGAGGCTTTTCTCGAAGAACTTGCTTTAGGAGCGAAAAAGGCTTACAGTTCCTTCTTCTCTGCAAGAAAATGTGGCTTAGCTATGAAACGTGTTATAGAATCGGTGATACCAACATGAAGATCATAAATTATATAAATAGATTTAAGGGTTATTTAATTGCCATGCAAGTAAATGCGGTCTCAAGAATTTTCCTTAGGTCTAGAAGGCTATCTCCTTTTCTGGATACTTTTGCTGCAGGAGGAAGAGAGATCCTTAGTGGTACAGCTCTGTTTCCAGCGAAAGGATTTTACGTAGCTGATGTGGGAGCGTTCAGGGGGTGGTTCACTATGATATCAAGTAAAATTGTCGGCTCTGATGGACGCGTGTTTAGTTTTGAACCTAATCCTGATAATTTTGAAATTTTACGTAAGGTTGTTTTGCTAGGTGGTTTGAAAAATGTTAATATTTTTAAACTTGCATTAAGTGATAGCGATGGCTATGAATATATGTATCTCTCTGAATACCCGTCAATGCATTCATTGGTTCTCAAGAGAACTCATAGAAAGATAACTGTTCCATGTATGAAATTAGACACCGTAGTTAAACTAAGAAAAATTCAGAGACTAGATTTAATTAAAATCGATGTTGAAGGTGCTGAGCTAAAAGTTATAAAAGGATGTAAAAGAATAATAAGTGAGTTTAAACCTCTTTTTTCCATAGATATTAATCATTATGATGAAGAATTTGAAGAGGTTTCAGCCTTGATGCGAGAATTTCAATACGAGATCCGCCCACTATTTAGTGAGGCGGGTAAGTTTTACTCGATCGTTGCATACCCTCCACATAAAAGAAGTCTTGTTAGTCATTTGATTAATAAAACGAGAGCGCTATCTATTATTCCGCCTGAAGTGAAACCATGAACTATAATTACACGACACCCCTTTCTCAATCTGTAACGGTTGGAGAGCGCGCTATTTTGCATTAGTGAAGCGGGACGCGCGGGTTCTCGAGGGGTTACATTCTAGCCTTTAAGGTGGTTTAACTGAGGTTACCTATACCGGCTACGGGTGTTGCGAGTGTAGGCGGTGTTGTCTATGTGGCTGTGAGCGAGGGGGTTTTTTGTAAGATCTTCCGGCTTAGAGGTGATGGCTTAGATGAAGTACTTATGCTATTACAAAATAATCCATGCCTTATAATATGGGGTTCCCCTGGGGGTCTTCTAGTCTCCTCAGGTAACCTCCTTTACCTGGTCTCAGGTGGTGAGGCTAAACCCGTTCTTAGGGCTAGAGCTAGTAACTGGTTCTGGCACGCCTGCGCGGGGGACGGGCGGGTTTTCGTCCAGGAGTACCG
>Ga0080004_1083234_pt1 | contig 10143 bp, 7 predicted proteins | sample WasSprMetagenome_FD_69207 | JGI IMG/M metagenome (GOLD analysis project Ga0080004, IMG submission 69207) | Sulfidic aquatic microbial communities from Washburn Spring, Yellowstone National Park, USA - WS (SPADES assembly) (version 2) | ecosystem: Environmental > Aquatic > Thermal springs > Hot...
CCCCACCCCAGCCGCTCCGCAGTGATTAATACTAGCAACATCTTAGGCCAGAAGCCGAACAGAGGCGGGAGCCCGATTTGGTGTATAGCCAGCGTCTTGGCCGCCCAAGGGGCCGTCCCGGCGTACATGGCGTAGAAGAGTCCAAGCTTCCCGAAGGCGTCGGCGAGCACAAGCGCCAAGGCGACCTCAGACTTGAGGGGGTAGATAAACACGGCGAAGCCCGAGTGCGCCACGGTGGAGTACGCCAATATGCGGCGGAGGTCTGCGCTGGTCAACGCTCCGAGGTTCCCCACCGCCATGGACAAGGCGCCGAGAAGGAAGGCAAGTGCCGCGGGGGGAGCCGGCTTAAAGGCTAGGAGGGCGAAGGCCGCGGAGAGCTTCGGCAGGCTCGCCAATATGGCGAGCCCGGCGGGGTGAGACCTGCCGTATACATCGGGGACCCAGAGAAACATGGGGGCCACACCGAGCTCCAGCGCCACCGCCAGGAGAAGGAAGGTCTCGCCCAGGGGGGATCCGCGCTGGCCGAGGCCTATGAAGAGGAAGGCGGAGGCAAAGGAGGAAATCACCAAGTATCTAAACAACCCCTCGATGCTCCCCCTGTCTCTCAACGTGGGGAGCAACGCCGCAGGCGGCAATACGGCTAGGACAAAGCCCAGCGCCTTGAGGTGGGGCGCCGGCTGAAACATTAGATAAACTCCGTATATAGAAAGCGCTGAGGCAAGTCCGGCGTAGCCGCCGAATACGCCGGCTCCCACCGCGACAACGCCGAGGAAGAAGGGAAGGGCGAGGAGCAGAAGCGGCGCATCTCTCCACATGTACGCAGAAATAAACCCGATGAATAAGGCATCTACCACAAGCGACCACCGCCTGAAGCCGATCAGAACTCTGGCGGCGAAGTACCCCGTCAGTATGTAGTGTATATAGCTCAGCTCCATATCCCCAGCGCCAGAACCACCGCGATTATGAAAGCCGCCGCCACCCCAGCCATGTAGAGATAGTACTCAATCTTCAGCCCCGCCACCTGCGCGGAGGCTCTGCGCACCGCAGAGACGAGACCGTCGTGTAGAGCCGCGTCCACGAGCCAATCCACCACCGTCACCAGGTCGACGGCCAGCCGCCACAGCGACGCCGAGCTCTGCAGAGCTCTGTCCACGGCCCGGTCCACCGCGGCCGCCAGACGCCACGTGGCCCTAAAGGCAGAGGGCACGACCCGGTCAAACAGCACCGGCAGGTAGAGCCGCCTCCGCAACACCTCGACCTCCCCCGCGAAGGCCAAGACGCCGCCGGCCAGCGACAGGAGGACCACGGGCGGAGGCGCCCCGATAAACAGGAAGTTGGGCACCACCACAAGCGCCGTGTAGGGGATCCACATGGGCTCCCAGTCGTTGGTGGCTGGCAGCCGCAGGAGCTTGCCGAGGTACCCCACGGTGAGGGCCGACACCGCGACGGTCCAGAGAGGCGCCTCGCTCTTCGCCAAGGCCCCCACCGGCAGAACCCCCACCAAAATCAACATGCCCAGGAGTATGACAACTTTGGCGATGAGCGGATACGACTGCGGAAACCTGCTGTGGCTCGCGTAGATGCCGTGGCCCACGGCCATGAAGAGAGCCGCCTTGGCGAAGCCGTGGGCGTAGATCAGCATAGCCGCCTCCTTGGGGTTCTCCAGCGCGATAGCCGTGATCATGCCGAGGTAGGAGGCAGTGGAGGCGGCCAAGACAAGCTTCGGCTCTCTCTGCCCCAACGCGATGAGCCCCCCGGCAAACGCCGTGGCGAAGCCCACGAGAAACGCCGCCTCGGCGGCCCAGTGTGGCAGGAGGTGGCCTAGCTTGAGGAGGAGTATCGGCCCCGCCTTCACCATGGTGGAGCTGTGTAGCAATGCGCTGACGGGCGTGGGGGCCGACATCGCCGTGAGGAGCCAGTCGGTGAACGGGAGCTGAGCAGCCTTGGCAAACGCCGCCACCAAGAAAAGCGCCGTAGCTACGTTGTCGGCATGGCCCCAGCCGCTTATAAACGGGCTGTGGTGCACCGCCATATATGCAGAGGCCACAAGGAGGGAGGCTGTGCCCACCTCCACGGTCACTATCGCCCTGATCGCAGAAGACGAGGGTGGCCAGAGCCAGGTGATGCCGCCTGCCCGGCTCCCGTCCCCGACGAACCCCATCTCGTCATTGTCGCGGTAGGTCATTATGAGTCCCCAGCTGGCCAGGTCAAGCCCAGCCCACCCCAGGAGAAGGAGCACCCAGTGGTCTGCGAGGAGGAAAAGCTCCATGGAGCCGAAGAACGTCCCCATCCACCCCCAGAACCAGCCGAGCCGCTCGGCGCCCCTCATGTAGAAGTGGGAATAGGCGACAATCGCCAGGTAGACCCCCGCCACGAAGGCGGCGAATTCGCTTGGCTTGAGATACGGCGTCGCGGGCCCGGCGCCCCATAGCAACCCAGCCAGCATAACGATGCCGGCAGCGGCCGCGGCGTAGCCCCTAGTTGCGAAAAAGTCGAGGAGAGCCGCGGCGAAGGCTACGGCCAGCAGTAGCTCTAGGCTAGCCATAGCGGAAGCACGAGGAGGAGGAGATAGGGCGCAGCGGCGGCGGCCAAGACCGCGGCGTACATCTCCGCGGGGTACTCCACCTTGCCTTCGCCGGCTCTATACATCTGGTTGAAGAGGTATAAGCTGTAGACGGCGGTGGAGACCAAGGCGGCGACCGCCAGCACCGCCGTGTAGAGAAGCGGAGGCACGCCAGCCGCCACATACGCCTTGCCGATGAGGTTGATACCGAAGAGCCCCGCTAGCGCCACGAAGCCCAGCACACTGACGGCGAGGAGGTGCCGGTCCCACCTCGCCTCGCCGATGGACCTGGTGTGGAGCGCCACTATGTAGAGTCCTGCCAGCATGAAGAGGGCCGCCTTGGCGTAGGCGTGTCCCACAAACAGAAGGGACGTCGCGGCGTAGCTAACAGACTGGTTGCGTATGGCGGCCGCCGCCACCAAGAGGCCCATGTTGGCGACGGTGGAGTCCGCCAACGCCCTCTTGAAGTCCGTCTCGCGGAACACCAGCAGAGAGCCGTAGACCGTCGTCACGAGGCCGTAGAGGAAGAGCGCGTCAAGAGGCCAGCCGGCACCCGCCTTAAGCCTCCAGATCCAGTAGGCCATAAGTCCCACGTGGACCGGCGATAGCAAGGCGCTGAGGGGCGTTGGCGCCTCTGCGTGGGCGTAGGGAAGCCAAAAGTGCACGCCCGCAGTCCCCATTTTTATCAATAAGCCAAGCAGGACCAGCCACGAGGCAACCCCAGCCGACTTGAATACGTCAGCGGTCGGCGTTCCCGAAATCGCCACGCCTACTAAGAAGAGTATGGAGCCCACCTGGGCCCACACAAAGTACAGCAAGGCCACGAACCTGCGGTTGCCGTAGCCGAAGTACCAGATTAGCAAAAAGCTGGTGATTATGCTGAGCTCCAGCGCTATGAAGACAAAGATGAGGTTCTCGAAAAGTATTATGTATATAAAGGAGAGGACGTAGAGGACGTGTAAGCCGTAGTACCACCGGGGCGCACCAAGGTGGCGGAGGTAAGGCGGCGAGTAGAAGGCCACCAGCAGACCCAAGATCACTGAAGTGACCACAAACGGCAACTTGTAGAAGTCCATGGAGACGGCAACTTCCCCCACATAGGGGAGGACCGCCAAGGTGCCCTTCCCAGGTACCAGGTATAGCAACATGGCAGACGTCGCCGCGAGGGCCGCCGGTAGCCCTAGCCTCAGCGCTGCCAGTGCTATGAAGCCAGAGATGGCTGTGGCCAGGAGGAAGACGTCGCTATACATGGCCCTCCCTCGCCAGCCTATACACCGCGGCCACCATAAGCACCGTCTCCGCCACGCCCACGACGGCGGCGACTGCCAGGAGGGATAAGTCGCGCGACAGCGAGGCGCCCCAGATACCCGCCATGATGGCCACCTCGGCGCCGATTATCACCCGCACCAGCGAGTTGGCAACCGCCACAGCCGCCACGCTGCCCGCCAGCAACAACACCAGAAACATCAGCTCAGTCATGGGACAGCCTCGCCGCAATGACGAAGGAGAAGAGTAGCAAAACCGGCGCAAGCGGTAGCAACACGGGGTCGACGGAGGCGCTCAACGCCCCCCGCCCCGCCCCCGGGAGCATGAGGAGGGGCAACGCCCCCAGCGCCGCCAAGGCCACAGGCCTCATCTCAACGGTGCGGTTCTCCTCGGAGAGGCTGGCCGCCGCCACTATAACCAAGGTCAAGGCCGCCACCACGTACACAAGCGTAATCAGTATGAAAGCCGCCGACAACTCAGGATGCAGAACCCATACTGCCCCAGCCACGGCCACCCCTAGAAATGTGAGAGAGACAGCGGCTAGGATGTTATCCCTTGTTCTGATTATGGCTAGGATGAGTAAAAGAGCTACGACCGACACCGCCCAGAGCATGTCAACGCATCAACCCCGCTTTAAAAATTAACCTAACTACATCTCGATAAACAGATAGTCATCTCTTCAGAAGTAAGAAATGAAATATCATGAAAATTAAAGCCGCATCGCTATGTATCTAGCCGCAGACAACACGGCGGTGGCGACGGCCACGGCGGAGAGGAGAAGGAGAAGAGCAGACACGCCGCTGGGGAGGCTTGAGTAGCTTTTCAACACGTTGACCGCCACCGCATTGCTGAGCGACTGGCCCACCACCCGCGCCTCGGCAACCAGAGCGGAGGCGGTGCCTCTTCTCGCAGGAGGGACAGACAAAAGGATAAGAGTGGTGTTGGGCACGATGAAAAAGGCGAAGCCAACCCCCATGAGGAAGAGAAGATGTGGAGAGGGGCTAGAGAGCGCCACGTGTGAATACGCGAAGAGCGACGCGGCGAGGAGGGCGGCGCCTCCCGCCGACACCGCAGAGGGGGATGTCTTGTCGCTCAGCCTACCCGCCAGAGGCGCAGAGATAGCCATGGCGAGGGCTTGAAGCGCAAGCAACATCCCGGCGTCTTGCGGCGTCATTCTGTACTCCTCTTGAAACAATAGACTAAGCGCAGGCGTCAAAGCCGCCGTGGAGAGATAGTTAAGAAAAGCCGCAATCAACAACGCGGAGAACACGAAGCTCCGGAACAGCCCAACGTCAACCACCGGACTCCTCTGCCTACTCTCGTAAAGACCTGTAAACACCAACGCCGCAAGTCCTAAACTTGTGAAAAGCGGGGAAGCCGCCGAGATGCCCAACACCACTAAGGCCAGCGAAAGCGCAAACAGCGCCGCGCCCACCCAATCAAAACTCTCCCCGCCACGCACCTGCCGCGGGGAAGGGCCTCCAGCCAGAACAACCGACGCCAAAAGAAGCGCCAAGGCAGGAAGAAACACAGCCCTCCAGCTGACCTGCGCCAAGAAACCGCCCAGGAACGGTCCCGTGAGGAGCCCCAGATACACAGACATAGAATTTATACCCACGGCGGAGGCCCTCCTATCCGGCGCAACGGCTTGAAAAAGCAAGGCGTTGTTACTTCCAAAAACCGCCGCCAGCCCCACCCCGCCCAAGGCGAGGGCTCCGCAGAGCAGGAGGAAATTAGGCGAGAGAGACGCCAAGGCGAAGCCGGCCACGGCGAGAAGCAGACCCATCCTAAACACCACAACGTGACCCAACAGATCCGCCGCCCTCCCCAGAGGAAGCACAAACATAGCCACCGCAAGCGTCAAAGTCACGAGAGCCTCCACCGAATCCACAGAGGCGGCTCCTAAATCCCTAGCCATAAGAGGCAGAGACACGCCCAAAGCACTGGTGGAGAACGGAGTAACAAACGAACTTAAAACCACAGAAACCAACACCCGATTCACATAGACGCATAACCCCCAAATTAAAGACGTTTCGCTTACATGCGAACATCAGGCGGCCCCGCGGACAGCCTCGCCGTTAGATCAAGCTGGGGATACGCCCTTTGGACCTTGAACAAGAAACAGAACACATGTACACAGCGCCTCTCTCAGCTAGGGCGTTGCATCCCACGAGACTTCTGATATAGAACTCAGAGTCAGGCAGAAACACACGAAATATCCACACTTAGGTACAAACTAAGGATAAAGGCTGGTGCGGCCGCCGGGACTTTTAGGCGGCTTCTAGCCTGAACCCGGGACCGCCCGGTCTTCAGCCGGGCGCTCTCCCGCTGAGCTACGGCCGCCTCGCTGTGAAGATAGTTTTCAGAATTTTTAAATTTTTAGGATTGTGGCATCCGCCGATCTGTTTCACGTCATTAATGTATTGGATAATATAAAAATAATAATTAATTAGAATTGATTTAAAGATATAACATCACGATAATTTATTCATTATGTCTAACTTTTTCTTCTGAACTCGTTATTCACCACATGGTCGCCTGGTCCTCTATTTATCTTGATTGCCAACGCGTCGTGCAGTCATTCAACCTAGTTAATGTCTTTCCAAGCGTCTAACAGCTCCTGTGGACACTTAGCAGATTTCAATCCCCCTTGCTCAACATTTACACACACCGCCACGACGTAGCCTGTTGCTGAGAGTTCGCCGGTGGTTTCATTAAAGATCTCGAAACCGTATTTTATGACCTTATCGCGTATCTCTAGGGGTCTTAGTACAACGCGTACTTGGTCCCCCCGCCGTAGCGGCGATTTAAAGGTGGCGTGTGCCTCTACCCGGGGCAGTCTACTGTGGTGGTGAAGCACGCCGCGGGATCGGTAGAACTCCTCCTCTGCGTGCTCCACTAACGAGAAGAACTCGGAAAAATGGACAATCCCCGCCGCGTCTGTTTGTGACCAATATATATGGAACCTCGCCTCGAAGGGCATTAAGGTGTTTCTTGTCCAGCTATTTCTTTCTTCATCTCCTCGAAGGCTCTCTTGACCTCCTCCACCGACGTCTCGTCCTCCAGCGTGGTCACATCCCCTATCTGACCGCCGACCGTTATGACCCTCAACACGCGCCTCATTATCTTGCCGGAGCGGGTCTTGGGGAGCTTCGTGACGAAGTATATCTGGGCGGGCTCTGCTATGGGGCCTACCGTGTTGCGTATATGCTGGCGGAGCTCCCTCCTTAGCTCGTCGCCTACCTTGGCCCCCTCCTTAGGTATCACAAAAGCTATTGGTACATCTCCTTTTATGGGGTCGGGTATGCCTATTACTGCGGCTTCGGCTACGGCGGGGTGGGATATGAAGGCGGACTCTAGTTCGTAGGTGCCTAGGCGGTGGCCGGCTACTTTTATCACTTCGTCTGCTCTTCCCAACACCCATATGTAGCCGTCTCTGTCTTTAATGGCGTAATCCCCAGTGTAGAACATGCCGGGGAATCTACTCCAATACGTCTTGACATACCGCTCCGGGTCGCCCCAGATGGTGTGGAGCATGCCGGGCCAAGGCTTTCTGATAACAAGATACCCCTTAACGCCCGGCGGCGCTGGGTTGCCCTCCTCATCGACGACGTCTATATCGAAGCCGGGCCTCGGCGGACCGTTGACGCCGGGCTTCATTGGAAGCAGGTAAAAGCCAGGGGCTATGTCGAGCGGCACCGCGCCTGTCTCCGTCATGCCCCATGTGGAGCCGACGAATATCTTCTCGTTGCCGAGAACTCTGTACATCCACCAGAAGGCCTCGGGGTTCTGGGGCTCGCCCACGGTGAATATAGCCCTCAAGGTAGACAAGTCGTGCTTCCTAGGCCACTCCTCGCCGTAGCGCATGAACATGCGCATCGCGGTTGGCGACGTGAAGAACACGTTGACGCCGTAGCGTTCTATTATGGCCCACCAGCGGTCTGGTTGCGGGAAGTCCGGCGCCCCCTCGTACATCACTTGGGTGAGACCCATGGCGAACGGGCCGAAGGCCACGTACCAGGCGCCGGTGCCCCAGCCTATGTCGCCAGTGCACCAGTAGACCTCGTCGTCCCTCACGGCGAATACCTGCTTCATGTCGGCGTATATGGACACGGCGAAGCCGCCCGTGTCGTGGACTATGCCCTTGGGCTTGCCGGTGGTGCCCGAGGTGTACAGTATGTGCGACACATCCTCGCTCCTCACGGGCAGAGGCTCCACGTAGGCGTTCTGCTCCACGCCCCTCAAGGAGTCCTCCCAGAACCAGTCCCTCCCCTCGGTCATCGGCACGTCCTTAAGGCCGAGTCTCCTCACGACGAAGACTGCCTCGGTCCCAGGAGCCTTCTCTAGGGCCATGTCCACTACCTCCTTGAGTCTGACGACCTTCCCCCTCCTCCAGAAGCCGTCGGTGGTGACGACAGCCCTCGGCCTGAAGTCAGCCAGCCTATCGGCCAGCGCGTCGGCAGAGAAGCCCGAGAATATGGTCGTGTGCACAGCCCCTATGCGCCAGATGGCGAGTATCGCTATCAATGCCTCAGGCACCATGGGCATATACAGCGCCACGCGGTCGCCCTTCCTTATTCCGAAGTTGCATTTCAGCATGCAGGATACTCTGTTTACTTCGCGGTAGAGGTCGTAGTAGGTGAATTTCCTCCGATCTGTGGGGTATCCGGTCTGGTCTACCGGCTCTCCCTCCCATATGAGGGCCAGCTTGTTCTTACGCCAAGTCTTGACGTGTCTATCCAAGGCAAGATAGGACAAGTTAAGCTCCCCTCCCACAAACCACTTAAAGAAAGGCGGATTAGAAGCATCAAGAACCCTATCCCAAGGCCTAAACCACTCAAGCTCCCTAGCTATAGAAGCCCAATAGCCCTCCAGGTCCTCTAGGCTCCATCTATGGAGCTCCCAGTACGTCCTTATGGATTCAGGCCCAGCTTTGTATCGCTCATTTGAGACATACGTATCGAAGGGAAGCTTCACTTCAAGTCCTTGACCAACCAACATGTTTAAATAAACAAAATCCCTTTATATCTATTAATGTAGACTATTGTCGTTAGAATACAGATTCTAAGAGTTTTTTATATAGTTTAGATAAATATAAAGATTGTCACAATTAAAATAAATAAAATACTATAGATTTTTTCTTGGAATAATATGTTAATAAACAATATATAGTATATTTATATATATACGAGTATATTTATATAAATTACTGTATAGTATATTTGTAATCTGTGGCGGTGGCATCGAATGTGGTTCGGCGGCTTAGGCGGCGGCCGTGGGGTCGTAGAGGCTCTGAGGGCGAACCAGGTGCTGGCTTAGAAGGAGCCTCTCTGCGCAGGTCCGCGTTCCGGCTTTTCTCTCAAGTCTCTATACGTAACGACGATGTGGCGTGTTGGCTTCGCGGAGTCGATGGCTTGCCCGACCTTCTCGACGAGACGCCTCGCCTCATCCCGCCTCCCGCCGTCCAGCAATGCCTTGACCAGCGCCAGCTTGAAGGCCGGCAACTCCTCGCCGCCGGCGCCCGCTCTCTCTAGCTACTCCACTCTAACCTCTCCTTTCCTCTTACAAGTAGTTCACTCTGAGAAGCCTTACAGGTAACTCCCTGTGGAAAACCCCTCATAGCGCTACCTGTAAGGGGGCCGATGGCGCTGGGATACGGCGACACAAGCCGAGACGGCTACGGAGAAGCGGAAGAGCCGGCGAACCGACACGCCGTAATGTTCGAATTCGCGGCGTAACAGCTGAGACGCGTTTTCCCGACGTGCTGAAGCTTCCGCAGGGAAAGCTTGAGTTGTTCCAGCTGGGCTGGGGGGCGAGCGATGAGGGCGAGATTGACGGCCGGCCCTTCATGGGCACTACACAACCCTGGCAGGTGTCTGCTTGGGTTGCGGCGAGATATGGAGCGCTCCGCATGCACATAACCTCGGCCTACTTGACGCGCGAGGGGATAAGTGTGTTAGTACATATCATAGCAAGAAGCTGGAGGCAGAAGTGGAGTAAGGACGAGGCCGTAGACCTCGTCGCGAGCCACCTCAGGCGCGGAGAGTGGGCGTCTCTGTTAACAATGTGGCTTGATGACGGTAAAGCCGAACGAAGGGAGGTATTAAGTAGCGAATACAGATTGGTGATTGCAACTAAGGAGCCTTGGAGACTGAGCAACAGCATAGGCACGAGAAAGGCCCTCGTCGCCACTGGCAGGGAGGCGTTTGAGAGGCTTAGAGAGGTTGCGGGCGTATACGGCGTGTTGCTTGATCTGCTGAAGGCCCACAAGTGGATTGACGTGAAGCTGGCCACCGACGACGCCCTCAGGTTGG
>Ga0080004_1118324_pt1 | contig 10143 bp, 8 predicted proteins | sample WasSprMetagenome_FD_69207 | JGI IMG/M metagenome (GOLD analysis project Ga0080004, IMG submission 69207) | Sulfidic aquatic microbial communities from Washburn Spring, Yellowstone National Park, USA - WS (SPADES assembly) (version 2) | ecosystem: Environmental > Aquatic > Thermal springs > Hot...
GGAGAGGCTTGTGGAGACAATTTAGCTTCCACCACGGCGTGAATACAAAAAATGTTTAAATCAAAAACCCAGCCAGATAATTAGATGGTGGACTACTTGGCTAAAGACATCAACAGTTATTTCAGAGAGGATTTCAGAGATCAGGGGACGACGTTGTATTCCCTGAGACAGGTTATAGGGCTGATGACGGCTTTCGTTGTAAAAGTTGAAGCCGATCCCGGGTGAGCTTCCTTGGGTTGGGCTCCGCGTAGCGAGTTTGATGTCGAGAGCAAGATTGCGGGCGTTCTCGAGAGGTTTGTGGGCCAGAAGTTTAACGGCGTGACGATAACTCTTGTTAAAAGACAGTACGAGGTCGAGGGCAGGAAGGCGGATATAGCTGTCTTGAAAGAGGATGAGAAGCCGTTATTGATCATAGAGACGAAGATGAAGAAGGAGAGGGGTGGGAGCTGGAGTGTGGAGAGACACTTCATACCTACATCGGAGGATGTTATTGGACAAGCTGTCTCTTACGCCTCCCTCCTCAAGCGTAGAGGGGTCTACGTCCCCTTTATCGCGACAGCCAACGAGAGGCAGCTCGCTTTGTTTAGTGTACCCGAAAACATTGAGGATCTAGTTGACTGGGATGCCGTCGGCAGGAGGGATTACGGGAGGGTTGTAAAAGACTTCCACAAGTTCAGGAAGGAGAACCTCATCCTTCACAAACCACACGGCCCGTTCTCAGAGGAGTTCTTCAAGGAGTTGCTTGACACCCTCACCGGTATTTACGCTATGAAGTACAGTGTTGGAGAGAAGAGGCAGGAGTGGCATTGGCTGGTGCTCGAGGACTTGAGAGGTTTCGTGGACTTCCTCGCGCCGTTTATCGAGCAGGCTATAGCCGGGGAGGGGAGGTTCAAGGATAGCATCGCCGTTAAGCTGGGGGAGTATCAGGAGAAGACAGGATACAAGCCGACACCCCAGCAACTCGCCAGGGAGATGGCGTACGTCCTCTTAAACAAGATCGTGTTCTACAAGGTCTTAGAACGCTATCACAAACTGCCCCGCCTGGGCCCGCTATACGAGGAGGGAGTCGTTAAGACTTGTAGCGAGTACTTGAAGAGACTCCGCGAGTACTTTGGTAAGGCTGTGGAGGCGACGAGCGACTTCCAAGCAGTATTCGAGACCGGTATCTACGATGAGGTAGACCTGGTGGAGAACGAGGAGGTTCTCAAGGCAATAGACTGGTTGATAAGGCTCATAGAAAGCTATAAGATAGAGAGGCTTGGAGACGTCGTCGGCTTCATCTACGAGGATCTCATCCCGGGCGAGGAGAGGCATCAGCTAGGCCAGTTCTACACGCCTAAGCCGATAGCCGAGCTGATTGTTAAGTGGTGTGTCAGGAGCCCGGACGACAGGGTCTTAGACCCGGGTTGTGGGTCAGGCACCTTCCTTGTCGAGGCGTATAAGAGGCTTGCGGAGTTGAAGCTGAAGAAGCCGTGGAGCGAGGTCAAGCATGTTCCCGGCGATGTCCACAGGCAAATCCTGAGACAACTATATGGGGTGGATTTAAACGAGTTCCCAGCCCACTTGACGGCGATGAACCTGGCGATGAAGAACGTTAGGGCGCCGAGCCCGGAGATGTACGTGTTCGTGAGAGACTACTTTACAATCATGCCGGGACAGCAGGTGTTAACACCCTACAAGGTTAGGACGGTTAAAGGCGAGAAGCCTGTAGAAGTAGTATTCAAAGACTTCGACGCTGTCGTGGGAAACCCGCCGTACACTAGGTGGACTGAGATACCGGAGAACACTCAGAACAGGATACTGGACTTCCTGAAGAAGACTATATCAAAGTATGGTTTAACACCCCAGGTGTCGAGGGGCGTAGAGCCTGGCATATACGTTTACTGGATAATGCACTCGACGGGCTTCCTCAAAGAGGGCGGTAGGCTGGGCATGATAATAAGCGACTCGTGGTTGCAGACAGACTACGGTGTGGGCTTCTTTAAGTTCCTCCTCGACAACTACAAGGTTCACGCTGTAATAGATATCTCAGCAAGAGTGTTCCCCGTCCCGCTTATCGGTGCGTGCATTATCCTGCTAGAGAAGGCGTCCAACCCTGTGGAGAGGGAGAGCAATAACGTGGTCTTCATGTACCTCGATTTAACCCGGGGATCCATGGATGTAGATGCTATATTGAAACTTGAGCAGGAAGTGAAGACGAAGCTCACGACCGGGCAGTTGCTGTTAAAAGAATTTCCCTCGGGCGTCAAAGCGCTGATTAAAACCTACACGCAGGGCGAGCTCTCGAAATACGAGGGGAAAGTGATAAACCTGATCTTCGGCGCCAGCGATATACTGAATTACTTAAAACAAAGCGGACTCGTAGTCGAGCTATCGAAATACTTCGAGCCTAGCTACGGTAATATCCTATACCTCTACCTAGCATCCGTTGGAAAAGTTAGAGGTGTGAGAAACGTTGGCGGCGAGGGCTTCTTCTATCTCACGGAGGATAGAGTCCGCAACCACAATATCCCCCAAGAGTATTTGTACCCGCTTCTTCCATCCTCACGATACCTGAGGTTCTTCACGTATACTCGGAATGATTGGGAGGAGCTTAGAAGAGAGAGTGCGGAGTGCTACCTCTTCCTGTGTCATAAGCCGAGGAGTGAGTTGCCTGAAAGCGTGAGGAGGTATATACAGCTTGGTGAAGGACCCAATGCGCAGATAAGGCTTAGAAGAAGACCTGGAGAGCTTGAAGGGAGACCAGTAAGTGAATCTCAAGCTGCTCAAACAAGACTTAGGTATAGGAACATATTTTTCGACTGGTACGACCTTGGAGGGGTAGTTGAAACACCAATTATAGCATCTTACTATGCCCAATATTGGCATAGATTCACTTTAACAACGTATAACGTAGCTTGTGATGCCGACATTATAACGTTTGTTCCTCGACAGGGCATAGCTTTTAATTCGGAAGAGCTCAAGGCTTTACTGGTGTATCTAAACTCCTCGTTTACAAAACTATATCTTGAAGCAAATGGCAGGTCAACGGGTGGAGGTGCCTTAGCTATAGAGACTAACATACTCAGCGACCTACCGATATTGGATGTGAAGAAGTTGCCTCGAGAGGGCGTTGAGAGGCTTGCTCAGCTGTTTGACAGGCTTGAGTCTGAGGCTAGGAGGTTTGGCGGCGCTGATGTTGTCGAGAATGTGTTTGGTTCTAAGCTTGCAAAGGAGTTGACTAGTAGGGGTGACGTTAGACCTGGCGTAGAGGGATTATTCAATACCGTGATAAGGGAGATAGACTACGAGGTCGCTAGGGTTCTGGGTCTGGAGCACCTAGTTGAGACCGTTAGGGCTTTAGTCATAGACCTAGCTAGGAGGAGGCTCTCTAGGGCTGGTGAGGCTAGGAGGGAAGCCATTAAAGGCATGGAGAGGCTTCCAGGAGTTGAAAGACCTAGAAAAAGGAGGAGAAGAGAGAGTGTAGCTAGTGAGGGTCAGAGAAGACTAGATGAGTTTTCCGGAGGTAGACGGTAGGAGGTATGTTGCAAACATTGTCGAAATTCCTCCATATATGGGCTTTACGTTAGAAGAGCTCAAAAAGCTACTTGGAGGTAGTCGACGCTAAAACCAAAGAGAAAGCGGAGGAGCTGGTGAGCCCGCACAGAGGTGCAACCCCGCTAACGGAAATACAAGTATTCACAAATACCATCAAGTACCGTTAGAGGGAAAACGCCTCACACTAACGCAAAGACTACTGGGTAGGAGCCCTGGCTCGTCGATAAAACCCCTCTAACAACACTAGTCTCTGGGTCGGGGTTTATGCTACAACGGGCCTCGATGACCAATGACTCGCCTGGCTTAATATTGTTGCCAGTCTCAATAATGCATTTCCCACCCTCGACTTCAAGTCCATACACTACTACAGCGTCTCTACCACTGTTCCTAACAGCTATGTATGCCTCATAGCAATCCCCTCTCTTCAATATTGCCGGCTGTCCAAGAACCTCCACAGACCCATTCGGAGCTAGAAACCAGTACCACGCGACCATAGTTAAGCCAACGATCACTATAACTACTGTTGCAGCCAGCGCTATAGCCGGGGGACTGAAGGCAACACGCTCCTTCATGCTTCAACCCCGATAATTAAACCCCGGGGTTTAAAAGAGCGGGCCCGCTACGTAAGACGCGTAGAGCAGGGCCGTTAAGCCAGGTATTAGCGTAGACGTGTTCTTGCCTAGGACGAGCTTGGATGCTACGTATCCATAGGCCAGCGTGTAGGAGTACGCTATCACGGCGTGGACTACAGAGATCCTGGCCGCGAGTTGCAGGATCATGGCGTTCAACAATGGGACCATTGCCGAGACCGACAGGATCATCACAGCTGTCTGAGAGTACTTCTTTAAACCCCTATACAATTCGTGGATGCTCATCACGAGTAGCTCGAAGACGCCTGGGTCGCAGTCACCGAGTAGCTTGGCGAAGCCCAGGGTCTCCGTGAGGTAGTCAACTATCCAGGGCCTCGCAGGCCTCCTCAACTCTGCCTCTAACCCTGGATCCCTGTAGTTCATTAGGCTCCTCCAGACACGCACGTGGTTCAATGCATTGTCTACTACTCTCTCAACCCGTGAGCCGTAAATCCCCTTCAAAGCGAGATATAACCCGGGGACACCGAGCACAATGGCTGTAATCGAGGCCATGCACGCGTACTCCCCGAATACCCCTAGGTCGCCTCCTAAAACCCCTGCTACAGCGGGCAACACTAACACTATTGTTCCAGCGGTAAATAGTGCCTTGAGCAACCTACTCGTCTTCTTCTCGAAGACGACGCTAATCCCCGCTGGGTAGTCTGGTGTCAGGGTTAGGGCTAGCGGCGTGGCGATCGCTGGGATTAATGCCATGTAGAGCTGGCTTAAACCGGGCTCTGAGACTCCTTGCTCAATGCTCACTGACTGCAGCATGCTGACTGAGAGGAGCATTACTGGGGCCACTCCGAAGAAGACGAGCATGACCATGGCCAGCATCACCCTGTTGTTCACGGCTCTCTCAACTTCCAGCGAGATCCCCTTGGCGTGCTCGTAGGCTCTATCCCTCAAGTAGTGCAGTGCTGTCCCAGAGTTCAGGGAGGCAGCGTACCCGGATAGCAGTAGCCTAGTCTTCCCCGGGAAAAGCCTTGACAAGTAGGACATCGCGGACTCGTAGCCGAATAGCTCGCTTAGGCTGGCATACCTCTCACCCAGTAGCCTTAACCCCCGGAAAACCCTGCTACCCGGGACATACCTCAGGAAGTCTGAGAGCTCCAGGCCCGTCTTAGAGACACTTGCAGCGGCTATAACAGCGTATGAGAGCTCTTGCTCGGCACTCTTCTTCAAGTTCCCCGCTGTGGCTACAGCATCTATAATCCTAAACCACGGTGCGAGCAGTGCGAGCACTAGTAAGACAGCGATTAATGAGTCTGAAGCGTCTAGGAGGCCCGTAGACACTACTAGGATATAGAATACCACTATGGCGAGCGTTGATAGCAGTGCTACCCTCAACTCCCTAGTAGCACCAGTGTACTTAGCGGGCCTGGGATCCACTAGTGCAATGCTCCTCCTGTACTTATCAAAAAGCCTTGAGAGCACCTGGAACCACCTCTTCAAGCGGCTTCTCAACGCGTGGCAGTAGCTCCTTAACCCTCACAGACTTCCCAAGGATTGAGCCGAGGTCTATGTCTAATCCATCCCTCTCACGATCCCAGAGAACCCGGGCCTCCACTCTACCCTCTTCATGCCTGTAGACCAGCTCAGCCAGGGTCTTCACCTGCCTCCGCGGCCTATCACCATAGCCCATTACGACGACATAGTGGAACATCCCCACTTGGCTCGCCGCGAGCTCTATTGGAGGAGCCGTGAACCTCGAGACAACCTCCTCGGGGGCCGATGCGTGGAATGATGTTAAACCGCCGAGGCCCACTAATAATGCCTGTGCCAGGACCTTTGCCTCGGCTCCACGGGTTTCACCAACCACTAGCAGCCTCGTCCCGCTCGCCCTCAGAGATGCCTTGGCTAAGTCGAATAAGTCTACTTTGACTGCTCCAAGCTCGAAGGTGGTGTAGCGGGTCCACGGCGACCCCGGCTGAGGGTCTATCTCCCCCGTGTCCTCTATCACGATCACCTTCCAGGTCTTTGGGACTAGGTAGTAGAGTATAGACCTGAGGAGCGTTGTCTTACCCGAGCCAGGTGGCCCGGCTATAATGAGGCTGCCCCTCGCGTGTATAACCAGCTTGAACAAGCCAACGAGGGCCCTTGGCAGAACCTTAGCCTCAACATAGTACTCTATTGGCGGGGGCATTGGCAGCTTCTTACGTATAACTATCTCGGGCCTGTTCTTCGACACCGTGGGGAACACCATGTGCACGCGGTGCCCGCCATCACTGAGGGGTAGCTGGGTGTCAACTATTGGGTTGCTGGTGGAGAGGTATGTGCCGCACTTGGTCGCTATGACCTGTTGCATTTGCACCACTTCCCCCTCGCTAGTGAACACTATGTTTGTGGGGGCGAAGTCTTGCTCAGGCCTCTCGAAGTCTATTATGGTGTGCCTAATCCAAACCCTGCCCGGCCCCTCAACGCTTATATCTGTTATATAGGGGTCGTCTAGGAGGATCTGTAGCTTGCCATACCCGGTTATAGTCCTTAAAGCATATAGTACATCGCTGGCCCGGCCCCTATCAACTCCTAGTACCGCTACAACCACGTCTCCAAGGTCATTCCCCTTCCTCAGCAGTAGGAGCACGTCGTCAAGCTTCTCCTCCACCAGCCTATAGGTCTCCGGGGATAGCCTAGGAGCAACATAGTACTCCACCCAGCCCCCCGCATCCACTAGCCTCACAGTGTGTGCTCCAACCGCGTACTCCATTAGTAGGCTTCCAGCGGGTTGCTCGATGACAAGGGGCTTAACGCTCTGCGGTTGCTTTTTCCTCTTAGCAAAGACATGTAGCTTTCTTAGAGCTAAATCGGTGAGCTTACCAAGCAAGGTAGCACCCCTATCATAGGAGAGGGGTTTAAATACCCATGGATTTCAAGGAGTTTAATGAGTGGTGTTAGGTAGATAAATCCTTCCTAACTACCTAACACCTGTGAATCGAGAAGTAGGAAGGTGTTATAAAAAACTAGGAGTTGCTCCCCGAGTTGTACTCCTCTAGGAGCAGTAGTCTAATAGCTGCCCTAATCGCGTGACTCCTGTTCTTATATTTATTCAACGCTACTAGCTCATCTAGTGAGTAAAGCATGGTGACGGGGATGCGCACGCTCACTACTACTAGTCTACGTGGAGTGATGATTCTAACCCCTGTGGAGTCCCGCACCTGCTCCTGCATAAGGTTACCCCGTAATGAAGGGGGTATTTAAAAAAGAAAATGGTTTTAATCTAGGCTAGCCTCCTCCAATCGCTGTTATCCACTGTTGCTGCCCGCTCGAGGCGTCTTGGACTAGTACCTTAACGTCTTTTATTGCTACTCCCGGCGTGACGCTGAATGTTATAGTGAATGTTGCATCCGACTTAGCGCTTACCTGGTAGCCTGCCGCGGGTATTGTTGGGTTAGTGGATACTCCAGTGCTCGCTTGGCTCAACACTGTCCCATTGCTCAAGGTTATATTGTAGCCTAGGACGTTTAGTGGGTTCTGCAGGTTGTTCCTCACGAGCAACGAGACTATTGCCATGTTGTTCTGGCCGAAGGACACTGTGTAGCTCGCAGTAGCCATGTCTACGTTTGTCAACTTGCTCTGCTGCGATGCAAGCCAGCCCCTCACAGCGAACACTGCTACAACCGCTACGAGTATCAACGCTAGCACAACAACGATCTCGCTCACACCCCTCATAGTCTTCTTTGTTTTCATAGCGTATCCCCCTCATAGAGTAAGAGGGGTTTTTAAACCAACCGGGTTGCTTTAAATACACTATTTCAACAAATGGGTGGGGCGTAGTGCGTGGATTGAGCACGCTTGTAGCCGGGGTATTAGTTGCAATAGTGCTCGCGGGGGCTGTGGGGTTCTACGTGTACTGGAGTAGGAGCCAGGCGTCTAGGCTGCCATCTAAGCCCCTCGAGCCCTGCCCCATAGTCGTCCAGGGAGTACAGAACGCTTCGAGCCACGCTCTCTTCGTAGTGTTCAACGGGGACATGGGCTCCAATGAGACGGTCTTCGTGGTGGTGGCCAAGTTCACTAATAGTACTCCGAGCATTGCGTGGGAGTACTTCCCCGTCTCGGGTAGGCCGGATTGGACGGGCAGCTACTATGGCTTCGAGGGCTTCTACTCGACTAATAACCCGAGTGCAAGCGGCTTCACCAACAGGGTCTTCTTTAATGATGTAAGTGAAATGCCCTACGTGAACACACTCCCCCAGAGCCCCCAGACATACTTCGCAATGAGGTATACTCTAGCAGTCTCACCCAGGAACACGGGCAACTACACGTTCACCATTGAGTGCATTGGAGCCTGCGACCTACTCGTAGTTGATGCCCTCACAGGTGCCTCAAAGCCCGTGGTGGGAGTCTACACTAAGAGCTGGAGCAGCCAAGTAAGCTCAAACACCTCGGCCACTAGCCTATACGCTGGGAGAATATACGCAATAGTCACTAGGCACGCCTCGTGGACTCAGAACTCCACTCTCCGAGTCTACATTAACGGGGTTCCACTCATAGACGTCAACATACCTCTACTAGCATACGGCCTCGACACCAATGTATTAGCGATCCCGGGGCAGCGGAGGGGCACCATATACTCGACGACCCTGGACTCTACACCACTATACTACTCGTGCAGGGGGTTCATAGGGGTGATACAGAGGTGATGGCTGTGGGGAGGCCTAGGGGCCAGGCTGAGGCAGTGGCGTTGCTTGGAATGGCATTGATACTATTGATCATGGTCGCGGTCATGTATAGGTACGCGGTGCTCTCTAAGCAGACGCGTGAGAGGCTCGAGGAGACTGCTAAAAACGTGTACCAAGCCCTACTATCAGGTGGGCTGAGGGGGTACGTTGACTTAAACACGAGCACAGTCTACCTGTCATCAGGGGTCGAGCTCAAGGTCTACGCAGTATTCATACACAATGGAACCCACATGCTCTGGGGAACCAGTAGCCCACCACAGTACCCGGGGAACCAGTCCACCTCGACGACCATCACAGTGCTAGGCAACCAGTTCACACCCGTATACCAGGGGAGCTACTCCCAGCTAGTGAACGGTTGCAGTGCATGGGTTGTCTTAATTACGGATAAGGGCCTAGTGAAGTGGTGTCCATCAGTGATCAAGGTGACTGAGAGCAGCTATGGGCTTTTAGGGATTTTAGCGAGGACGGGGGAGTTCGACAACATATACTACGCTGGCGGGAACAAGTACCTATACTACGTCTTCGAGGGAGGTGCATCGGGGAGTGCAGGCTCCACTCCCTACGGGAGCTACGTAACCATGGACATGTTTTTCTACGAGTACACGATCTCCCCAGTCATGGTCTTCTACTCGGGGAGCCTCAATATATCGGAGAAGTGGTGGCTACGCGGCTCGGATGTCTGCGTGAACTTAACGCTCTCCAGCGGCAACTACACGCACTTAGTCTCTGTATGTGCCACGTCAACTAGTGCTCAGAGCTACATGTATTCCAGCGGCTCAGCGACATACGTTAAGTCAATTGCACTCATCACGGACAACCCTGTTAGCCCGGGATCAATGTTCATTGACTCCGTGAAGATATATAGGCTGGGGGAGGCAGTGTTCACAGTGGTGGCCCCCAAGTTCACCACGGACCCCTACTACCAGCGGTATGGATACAGGTACTACTACTACATCGACCTACCCCTCGAGGGGAGGAGGGTCACAGTCTACGACTGGTACCCCAAGTGGACTCCGCCGCTGATGTGCTCAGGCTACGGCTCCTGCTACGCGGAGAAGGATATGGGGGCATTCAAGGCCTACGTGTACGGGCACGGCAGTGGAGACACATTGGACGGATACAACGCGGGGGCTCTACCAGGCAGTGGAGTGAGGATCATTCTCTACGACTTCGACACGGGGGGCTCAACCTACACCCTCCTGCAGAGCGCTGGAATAGCCATCACGAACCTGCCCGCAGTAGCAGGCTACATATTCGGCTCCACCCCGCCAGTCAGGATCCAGGCGAGCGATGGG
>Ga0080004_1128756_pt1 | contig 10140 bp, 11 predicted proteins | sample WasSprMetagenome_FD_69207 | JGI IMG/M metagenome (GOLD analysis project Ga0080004, IMG submission 69207) | Sulfidic aquatic microbial communities from Washburn Spring, Yellowstone National Park, USA - WS (SPADES assembly) (version 2) | ecosystem: Environmental > Aquatic > Thermal springs > Hot...
CCACCTTACCCTCGAAGACGTATATCGAGACCATATGACTCACCACGACTAGGGAAGTGCATAAAAGCTTATAAACTTGTGCACATAATAACTTGGCGACTTCTATGAACCCCGTGAGGGGGTCCATCTGCCTAGCTAGGCAAATCCCCGAGGGGAGGTACTACAGGGCGTTGAAAGTGAAGGCTGAGGTAGTAGAGAGCGACCTCAACGACCCCCTCTGGGATTTAGCCATCTACAAGCACGCATTACAGAGAGTCGTTGACGCTCTCTGGGACCTAGACAAGCTACTGAAGAGGTCTCAAGCACATCAAATGTTCTACGTCATCTTAAGAGGGCTGGGGCTGAGGAGCTCCAGAGGAAGTACCCGAAGAGGTACAGCGAGAGAATCATCAAGAGGTTCATGTAGCTACGCGGGAAGGCGAAGGACGTCGTAGTCGACAAGTGCTGGAAGCTCGCGAGAGAGGTCCTCAAAGCGTCGAAGCGGAGGTGCGCAATAGTCTTAGAGGGCCTCGAGGGCCTTCGAGAAGGAATCGACGGAAAGGGCAGGAGGACTAGGTGGGAGCTCGAGATGTACGCCTATCGTGAGCAAGGCCTTGGAGAGTGGAGTCCTAGTGATGTTGGTGGGGCCAAAGCACACGTCGTCTCTTCGTCCCAAATGTGGCAGGAAGTTGAAGTACGTCGATAGCTGGCGATTTGTAAGTGCAGCTTCAAGGGTGATAGGGATCGCGTCGGAGCAATAAATATTTGGCTTAGGGCTTTCTCGTGGATAGCACCGCAATTTGTGTCGCAAATTGCATCACAGATTGCAAGTGCAGGAGTGCGCGGGTCGCTCCTAAGCTCCCCCGTGAGCGGTGAAGCCGGAGGGAGGGGGAGAACTAGGAATGAGGGGATGAGGTGCATCCATGGAGCTGTTCATGTCTGATCACAAATGTTGGACAGACCCGAGCGGATCTGGCAACTTAACATGTTGCGACTGACATCCTAGGTTGCTAGGTCCGACCCGAACCCTAACTAATTTTGTCTACCGGACGTTCTTCCGATGGAATCCGCCTCACCCCTTATGTTGAAGTAGGTGATGGAGCAAAGCTATTCTGTCTGTCCTAGCTTTAACTGAGCAAGTTGATGCGTGGCTTGATGGACTGATCAGTGATGAGCCCGGCCACTGCCGACCATGTTTTACTGCGCAACCTCTGAAACCACTTCCACCTCTCTCGGCCATGTTCTAAACGCCGCTTGCGTCTTGGCTCGCCCTCTCAAACCTCTTTAAGAGAGCTTGGAAGACCAAAGCCGCTGAGAACACGCAAAGGCCAGCTACGTAGAAGCACGCCAACTTGGCATAAGGGTCGTAACCCTTTGTCGTCGTATGAGCTCCTAAGAGCAACGCTATAGAGATTGCACTAGCGAGCGCTCTCACGTAGATCGAGGGCTTGATCGATTTCACGAACCTCAGGGTTGGCGAGACGGTTAAAGCCGCTAGGGTTTCCCCGAGGCAATCAGTTCTAGATATCTGTGAACAGCTTGACTGCCTCGGGGTTCCTCGCATAGGGTCGGGATCTCATCCCCTCACTTGCGAGGCTATCAGGGCTCCACGTAACCCGAAAGCCCCTCACCTGCGAGATCACTAAACTTGCTCGGGGGCAACCGTCATTGAGCGGTTGCGCGCCCCTCATCGCCTGCTTCATTGCTTTGCCCGTGCGGGCGTGATTTAGTTGGTTGGGCGGGCTAATAAGTGCTGTGTGGGCGATGCGCGTGTTCGAAGTGTTTAAGGCTGTTTAGAGGTGATGGGAGGTGATGTTAATCTGGCAACGGCTCAGCCCTAGAAGGGCTGTCGAGGAGTTGAGCTCGGCCTTCAACACCATCACGTCATAGGACGACAGTACCACGGCAGCCCTACGTTTATGTGATATCCAATGAAGGACCCCCTCTTAGAGTTATACTTTAGGGCCCAGTAAGAAGTACAACACACCGCACACCCTATAAGGGCTCCAGCTATTACGTCGACCGCATTATGTGTCCTCAGAAAACCCGACTCAAGGAGATCCCTACGACCATAATCACTGATATAACCACAGCGATGGCACCCCTCATTATGAGCGAGAGGCTTGACCAAAAAGACGACATCTGCGCGTGCCCGCTCGGGAGGCTCGGTCCCGAGACCTCTATAAGGGGGTTGGGCGGCCTTGGCAGGTTAAAGATGTACTTCAGCGCTATGTTAAGCGAACCAGAGAGTAGCACGGCCGTTACTAGCGTAAGGCCTTGTCGAAGCTGAGGCAGGAGGTAGTACAGCACGACCGCTACAACCATGTAGAACTCCTCATCTCCAAGCCTGCTCCACACAGCCCACAAAGCCACGTCGTTGGTCATCAAGGAGGCTATTAAAAAGACCACGAGGAACAATAGCACGGTTTTCGCGACTATCTCGGAGGGGGCCAAGTCCAACCACTGCTTAGTGAGAGCGCGACGAAGGCATTTTAAGCGTTTTTCTATGACCCAATCGATGAGCTAAGGCAACGGCCCCTTGCCAAGGCCTACTGGCGCACCTTAAGTACAAAAAGGCTTTTCGCGTTGGCTACGCAAACTGAGATAGGCCTAGAGCGGGGCAGAGTCATGGAGTCCAAATTCGTCGGATGCATGTTGGGTTGCGCTTTAGGTGATGCCTTGGGTTCTAGGTACGAGGGGCGTTTCACGAATGGCGTCACGTCGGCCGTCACAGAGTTTGTTGGCAGGTGGACTGATGACACTCACATGATGATAGGTGTCGCTGAGTCGCTCATCGAGTGCAGGGGCTTCAATGGAGAGCACATGGCTTGGACTTTCATACACAACTGGCAGAGGGAACCATGGAGGGGCTACGGACCCGGCCCACCTAGGGTCTTCAAGAAGATTTTGTCTGGGGTCCCTTGGTTCGAAGCCGCTAAGAAGCTTTACGGCAACTTGGGCTCGTTGGGCAATGGCGGAGCCATGAGGATCGCGCCCATAGCGTTGCTTTACTACGACGACGAAGAAGAGCTGAGAGAGATAGCTTACAAATGCGCTGCGATTACTCACGCCCACGAGTTGGGCATGGAAGGGGCGGCGGTGCAGGCCTATGCGATAGCCTTAGCTCTCAGGGTTAGCGAGCCCCTTAGCCCTAGGGATTACCTCGAAGAGGTGGCGCGCTTCTCCAAGAGTGACGTCTATCAGGGCAAGTTAAAGAAGGCCATTCAACTCCTCGACGAAGAGGATAGGAGGGTCGTGATAAGGGAGCTAGGCAACGGGGTTGAAGCCCCGAACTCTGTCCCCACGGCCATATACTGCTTCGCTAGGAATCACGACAGCTACGTAAAGACAGTGCTCTACGCAGTAAGCCTCGGAGGGGACACCGACACCATAGCTGCCATGGCAGGGGCAATTGCTGGAGCTCATCTCGGCGAGGAGGGGTTACCGCAGGAGTGGATCCAAAGTCTCGAGAAGGCAGAGTACATCAAGAAGCTGGCCAAGGGACTGTGGGCCCTCAAGAAATCGTTAAAAGCCGCTTTAGAGTCCTCGTAGTTTTGCACCTCTCTTTGCCTTAAGAAAAGCCCTTAAGCGAGTTGGAGGTGCTTAGAAAAATGGACAAACCATACATGGTCGATACGTTCAAGCATCGCGAGCCTAACGTCATAGCCTGCTACGTATTGCGGCATGAGAAGCCAGTGGTAATAGACCCCGGACCTCAAAGCGGAGTACATAACGTCGTGGAAGAGTTAAGGAGATTAAAGGTCAAGCCGGAGTTAATAGCACTTACTCACGTGCACTTGGACCACGCGGGCGGGGCTGCTACGCTAGCCAAGCTCTTCTCTGCAAAAGTAGTAGTTCACCCAAGAGGGGCGAGACACGTGGTCGACCCAACGAGGCTTTGGGAGTCGTCCAGAACTGTCGTGAGGGAGCTGGCCGACGTCTTCGGTAAGCCCGAGCCCCTGGAAGAGGTCAAGATAATGGTCACAGAGGATTGTCAGACACTTGATCTAGGCGAAGACGAGCTCGTGGTTCTCCACGCGCCAGGACACGCCCCACACATGCAGGTCTACTATTTGAAGGACGCCAAAGTGTTATTCCCGGCAGACGCTGTGGGAATAGGCTTTAATGGGTACTTGGTTCCTTCGACTCCGCCGCCATTCGATTACGATAAGGCGCTAAGCACGCTCAAAAGGTTAAGAAGGCTCGAAGTGGAGCTCGTAGCACTCACGCACTTCGGTTTGGCTGACGGAGAGATTGTAGAGAAAGCGGAGGACAAGATAAGGGAATGGCGCGAAATAGCAACATCCTGCAGCGACGTCGACGAACTAATCGAAAGGCTACTGAAGAAGGACGAGGACGTGAAGGCTTTATGTAAGAGGTACCCTAGGGACTCAGTAGTCATGGCCTTCTTTAGGACATCGGCTCAGGGAATTTTCAGTTGTGCTAGAGGGGCTTCGGGCCCTTAATGCCTGCATCGCTTGGTATTTAGGAAAAATTTAATTCGTCGCTTCCAAAGCATGGACTTGGTCGTCATGAATGGAGCAATTTGCTGATCTGGTCGTTTACATTGGTGCATTTAATGACTAACAGGTGGTAGATAGTGGTTGCGTCAGAGATAGAGAAACTGAGGGAGTTGTCATTTGAGATAGGACCTATTAGACCCCCATCTGAAGGCGGTAGCTCCTCGCTCCTCATAAGGGCCTCTAGGAACTGTCCTTGGAGCTTGTGCAAGTTCTGCTACGGAACTCCATACAATAGAGAGAAGTTTCAGTTGAGGAGTGTGGAGGAGGTCAAAAGGGACATAGACAGAGCTAAAGAGATAAGCGAGCTGTTGAAGGCCCTAGCGAAGAAGTTCGGGGGGCTGTACTGGCTTTCAGAGATCATAAACCCTGAGCTCTTGTATGGCAAGGAACTCTCCGAGCTCGATAGGGAGGAGCTGAAGAACTTCGAGAGCATAGTGAACGTGTATAGCTGGCTTCGCGCTGGGGCTAGGACCGCCTTTATTCAAGACGCCGATAGCATGATACTCCCGACGAACATGTTGATCGAAGTGGTGACCTATCTCAAACAGGTCTTCCCAAGCTTAGAGAGGATCACGTGCTATGCTAGGGCAAAAAGCCTCGCGAGGAAGACGCTAGGGGAGTTGAAGGAGTTGCGCAAGGCCGGCTTGTCGAGGCTTCACGTGGGCTTGGAATCGGGGGACGACGACGTGTTAAAATACGTCAATAAAGGGGTGACGAGCCAAGAGCTTATATTAGCTTGCAGGAAGGCCAAGGAAGCAGGTTTCAAGCTGTCCCTCTACTGGATGCCCGGACTGGGCGGGAAGTCCATGACAAAGCAGCACGCCATAAACACTGCCAAGGTCCTAAACGAAGTAAACCCAGATTTCGTTAGGACGAGGAGGTTCGTCCCCCGTAAGGGGACTCCACTCTATGAGGAGTGGAAGAGAGGGATCTTTGAGTTGCTTTCGCCTCATGAGGAGCTTAGGGAGATAAGGATGATGGTAGAGCGCTTGGAGATAACTGGGAAGCTCTGCTTCGATCACTTCATTAATCCAGCCTACAAGACAGTCTTGGGCATTGCTTGGCTCTTCAAGCAAGACTATGACGGGTACAAGATGCCAGAAGAAAAGGCTAAGGTCTTAGAGATAATAGATAACGGGCTGAAGATAGATGAGTCGCTATACGTGAGGGCAGAGGAGCTGAGCCAGTTGTCGACACTTTAAGAAGCTACGCTCAATACCTTCGACAAGGCCTCAAACAGCTATGTAGTAAGTTGTCAGAGAACGGAAGACGCTTAGGGTCGCGCGACTAGCCCTAAGCGGGCCACATCTAAAGCAAGGCGTGAGTAACATTAAGATTTTTAAGGGCATCGGCAACAGAGGAACTCACCACCCATCCCCTTGACTGACGCTCGAGGAAGGTACGTAACCCCCAGATGTTGTTTGGTGATCTGCATGACTGGCAAAAAGCCCCTAGTTCTGATCATAACAGGGTCTCCGAGGAGGTACGGATCATCGACACAGCTAGCACACGTTGCTATGAAAGGAGTGGAAGACGCTGGCGGCAGAGCCGAAGTGTTATATCTCTATGACTATGACATCAAGCCCTGCATTGGTTGCGCGTCAGACAACGTTAAGTACTGCAAGTTTCCCTGCGTAGTCGACGACGACTTCAATGAAATAGGCGAGAAGATCGTCGAGTCGGACGGCATAATGCTAGTGACGCCCGTGTACTGGTACGCGCCTTCAGGCGTGCTGAAGAACCTCGTCGATAGGCTAACAAGCATGGAAAACATGGTTTCCCACGGGGGCAGAAGCCTACTCGAAGGAAAAGTCGCTGGCTTCATAGCAACGGGTCTCGACTCCGGGACCTCGATGGCTATTGCTTATTTGATGTTTGTATTGAACAGTATGGGAGTAGTGATAGCCCCATGGAGCATGGCCTACAGCCACATGGAGGATGTAGCGAAAGACGAAAAAGCTCTACGTGACGCGTACAACGTCGGCTACCTCGTGGTCGAGACGATAAAGGCTGTGAAGAACTATGGCAAGCACATAGGCTACAACAAGGATGTTGACGTCAAAGAGCTCGCGGAGATAGCGAAGCGCGTAGCCAGGGAGGGCGATAAGGTAGGGAGACTTGAAGGGCCAGCAAGAATAGCGATACTAAAACCTAACCCATCACCTCGTTCTTGCTGAATCCACGATGACGGCCGTGCTACGTAAAAATAGAAAAATTTAAGGATGGGGCTTAGCTAGCCCTCTTGCTGGAATAGGTACTCCTTAATTTTAGTTAAGATCAACCTGTGTCGTTCTTCGTCCTCTGCTATTAATTCGAGTGTCGCTTTGTAAAGCTCTAAGTCCCTCTCGTCTATGAGTGACACTATTTGTAGTATCCTCGAGTTTATGAACATCAAGTATTCCTCGCCAACGAAGTTCTCGATTCTCTCCATGTGGTCGATGATCGTTAATAGCTCCTCAGTCCTTATTCTCTCTTTGCGAGAGGCCATGACTTCGGCGCTTTCAACGGTCCTTTTCCAAGCCTCGCCCATTTGCTTTAGGCAGGCCTCCAAGCCCGCCTTGACCTTAGCGGACAAGCCCTTGGCTAATTCCCTTAAAACTCTCGAGTGCTTGAAACTATCATAGGCTATGTGAAGTAACAGGGGCTTGAGCCCCTTTTCGGCACTGCGCGTATTTAGCGAGTTCATCTCTAGTGGGGGCACTTGACAAGAGAGCTCCACCTCGACGTACATATCGTCATTCAAAGACCTTAAATCTTGTCCTTGCTGACCCTCTAGGCACATAGTTAGTGCTTGCGATGTGACGGACTGTCCCGTTTAATGGCCAGAACTCAAAGCCCTAGCTTTCAAGGGCTGAGGAAGCCATAGGTTTCTAAGGAATTAAAAATGGAAATGGCAAGGGCTAAGGAGGAAGTTATGATGAAGCTAACTCTTAAACGGAGGATAAGTGCCAAGTCCGCCCTTTACCTGACCGAGTCTCCACGAGCTTAGAAGTTGCCACAATAGTATCGACGTTCGCACTCGCTGGCCTCTTGGACTTGCTTATAGAATTGGGCGGCAGTGCGATAGTTATCCCGATACTAACCATTTTGGGCTTCTTCATACAACCTCTTATAACGCTTTTCGAAGTCCTCTCTAAACCCCCACCGCTTTGAGGCTAATTCTTCCTCTCCAGGATCTAGTTCGATGGTTTTCGATTCTAGCCGAGGGTCCAGTAATGCTAACTCCCTGCCCCAAGGATTAAAGGCCACGCTTCCGCCGCTTGTAACTCTGCCGTCACGGTACCTGTTTCCGAAAGCGTTGACACCTATGGAATATACGGCGTTCTCTATACTCCTGGCCCTGACGACTGATTGCCAAAGCCCTACACGGTTCTCTGGTATGCTGGCGGGGTTGTACAACACTTGAGCGCCACGAGCTACCAGTGCTCTAGAGATCTCGGGGTAGAAGACGTCAACGCACGCCAAGCAACCTATGGCCCATCCCTTGACCTTGAAGGGTCCTATGAGCCTACCAGCTACGATCCTATCCCTCTCCCCCACGGCCTTAGATGGGTGTATTTTCTCGCATATTTTCGCGACAGAGCCATCGATGATGGCTAGGCCGACGCTCCTAACAGCACCATCGACGTCAACGACGTACTGGGCGCCGCTGGCTATGCAAGAACCCAAAGAGTTGTAGACGTCAAGTAAGATCCTCTCGAAGGCCCCGACGTCTATGGGCGTACGCGAAATCCAGTTCTCAGGCAATAGCACCAAGTCGCCCACGCCAGCCTTTCTAGCGAGCTTTACGATCAACTCCTTCAGGTCGTCGAGCTTACCACTCTCTAGACGACCTATTTGGACGATCGAAACTCTCAATGCCTCCAAAGCGCTTACCGTTTTTCTTAAGTGCTCTTCCTCATTAATTTGTTCTCGTCGTTGTCGCTGTGCCTTCTTTCTTGCCTCTCATCAATGTGCGCCTTTAGCACCACGGGTCTCGGGTTCCTCAAAAAGCTGAGGAGAAGACGAACGCGCCCGAAAGATGTGCCGATAGGAGAGCAATTAAGCCTGACTCGACTTTGTTCCTCGAGTCTTAGTTAGCTTTGAGCTTCATAGATCGTTACGCGCAAGTCTAGCTTGCTGTTTATAATGAGCGAGAGGACGCGACTTTGAGAAGGCTCGTGACTTTACGCCATCGCCTACCTAACTTAGGACGAAGAAGATAAATGTCGCTTCGGTTTATCTGTGATCCGAGCTTTATGGATTTAGACATTGTAGTTATCATGCTCGTATCAGCCTTTGCAGGCTTCTTAGGCTCGCTGATAGGCTTAGGCGGTGGTGCGATCGTAATTCCGGTGCTGACCCTCCTTGGCGTACCTCTCAAGCAAGCCATAGCGAACAGCATGATAACCCTCATAGCGACCTCCAGCGGCTCCGCCTCGGCCTACGTCAGAGAGAGGCTTACCAATATCAAGGTGGCTATGTATTTAGAGGTGTTCACCGTGATAGGGGCAATATTCGGCGCGACCATAGCGCTTCTAGTGCCAAGTAGATATCTCTACTTCTTCTTCGCCGCCTTCCTCTCCACCTCCTTCTACGGAATTAGAAGGAGGATGTCGGCAAGTAACTCTCACGATAACATAGACCAAGATAGGTTTTCTAGGTGGCTCGAGCTCGAGGGCACCTATTATGATGAGAGCTCAAGTAAGGACGTCAATTATAAGATTGTAAGGGCACACCTTGGAGGCCCGGCAATGATGATTGCCGGACTGGCTGCCGGAATGCTTGGGATAGGTGCCGGCGCTTTTAAGGTGGCCATACACGAGCTCATACTCAAGATGCCACCCAAGGCATCGAGCGCTACGAGCAACTTCATCATAGGCATGACTGCACTAGCGGGCTCGACCGTATTCATAGCTTCGGGGCTAATAAACGTGGTCTTAGCAGGCTCGATAGCCGTGGGGGCTACCATAGGCTCCTTGGCGGGCTCAAGGCTCCTCCCGAAGATGAGCGACAAGGCCGTTAGGACCCTGTTCTTGACCGTTCTCATTTACTTAATCCTCCAAATGGTGTACAAAGGGGTGGCGTCTCCTTGAGAAGGCCAGCTCTCGAAGACATCATAGGCTACATATTGATAATAGGGGTGGTAACTTCGCTGATTATGGAGTCGGCTGGCCTCGTGCTATATACGGTGGATAAAGGGACTGCGGGAATAGATTTGAGCGACTCCGAGGCCCGTGTAAGGTCTCGGGACTTCTTTGCCTATATAGTTGATGTGGTAGCATCAGTCCTCAGCAACCCCAGTTACGCCAGCGTGATGGCCCTCGGCTTAGTGCTCCTCATGCTCACTCCGTACCTCAGAGTCGTGGCGTCCGTGGTGTACTTCGCCCTTTCCCACAACTACAAGTACGTAGTGATAACGCTCATCGTCCTTGCAATGCTTACAGCGAGTCTCATCGCTCACTGACGCACCCCATAATAACCCGGAAGACGTCGAGCTCCGTGCGAGGCCCTTGGATTCAAGTCAATTCCTCGCTTTCTAGAATCTCCTGTAGATCCTCTCTCGGCAACCATCTCTGTATGGCCTTATGTAGTCGTAGTCCCTCTCGAAGACGAGCCCCTCATCGATGTGCTTCAGCACGTGTTTGCACACCTTCTC
>Ga0080004_1103850_pt1 | contig 10127 bp, 12 predicted proteins | sample WasSprMetagenome_FD_69207 | JGI IMG/M metagenome (GOLD analysis project Ga0080004, IMG submission 69207) | Sulfidic aquatic microbial communities from Washburn Spring, Yellowstone National Park, USA - WS (SPADES assembly) (version 2) | ecosystem: Environmental > Aquatic > Thermal springs > Hot...
GACTGTGAGCCCTGTGACCGCTGAGACAAGCTTGACGTCCCCTGTCTCCACGAGTAGCTTGAGCGCGGTTTTCAGCGGCTCAGGCCTACTCTCTATGTACGCCCAGTCCGCGCTACGCCTCCTAAGCTCCTTGCCCTCGGCCAGCTTCCTGGCGCACTCCTCCGCCGCCTTAAGGTAGCTGTCCACGTCCAGCTCGAGCCCCAGGATCTTCGCCAGCTTCTCGATCTCCTCGCGGCTGCTCACAGCTCCACACCCGCCTCCCTCAGCCTCTCCCTGGAGAATGTGACCGAGGTATCGCTCATAAACTCTTCCACCGCGGCGCGCAGCCCGCTCTCGCGGTATAGCAGCACGAGGAGGTCGAGCGAGTCGTAGACGGTGACGCCTCTGAGGGGGCTCAGGCTCCTCACCGCGATCCTGGGTGAGGCGTTGTCGGTGAGGAAGGGGATGCCGTGCAGCGCCGCGTAGGCGAGGCCGTAGGCTTCCGGTTCGTCAATGCGCGGGAGGCCGGGGGTCGAGTTCACGAGGTTGAATATCCTGAGGGCCTCCCGGTCCACGTAGTCGACCCTGGGCAGCACAACCAGCCTGCCACTGTACGCGAGCTCCTCAACCCTGCTCCTGACGCGCTGGGACCTCAGCTCGGGCACCATGATGCTGGGCAGGAGGATCCTGTGGAACAGGCGGAAGATGTCCTCCCACCGCCTGAAGCTCAGCCAGTTTATCAGGAAGCAGGTGTCGGCGACGGCGAGGGGCACTAGGCCACCACCAGGGGTATCCGCGCCCTCTTCCGCTCCTCGTTCAGCTCGTCTAGGGGGACTCCGCTCAGCTTAGCTGAGTACCACAGGTCCCCTGTCTCCACGAGTAGCTTGAGCGCGGTTTTCAGCGGCTCAGGCCTACTCTCTATGTACGCCCAGTCCGCGCTACGCCTCCTAAGCTCCCTCGCCTCCTCGAGCCTCTTGAGGTACTCGCCCGCCACCAGGCTTGAGAGGAGCGCGAGCTGATAACGTTTACTCGTGAAGGCGGCGCTAAAGGTGGGAGGGTTAGAGCATGCTGAGTAAGAATTAGGGCTCGCACCACAGATTCTTACGAGCTCAAAGGTGCTTCAGCTTTATGCTTCAGCGCCCATTCCTCTGCGCGCAAGGGAGCTACTTGGACGCCGCGCGCACCTTCCTAAGAGAAATGAAACCGTACCGGAAGCCAAGGAGGAGTCCTGCAAGAGGGGAGAGCGGCAGAGAGGCGTGGCCCAGAGCCGGCAGCAGAGCACCTGTACCGCAGAGCCTCTCACCCGTTTCGAGCAGCGTTAACTTACATGAAGGCAGAAGGCAGGCTTCATGTAAACATTAGGGTCCTCAAAATCATAATACGAGACATGTCCCTACACACCTCCTTAAACATAAGAAAGCACATGTTAATAGCTATGGAGGCGCACAGGCTCTAGCTTCCGAAGCGCAAAGTAGATCTACTGCGCTCTGTGCCCTCTGCACGTATGCCGCCCAGCGTTAAGCGCATGGCTCTGGTGATGGCCCTGCTGTTCCTCGCGGGCCTGGCGGTAGGCCCTGCGGTCGCAGGCCACCTGGGCGAGCTCCTCAAGCAGCTGAGGGGCTCCCTGCCGGTGAGGCAGCTGCTCGGGAACAGGCCCTTGCTTGCCTTGCTCATCCTCTCCAACAACATGAGGGTCCTTCTCATAATGCTGGTCTCCAGCGTGACAGTCGTGGGGCCCGCGATCATCGTATTCGTGAACGGGGTCATAGCTGGAGCTGCCCTAGCGCTGTCCTCGTCCAAGCTGCCGCCGGAGGCGATCCTCCTCTCCGTGCTCCCCCACGGCGTCGTGGAGATCCCCGCCTTCGTGTACGCGGCATCCGTCTCCACGGTCTTCGGCGTAGCCCTGTGGGAGAGGGTTCTGAAGAGGGGGGAGCTGGGAGGCTACGCTAAGCAGCTTCTCACGGGAATCCTGGTCTCCGCCCTCCTCATAGTGGTGGCAGCCCTCATAGAGGCGTACGTGACGACGTCGCTGCTGCTCGACTACCTTCAGCCCTAACCCCCGCTGCACACTCCAGTGTTTCGAAGCCTAACTCCTGGGGGTCCTTGCTGCCACGTTGCTATGGGGGGTCCCGGGGGCTTGCCTGAGAAGCCTGAGGTCCTCGTGCGCGCGTCCTTACTCGATTATCCTCCTCAGGCTCAGGGCTGCTGCCGTGAGGAAGGCTAGGGAGTACAGGGCGACCACGCCTATGCTTGCCAGCGAGCCCAGGTAGTCGCCGTAGAGGAGCGCCTCGCGCAGGGCCTGTATCACATAGGTGAGCGGGTTAACGAGGCTGAACTCCCTTATGACGGGTGGCATCAGCTCCACTGGGTATATCGCGTTGCTGGCGAAGAAGAGGGGCATTGTCACCGCCTGGATGACCCCCATGAACCTCTCCCTGGTCTTCATGAACGAGGCGAGGAGTATCGAGAAGGCGGTCAGCCCCACCGAGCCTGTGAACACTGCTAGCACGGCGAGAGCCAGGGAGACCGGGTTCAGCAGGAGGTGGGCGCCCAGCGGCAGGGCTATGAGGAGAACGACGAAGAGCTGGGAGAGCGCCCTGGTCGCGCCGGCCAGGGAGCGCCCCACCACTATGAGGAACCTGCTCACGGGCACTGTGAGGACCTTCTTGAGTATCCCCGACTCCCTCTCCCACACGAGCATGATGCCGTACGCGATCGCGATGAAGGACGTTGACTGCATGAGGACCCCAGGGGTTATGAAGGAGAGGTAGTCCACGCCCCCCGTCGGGATCGCCCTGAAGCGGCTCATCACGGTGCCGAACACGCCTATCCAGAGAGCAGGCTGGACGGCCCTTGTGAACACCTCGGTGGGGTCGTGGTAGAGCCTCCTGAGCTCTAGCTCTATGAAGGCGATAGCCCTCGAAGCCCTCACCTCAACCACCCCTAGCGATAGCCCTCCGGGCTCTGGCAGCCTCCCTGTAGCCCGCGCGCTCAGCCTCCTCGAAGCTCATGCCCGTGACCCTGATGAAGACGTCCTCCAGAGTCGGCCGCCCCACGCTGATCTCCCTCACGTCCACCCCCGCCTCCGCCAGCCTCCTGGACACCGGGGCGAGGGCGGTGTCGGCGTTCTCCACCCGGAGCACGAGCGGGTTGCCCTGCGCTGTAACCTCCACTCCCGCTAGCCCCGAGAGGGCCCTGAGCGCCGCGCCAGGGTCGCCGTCCACCCAGACTCTGATCACGTCCCCACCTCCCACCTGCTTCACGAGCTCCCTCGGCGAGCCCTCCGCGACCACCCTACCTCTATTCAGCACAGTCACTCTCTCCGCGTACCTCTCCGCCTCGTCCATGTAGTGCGTGTTGAAGACTATCGTCGTGCCGTAGTCCCTCTTGTACTCCAGCAGCCTCTCCCACACGAGGGCCCGCGCCCGGGGGTCCAGCCCTATCGTCGGCTCATCCAGGAAGAGCACCTCGGGCCTGGTCATCAGAGCTATCGCGAGCTCCAGCCTCCTGATCATACCCCCCGAGTACGTCTTGACTAGCCTCCCAGCAGCCTCCTCCAGGCCCATGAACTCCAGGGCCTCCTCGATCAGCCTGCCTCTCCTACCCCTCGGCACGCCGTACAGCTTCGCGTAGATGAGCATGTTCTCGTACCCCGTGAGGTCGCTCCAGACTGAGAACTCCTGGGGTACGTAGCCGATGAGCTCCCGCACCCTCGAGGAATCCCGCACCACGTGGAACCCCTTGACCCAAGCGTCACCCTCCGTGGGCCTGAGCTGCGTGGTGAGGATCCGCATAAGCGTGGTCTTCCCCGCCCCGTTAGGCCCCAGGAAAGCCCTAACCTCCCCCTCCTCCACAACCGTGCTCACGCCCTCGAGCGCCCTCACCCTGCCCTCATACACCTTCGAAACCCCGCTCACAACGATGCAGGGCGGCATACTCACCCTCGCCTGAGCGCGCCAGCAGGCGTAAAAGGCTTGCGAGAGATGCCCTAGGGCAGCAGGGAGAGAAGCTGGGGCTCCACCGCAGGGCTAGGCGTGTGAAGGTCATGTCTTTGTGTATATCTCTATTCCGAATTCTTTCGCCATCTCTAGGGCTTTTTCGTCGGCGTAGGGTGTGACGATTACTAGTCTGTCCGGCTTTTTGCCTGTTGTTTTCTCGTAGAGCTGGGCTTTTCTCTTGAAGGTTGGGATATCGGATGCCTTTATGTGGGAGGATATCTCTATTAGGATTGTTTTACCGTCTTTTACGGCTATGTCTATTTCTACATCGCTAGGGTAGTCGTAGACTATTCCGTCGCTGTCCTTAGCGACCAATCTTTCTATCCTTAAGTCGAACTCTTTCTCAAGTATTCCCTTTAGTGCCTCTCTAGATGCCTCCTCGGTCTGGATCCCCCATCTTGCCCCCAGAGCTGATATCCTTCTTTCAATGAGTTCAAATCCCCTATTCATGTCTTCTCTTAGTTTATTGAAATCTTCTCTTAGCTTGACAAGTTGTTCCTCATGTTTGTCCAGCCTTTTTAGTATTTCTTCTAGGCCGAGGAGACAGGCTACGGCGTATCTGAACTCCTCATCCTCCTTTAGGAGCCTTAGGAGTCTCTGCTTGAGCTGAGAGCTCATGGATCACCTTCGCCTCTATCGTTTGTATAGTTATTGCCCTTAAGAAGTGTTAGCGCGTGGCGCGCGCTTATACTCAGCCTCCTTTCGATTTTCAGGAGCGCGCCGCGGCTTTACCGTAGGGTAGGCGTTTACGGGAGGCTTGCGAGGAGCGTGGAAGCCAGGAAGAGCACCAGTGCCACAGCTAGCAGACCTCCAAGCAGGCTGGCAGCTTCACGCAGTACCTCATCACCCCTCCGGGTGCTCACCGAGCGCATGCGTTTACCCATGTAAAGGGTACTTTTAAGGCTATCGCTTGTAAACCCGAGTTCACGCTGATGAATCTTTTTAAAACTTGCTAGGGATGTTTAAAAAGGCTATCCTCCGAAGAATACCTTCTCCAGAGGTACTCCCTTGAGCTCACCAGGGGTGGCCTGCTTCACGATCCTCCCGCTCACGAGCACTGCTACCCTGTCGGCAGCCTCGAGCGCGCGCTCAACGTTCTGCTCCACCAGGAGGACGGACACGCCGCGCGTCTCCTGGATCTCCTTCACCTTCTTGATGAGTGTGGCGCCCGCCTTAGGCGACAGCCCGGCTGTCGGCTCGTCGAGGAGCAGGAGGCTGGGCTTGCTCATGAGCGCGCGTGCGACAGCGAGCATCTGCCTCTCACCCCCGCTCAGGAACTTCGCCTTCTGGCTCCTCCTGCGCTTGATCTCCGGGAAGAGCTCCAGCACGTCCTCGATGTCTGCGCGCACCTCGGGGTCCTTCCCGCGGGTGTAAGCCCCGACGAGGAGGTTCTCCTCGACTGTGAGGTTGGGGAACACGTTGTCGAGCTGCGGCGCGTAGCCTATCCCGAGCCTCACCACCTCGTGGGGCTTGAGGCCGTTGAGCACCCTGCCCTTGTACCTGATGGTCCCGGAGTGCAGCGTCGCGAGTCCGAAGACCGCGTTGAGCAAGGTTGTCTTGCCGGCGCCGTTGGGGCCTATCACGGCGACGATCTCCTTCCCGCCCACGCCCAGGTCTATGCCGTGCAGCACGACCATCTTGCCGTAGCCTGCTCTGAGGCCCTCCACCTCCAGCACGTCAACCACCACCTATGTACGCCTCCACGACCCTTGGGTCCGAGATCACCTCCTCCGGCTTGCCCTCCGCGAGCAGCTTGCCGTTGTGCAGGACGTAGAGGTAGTCCACGTACCTGGTCAGTATCTCGATGCGGTGCTCCACGATGAAGAAGGTGAGGCCCTCCCTCTCCCTCAGCTCCCGCACGAGCGAGAAGAGCCTGTGCGCAACGCCCGCCTCCACGCCCGCGGCGGGCTCGTCCAGCAGGTAGAGCCTAGCCGGGGTCATCAGGCCCCTGACCGTCTCCACGAGCTTTATGTGCGCAGCGGAGAGCTCCGAGACCCTCGTGTTCGCGTAGGGCAGCAGGTCGAAGCGCTTCAGCAGCTCGATAGCCCTCCTGGCGAGCTCCCTCTCCTCCCTCTCCCAGCCCCTCCTCAGCGCGGCCAGCGGCCTCTCGCCCAGCTGGTTCCGCGGCGTCACGAGGAGGTTCTCCAGGACCGTCAGGTTCTTGAACAGCCTGGGCACCTGGAAGGTCCTCACAATGCCCCTCGCGAACACCTCGTTGGGGTTGAGCCCGTCGATCCTCTCCATGCCGCCCTGGTTCCTGAACCACACCTCCCCCTTGTCGGGCACGTGGAAGCCCGTGACCACGTTGAAGAGCGTCGTCTTGCCGCTGCCGTTGGGGCCTATCAGCCCCACGATGCCTCTCTCCGGGACCGACAGCGTGACCTCCTCCAGCGCCACGACGCCGCCGAACTTCTTCGACACGCTGTTAACCTCCAGGATGCTAGCCACTACCACCACCCCGCAGGGCTACCTCGAGCTCCTCGAGAGCAGGGGTCCTCACGGGCTCCTCGGGGAGGAGGCCCTGAGGCCTCAGCAGGAGCAGGGCCACGATGAGCAGCCCCACCGAGAACCAGCGCACGTAGTCCGGCGAGATCACCGTTATGCCCAGCTGGGGCGTGAGGAAGGTGAGCAGCCTGTCGAAGAGGGTGAGCAGGACTGCTCCCACAAGGGAGCCCCTCAGGTTGCCCATCCCTCCGAGGATGATCATAGCCCACACGTTGAAGGTCACCGCAGGCACGAACATGCCCGGGTTCACCGCGGTGAGGTAGTACGCAAGCAGCGCGCCCGCCACGCCCGTGAAGCCCGAGCCGATGAAGAGGACGGTCGCCTTCAGCCTGGGGACGTGCTTGCCGAGGCAGAGCGCCGCGACCTCGTCCTCCCTCACGGCGCGCAGGGTCCTGCCCAGCGGGGAGTTGACCAGCCTGTCCATCACCACGTAGGTCAGCGCGAGCAGCGCGAGCACAACCCCCAGGAACGCCAGCTCCCGCACCCTCGGCTCCGGCACCCAGGCGAAGGGCCCTGGGATCGACATGAGACCCTTGCTCGCTCCCACGGGCTCGAAGTGCTGCAGGAAGATCCTCATGAGCTCCCCCGAGCTGAGGAGCGTGAAGCCGACGAACGCTGGCCCCACGCGCAGGATCGGGTAGCTGAGCAGGTAGCCGAGCAGCCCGGCCGCGAGGAACGCGAGCACCAGGGAGAGGGCGAAGAGGGCCAGGTTCAAGGCTGGGTTCTGGCCTGCGAGCTGGCCCAGCGCGACTATCCCCTCCACGCTGTAGGGCGGGGTCCTCCCGACGTCGAAGCCGTTGAGGATGAGCACGAGGTAGACCGTGAGAGCCGCCGCTGTGTACGCGCCAACCCCGTAGAAGAGCACCTTCCCGAAGTTGGTCACCCCGCTCACACCCGACTCGAAGTTCAGGGTGAGCGCTAGTATCGAGTAGATGCCCAGGAGCGTGAGCCAGCTCACCAGGAACCCCACGACGTCTATCACGACCCTCACCCCCTCCTCCTAAACCTGTAGGGCAGGCCCCCGGCAGCACCCAGGGGTGGTGACGCTATAAGTATTGTGAGCAGGGTGGCGAAGGTGAGGAAGGGCCTGAAGCTCGTGGGGACTCCGAGGTAGGTGTTCAGGGCGGCGATGCCGACGTTCTCTATGAACGATATCGCGAGGGCGCCGAGCCCCGTCCTGAGGAGCGAGACCAGGCCGCCGATGAAGCTCACGGTGAACACCTGGAGGATCATCGCGTCCCCGGACTGCGGGGTGATGGTCCCGGAGAAGCAGGTCCACACAGCACCCCCAACGGCGGCCACGCCGCCTGCGATGAGCCAGGTGAGGTTGACGATCGTGTCGCGGGGGATGCCGGAGACCTCCGCCAGGACGGGGTTGTCCGAGACAGCGCGCATCGCCCTGCCAAGCCTGGTCTTCTCGAGGAAGAGGTAGAGCGCCACCACGAGACCTAGCGCGGCGAGCATGCTCGCTACGAAGGACTGGCTCAGCGTGAACCCGGCTATGCTGAGCTCCGGCACGTCCGAGTAGGCGATCTTGCTGTAGGAGACGAAGTTCTTCCTGCTGAAGAAGTGCGCCACGTCTGCCAGCATGTAGAGGAGGTAGTTGTACATGATCCAGAGGCCCATCGACGCGATCATGACCAGGCTTGGTGAGGCGCCCCTGCGCTCCAGGGGCCTGAACACCGCGATGTTGTTCAGCAGGGCCATTGAGCCGCCCACGAGGAAGGCTGCAGCAGCTGCTGCCGGCAGGCTGGTGTTGCCGAGGAGGCCGTGGAGGAACACCGCTGTGTACATGCCGTAGGTGATGAAGTTCGAGTGCGCGAAGTTGATCACCTTAGTGTTCCTGTAGCTGAGCGTCAGGGGTAGGGAGAACAGCAGGTAGAAGAAGAAGTAGTGTAAAAAATTCACTATTGAGTAGGGGTACCCGGGTAGCATGGTCCACCCTGCTCTACGGGTACGGCTTCTCCAGGAAGACTATGGAGCCTCTCTCGTAGACCCCCACGTCCTTGAAGTCGTAGCCTTGCGGCGTCTTCACGATCGCCCAGACGCCGTAGTCCTGGTTCGCCTTGTCACCGTTCTCATCGAATATCGTCCACCCGCTGGGGCCGTAGTAGTTCTTGGCGACCTCCACCAGGGCCTTACGTATAGCCTCGCCGTCGTAAGCCCCAGCCCTCAGGATCGCCCACCCAGCCAGCTTCACAGCGTCGTAGAGAGTATCGCAGAAGACCGAGGCGTCCACACCGTACTTCTCCTTGAGCCTGGCCTTGAAGTCCTCGTAGAGCGGGTTGGCGATGAAGAGGGGCCTGGTGCCCAGCAGCCTCACCTTGGCCGCGAACTCCCCGACCGTCGGGGACTTGAGCTCGGCTGCGCCGTGCGGGCCCTCCGAGATGAACCAGCGCACCTTGGTGAGCACGGGTGACTCGGCGGCGTGGCTGAGGATGTTGCCGCCGTCCGTGTCGAACGAGATCAGCACCACCGCGTCAGCGCCCTCCGCCTGCACCCTGCTTGCGAGGCTGGCCACCTCCGCCGCGTAGTCGGAGAGCCCTGTCTGGTACGGCATCTTTACGGCAGTACCCCCGAGCTCTTTGAAGTACCTCTCGAAGAAGCCCGCGAAGGCATTCCCGTACTCGTCGTTCCTGTGGAAGACTATGACCTTGCGTGCTCCCTCCTGCCGCGCGAGGGTGGCGAGAACCTTGGCCTGGCCCGCGTCGGAGCCGACAGTCCTGAAGATGAAGTCGTTGGGTATCGCGAGCGTGGGCGCGGTGGAGGAGGGGGAGATGAGGACTATCTTATTGCTGTCCACGAAGCTCTTGACAGCCTTCACCTGGGAGCTCGCGGCCGGGCCTATGACAACCTTGATGCCCTGCTGCGCGAAGGTCTGCACGTTCTGGAGGGCTTTCTCCTCGCTGGTCGCGTCGTCGAGGATGACCGCTTTGAACTCCACGTTGAACCCGTAGGCTTGGACCTCTCGGTTCAAGTCCTCTATCGCGAGGTAGACGACCTTTTCCCAGATCTTACCGATCGACGAGAGCTCTCCGGAGAGCGGCAGAGTAAACCCTATGGTGTAGGTTTTCTTAGGCTGTGCTGCCTGCCCCCCAGCAGGGGCTCCGGGCTGAGGCTGTGCCGCCTGCCCTCCGGCGGTAGGCTGGAAGGCTCCGGCTGCCGCGAAGCCTATCGCTATGCCTATGACGAGCGCTATTATAGCCACTGCTGCGAGCTTCGCGTCGAAAGCCCTCTTAACAGCTGCCTGGGAGGGGCTGGTCATGCTCACCCCCTGCTGGTCGCGCACAGCCGTGCTTACTGCAAATAAGGCTTCTGCGGAAGATCTCGGAAAGATATTGAGGCTTGCAAGCGGTGCTGGGCAAAAGTTTCATCGAACCACCTGTATGCCCATTAGAAGTTTCACTGTTATTACTGCTGCGAATCTAAGCGTCAGCGCGGACCTCCAGAGGGTCTCAGCCAATCAAGCTGTCTTCACGTCTCCGAACCAGAAACCCTCATCATCACTGCTAGGACATCAACCAGCCAAAAATCCGTTTCTACTCCTCTCTACCTGCCCCGCGCCGCTAGGCGCATCGCGGCGACCGCGAGCAGGGCTGACGCCAGGAAGAGGAATACAGCGTAGGCTGCAGCAACGGGCGGACG
>Ga0080004_1118403_pt1 | contig 10126 bp, 8 predicted proteins | sample WasSprMetagenome_FD_69207 | JGI IMG/M metagenome (GOLD analysis project Ga0080004, IMG submission 69207) | Sulfidic aquatic microbial communities from Washburn Spring, Yellowstone National Park, USA - WS (SPADES assembly) (version 2) | ecosystem: Environmental > Aquatic > Thermal springs > Hot...
CTTCTATATTTGGTCTTGAGTCAGCTGGATGAGGCATGGGGAGCGCGCAGGCTCCGAGGATTTGCAGAAATCCAGATAGGGAACTACCATGTTGCCCTTACACACTAAATGGGGCACTATGGGAATACTAGATGCTGGATGACTTCCATCAGCATCAATGAAAATGATTTTCCTTCCTCGCGATGCAGCTATTCCTGTACGCATAGCAGCACCTTTACCCTGATTTTCGGCATGGGAAATGAGACGACAAGGAAATCGCTTTGCTACCAAAGCTGTTCCATCTGTTGAACCGTCATCCACAACAATTATTTCAAAAGATGAAAGGGGTAAATGTGTAAGCTCATCTAGTACAATAGGAAGCCCTCTTTCTTCGTTGTAGGCCGGAACTATTATGGAAACCTCCACTTCACTGTTGTTTTTCATAACTCTTTTCCTCCCGATATTTGTGAGGTTCCCAGCGAATGCCCCACTTTTCTTCGAATTTTCTACGATTCACCTCAAACAATTTCATATATTCTTGTTCACCAAATTGTTTAAATGTTGCACTATGGTGGTGATGCACAAATACATCTTCGCAACAGACTATCCTATAGCCTACTTGTTTAACCCGAAAAGCCAAATCGTCATCCTCGAACATCCCCACCTCAAAACGTTCATCAAGAAGCCCTATTTCGTCAAATAACTTACGCCGCATCACGGCACAGAACAACGCTAGCATCTTAATCTCGAAAGTCTTCCCCTCGTACTCACGCGCCCTTCGCTCAGCGAATGCTTCCATTTCTTCAATACTTGAATAATTCACATCTATTTTAGCTTCGTTACCTATGGAGTTCGTCACTGGTCCCACCATCCCATTCCTGGGGTCACTTTCCAAATGACGTATGAGCCGGCCAAGCCAACCACGAGTTACGATTGTATCGTTATTAAGTAGCACGATGTATTCACCAGTTGCTGCAAGAATACCCTGATTGTTGCCCCGGGCGAACCCTTCGTTACGATTGTTAAAAATGAGCTTTACATTTTCATGTTTTTGCGCCAGTTGTTCCAGATACTCGCGGGTGCCATCTGTGGAGGAGTTATCGATAATAATTAATTCAAAATTCGGCCAAAGCGTATTTCGAAAAATACTCTCAATGCATTGTTTAGTTAAATGGAGATTATTGTGAGTTAAAATGATGATGCTCACCTTTTTATACACTTCGCGAATCACACCTTGAAGGTGAGCAAAACGTTTCTCCCAGGTATTTTGCTTTGCAAAGTCTTGTCTAGCTGCTATACGTTCTGGAGTGTTTTCTCGAAGTGCTTGTTCAATCTTCTCCACAAATTCCTTAGGAGCCTGAGCCAGATACACTAGACCCTCGGCTTCGTAAGGTACAAGTTCGGGCAATGGTGTAGATACTACAGGCTTGCCCGCACTCAAGTATTCATAAAATTTGACAGGGTTCGTAGCCTCAGTCAAAGGTGTGAGCTTAAAAGGTATTATACAAACGTCAAAAGCGTGTAAATAAGTTGGAAGAACTTGATACGGTTGTTCTCCTAATAGATGCACATTAGCAAGGTCTCGAAATGGAGCCAAATCAGCACCAAACGTGTTACCAATCAGTACAAAACTCCATGTAGGTCGCAGACGGGCTACTTCTGCAAGCAATTTTGTATCGAACCAATCAGAGATTGCGCCGTAGTAACCGATGATGGGTTTCGATAAAAAAGCTATTTGAGAAGGCACCAATGCGCCGCCTTTACTGAAATGATCAAAATCACAGGCGTTCGGTATCAAAACACAGCGAGGATTATAGCGTTTCTGTTTCCCTAACAATTTACGCGAAGTCACAATGATCAAATCGCTATTTCGCGCAAGTTCTTCCTCGTAACTGAGCATTTTCTCTTCATTTGTTGAGAATCCTCCATATTCGTCCATGCAATCGTAGACTATTTTCCAACCAAACCGTTCGCGAAGTTGATAAGCTAGCGGCCACCAAAATGGTAAGTGAACTAGACAAACAGCTTCATTAATGCCATAGTCTTGACGCAAACGGTCGAAGGCTTTCAACCATTGTTGTAGAGTAAATTCATCAACTTTGTTGCGGTAGATATTTAACTCTCTAGGGCCAGGCAGTTGCACTTCTGCAATAAGCCCTTCGATCACTCTAACAACAGGGTGATGATCCTCTGGATTCTTGCTACTATTGAAACTGTTTTTCAAGTAGAAAACGCGATAATCGTTTCTTGCGAATTCTTTGGCAACCTGCTGAGGTCGTTGGAAACGGAACTCCCAATCAATGATGGGTAAAATAACGATATCATAGTGGGAGGTTTTGGACATTTGTGAATCCACTATTAGCTCACCACTTGACTTAGAATTTTCTGTCTGGCTGAGTAGTCCATGAGAAGGCTGCCAGAGAGACGGCGATTGGCGAAGGATCGACCTTTTAATCCAAGCCTTAACAGGCGGAGGAAGCCATTTCCGCCCGAGTTGCCACATATGCTCCCTAGCGAATTGGAATGCCTGTTCAGGATGCCGAATATACCAGTAAATCGCAATCAGCCTATCGGCAATGCGATAACGCCTCCACTTAAGCCTTTGGCTGAGCCGCTCCTGCTCAGCCTTAAGTTGAGCCACCTCTGCCTGGAGCTGCTCTATACTCTGCTCCCGCTCCCTAAGCTGGGCACTCAAATCCCCAATAGCTTTGTCTTTTTCTGCGAGTTCTTGGTGCAGCCGCTCCTGCTCAGCCTGAAGCCACTTCAAACGGTCGTCACGCTTGGAAATTTGCTCAAGCAGTTGGCGAACGGCTAATCTGTAAGCCTCAATATCTGCGCTATCCCTTTGCTCATCAAACTCACTCATGGCATCACCTCCTTGGTTGCAGCAACTGAGGTAAACAGTAATTCCAACGTATTCAGATCGGTAACTCTTAAATTAGCATCAGGCTCTGTCATCAACTTTATCACAAGGTCAAATACAGGCCACCTTCCTCCATTAACTCTCTCCAGAACTTTACCCATTGAATAAACATCGCAAAAACTTCCATCGGGAACTCTTTCCGCACCTCCCAAGCCTTGCGGAGTAAAGTAGGGCATTTCTTCTGAAATCGCCCACCCAAAGTCAATTAGGACAGGTTTGCCGTCCCTTATAAGAATGTTATCAGGTCGAATATCCCGATGGGTGATCCCCTTTTGTTTCAGTTCACTTAGTAACTTTAGGCAATGCTGGACGAACGCAAGGAACTTAAAACTAGTATTAATTTGTTCTATAGCTTTCAATAAAGGCAAACCCTGAACTTTCTCAAGCGTAATAAGAGACCATGGGCCTTCCGACCGAACTTCCAAAACCCGCGGAAAGTAATCACTATCCAAACGTGAAAGGAAGTAGGCTTCCCGCTCTGCCAGATCAAGAGTGGCTTGCTTGTAGATGACGTTGCCTCCGTCATAGACACAGCTCCAGTATTCAATACCGTTGTAAGTTGCTAATCGCCGGCAGGAAATGATTGTTTCTTTAGGCATTAGGAGAGGCAATGGTCCCGAAAGGTCTATTTCGTGTTCGGTTTTGAACGCCACATATAACTTCCGTGTTGGCGAAACCTCGCCTACAACAGACCACCACACAAAATAGCGGGATAAAGCGCTCTCAAATGCCTCCAGCGTGTAGGGCTCACGAACGTAATCTTTATTCCACTCGATGTGCCGGAAGAATTCAATTGCAGGATCGGCGGGGTCAATCCATTCTATAATAAGCATATACCTTGTAAGTTGGGATAGCTTTTTTATTATAGAATCCAGACTGCCAAATAAGGCTGTACAAGAATACACCCAATGAACCAATGCAAGTGCCAAAACAATATCAGCAGGTGTATCCCAATCCATAATGTTAGTTTTTACAACTTCAAGACCGTGAAACCCGATTTTATTTCGAGCTTCTTCTACCATCTGTATGTAAGCCTCATCCATATCAACCGCAACGGCTTTCTCTGCTCCGTTTTGTAGCGCCCAAAAACAGAAAAATCCTGCACTGGAACCAAGGTCTAAAACTGTTCTTTGTTTGAGGTATCTTGGAGTGAAGTAAGGGATAAGTATTTCCTGCTTTCTTTGCAAATTAACATCTTCACTCAATACTCGTATAGAATTTTTGGTGAGTACATATTCCTGATAGCCATGGAAAATGGCCGTACCATCCTGGAGTTCTAGTTTTGGCGGGCGCGCATACTTATTGGGCTTATCACAAAGCGTAACAGGTTTTTCCTCCCGCATTATTCCTACTCCCGAAAGACGTTCCACCAAAAAATCTTTGTAGAACGAAGCCTCGTCCCAAGCCCGTAATTCGGCGGGGTTTCTGAGAAAACAGTGACCTTCTTTGAAACCATCCAAATGAGTATGCCATCCAAGAGCACGTTCTGCAGGAGAATAACGCGCCTTCCTTTCCCTGAAGACCTTTTTCTCTCCATGTGCTTACCCACGGACAGGATAATGCTTCAGCAAAAATTTGTAGGGATATACCCGCCGCCCTTCGAAGGCCGCCTCATGTCCGCCAGATTTAGACAGTATAACAGGAACACCACAATTCTTCCAAGCCTTTATCTGTAAGAAATGTCCCGGGCGTTTTCCAAAATCCCAATATAAGAAATGCCGTTCGAAATCAGTGCCGGGTAAGAAGTTGTCATCAGTCGGATAGAACTCCAATACCGTGAAATCTATCGCATTGAAACCACTTTGATCGACTTTCCAAATAGCATCTTTAAGTCTCATTCCTTGCCAAGGGGCTTTTCGAACCTCATCAGCATCAACGTGCATGAACCAATCTGCTTCTAACTCTTGGCTCAACTCCTCTTTACGTTTTAGCAGTTTCATCCATTCATAAAAAGGTGTTGGACCACCACGAGGGAACCTTTCAACTCCTATAACACCCTTGCCAACTAGATTTTTAACCAATTCGTAAGTTCCATCCGTAGACCAATTGTCGATTACGTAGACTAAAATGCCCTCATTGATAAGTTTTTCAATGGATTGGACTATTATGTCAGCTTCGTTGTAGACAGCCATTATCGCTACAACGCGAAAACTTTGAGGTGCTATAGTTTGCATTTTCCAGTTATTGTTTCCTAAAATCGCCATTATAGTTTTCTTCTTTCTATCCCTGTCGTTATTAAGTGTAAGACCGATGAATTCAAGATTAAAACCTACAAAAGAGAGAAGCTCCTCAAGTTCAGCCATATTCCATTCTCGCACATGACACGGATTAGGAGGTGGACCAAAGTGATCTTGACCATGTACAAGGTCGCGTTCGGGAGTCGTTAAAATGCAAACCGGAGAAAAATCGAGGAAATCCTTTAACTTTCTTAGAAGAGGCAAGGAGTTACGAAGGTGTTCAATTACATCAGCACATATTAAAATTGCTTTCTTTAACACTTCTTCCGGGAAATTCAAAGTTTCCGGATTTTCTAAATCACATTCGATCCACGTATGCATTGGATAATTCAGGCGACAAAAGCGGATATTATCTCCGATATCGATGCCTATTATCTTAAAGGGCGGTGAGAGTTTGACTAATTTACTCGCTGTGCCACAGCCAAAGTCGATAGCATATTCACAACCGAATTTATGTGCTAGATATCCCGCAAATGGATACACATCAGGTTGATAAGTAATGTTGGGCACAAGATCAATAAAAGGCTCAGGGGTGTCACGTACTTTGTACCCTTCTTTGATGAAAAATCTGTCTATCCGATCCATGTTCTAGCGAACTCGTAAATATTCAGCAAGGGCTTGTAGCCAAGGCCTTAGGTCGTCTAAACCAAGTTGTGCGAGCCTCTCCCGTGCCAGCACCGAATACGCTGGACGGCGCGCCCTGGCCCCATACTCCGCCGTAGTCGTGGGCCCAAAATCCGGCCTTAGACGCAGGAGTTCAAAAATTTTGGCCGCGAATTCGTACCAGGAACATTCGCCACTATTGGTGATGTGGTATAACCCGTAAGCCTCAGTCTGTACGAGCTCTTTAATTTTCTCCGCCAGATCTTTGGTGTACGTGGGCGTCAGAACCTGGTCGTTTACCACGCGGATAGGCCTTCCTTCTTTGGCCAAGCGAATCATAGTTTCCACAAAGTTCCCTCCCTTGGCCCGGGAACCAGCGACCCCATAAAGACCTGAAGTACGAATGACAAAATGTTTCGGACAAATGTTCCGCGCAAAATATTCTCCTGTTAGCTTGGAGGCCCCGTACACACTCAAGGGATTAGGGGGATCATCTTCAGTATAGGGTTCCCTTTTTTGGCCATCGAAGACGTAATTTGTACTAATATGCACCAACACGCAATCGAGGTCCGCACAAATCTGGGCCAGGTTTCGAACAGCGAAAGCATTTACCCAGAAAGCTTTAGAAACCTCTTCCTCACAATCATCTACGCGATTAAAGGCCGCGGTGTTGATCACAATATCAGGTTTTGCGTCTTCCAAGACCTTGCGAGTGTAAACGAAGTCACAAATATCTAGATCTGCATGGGTTAGGGGAATAACATGCCAGTCCTGCATAACCTTTACGAGGTCAGTACCGAGCTGGCCGCTTGCGCCGATGATCACTACCCGCTGCTTTCCCTTAGCGCCCGCCATACACCCGCTCGTAATAGGTGAGATACTCCCCCGTTATCACGCTTTCCACCCAGTCCTGATTTTCAAGATACCATTTTACCGTTTTCTCTAACCCCTCTTCAAAGCACACCCTGGGCCGCCAGCCGAGGTCACTCGCAATTTTGCTGCAATCCAACGCATAGCGGAAGTCATGAGCGGCACCCCGAGGATCTTTGATGAACCTAATTCTTGCCCGCGGAGAACCGTAAAGGGCCACAGTATCTGGAACCAGGCGCTCCAAGATGTCGCAAATCATTTCCACCACTTCGATATTTCGCTTTTCACAGCCGCCGCCAATGTTATAAATCTCGCCCACGCGCCCCTTCTGCAGCACAAGGTCGATGGCCTGGCAGTTGTCCTCTACGTACAGCCAATCCCGCACCTGCTTCCCTTCCCCGTAAACTGGGAGTTCCTTCCCGATGAGGGCGTTTCGGATCATAAGGGGGATGAGCTTTTCTGGAAATTGGTACGGACCATAGTTATTGGAACTCCGCGTGATGATGACGGGGATACCATAAGCTTTATGGTAAGCCCGGCAGAGCAAATCAGCTGCGGCCTTGCTTGCCGCATAGGGACTGTTAGGTCTCAAAGGGGATTCCTCGGTGAAAAAGCCCGTTTCGCCCAAGGAGCCATAAACCTCGTCTGTAGACACTTGTACAAAGCGTTCCACCGGGTATTTTCTGGCTGCTTCGAGGAGTATTTGTGTTCCTTTGATGTTGGTCTCGACAAAGGGCGAAGGGTCCAAAATACTACGATCTACATGCGATTCTGCAGCGAAATTCACGACGGCATTAAATTTCTCTTCAGAGAACAGCTTATCCACGAGGGCTCTATCGGCAATATCACCTCTAACAAATTTGTAGCGCTCGTTCGTTTCTATCCCTTCGAGGTTTTTAAGGTTGCCGGCATAGGTGAGCTTATCAAGGTTAATGATTTTCCAATCAGGGTGATTCCTGAGGACAAACCTTATGAAGTTGCTGCCTATGAAGCCGCAGCCGCCTGTGACCAGGAGTTTCATTTTAAACCTCCGTAAACGAACTCATTCCAGGCGCCCCTTAAAGGAGGCCATCTTTTGTCCTTCTCGGACAAAATTGGGTCTTTTATGGGCCAGGTTATGCCTATATCGGGGTCGTTCCAGAGAATACCGGCTTCATATTTCGGAGAATATTCATCAGTGGTCTTATAGAGGACCTCGGCTACGTCGCTTAGGACACAAAATCCATGAGCAAAGCCGGGAGGCACGTAAAGCATCTTTTTATTTTGGGCGGAAAGGATAAGTCCGACCCATTTTCCGTAAGTTGGGGAGCCTTTCCTTATATCCACAGCCACATCGAATATCTCACCAACGATAACTCGAATCAGTTTCCCCTGAGCTTTAGGTGGATTCTGGTAATGAAGGCCGCGGAGGACCCCTTTTGTAGAGCGGGAATGGTTATCCTGAAGGAAGTGCTCGCTGATCCCAAAGGCTTGAAAGTCCGAATATTTATAAGCTTCCAGGAAAAAGCCTCGCTCGTCCTCGAAGACTTTCGGTTCGATCAGGATGAGATCAGGTATTTCTAAGCGTTTGAAGACAAAAGGCATTCCTTAAAGCCTCACCTCCGCATCGTCCCCAACCATAAGCCTTAAGGCCTTAGTATTTTCTTTGCCGCTTGCGACTATTGCGTTTCGGCCTATTACGCTGTCTTCTATGCGGTCGATGTTAAGTATTTTCGCTCCATCGAGTATTACCGAGTGTTCGATCGTAGCGTTTTCTATGATGCAGTTATTCCCAATGCTAGTGTATGGCCCGATGAAAGAATTCCTGACCACAGTATCTTTTCCGATAACCACAGGGCCGCGGATGATGCTCTTCTCGAGGTGTGCGCCTTTGGCAAGGGTCACACGCCCAAAAACCTTACTCGTTTCATCGATCTTCCCTTCTAATTTTCTAACGATCATTTCGTCAAGAACCACCCGATTGGCCTCTAAGAGATCGTCCTTCTTTCCGGTGTCAAGCCACCAATGCTCTAAGATGAAACTTTTTACAGTCTTTCCCTTATCGAGGAGCCTCTGAATAGCGTCGGTAATCTCGAGCTCGCCTCGGAACGAAGGCCGAATCTCACGCACCGCCTCGTGAATAGCGGGAGAGAAGAGATAGATCCCAACCAGAGCTAGTTTGGAAGGAGGTTCCTTAGGCTTTTCCACAAGGCGCTTTACATTGCCCGAGGGATCAACTTCCGCGACCCCGAACATTCGGGGGTCTTCTACTTCCTTAAGAAGAATCATAGCATCAGGCTCCGTGGCTTGGAATTCTCTTACAAAATCGTTGATATCCTGACCAATGAGGTTGTCCCCAAGGTACATGAGAAAGGGCTCATCTTGTAAAAAATCACGGGCTACCATTACGGCGTGTGCTAACCCTTTCGGCTCATCTTGAACAACGAAAGTAAAGTCCAATCCCCATGAATTTTCGGCTAAGGAAGCCTCAATTTGGCTACCAGTTTCTGGAGCGATGATAACGCCCACTTCCTTAATTCCGACGCGTGAGATCTGGTCCATCACGTAATGGATAATTGGGCGATTGGCTACCGGAATCAGTTGCTTTGCTAAAGTATACGTAAGCGGCCGCAAACGAGTCCCTTTGCCACCAGCAAGGACCAACGCCTTCATTCACCCTCCTTTATCAATAGCCACTGCCTGTAGCCGCTTCTGAAACCCCTGTGTATAAATGAATTACCTCTGCAGGTTTACCAATTGCCCGAACTTCACCTCGATCCAACCATAAAGCTTGATGACACCAATTTTCCACCGTACGAAGATCATGGGTAACAAGAAGGATCGTCTTTCCCTGTTTTTTGAACTCGTCCATTCTGGCTCGGCTTTTCTCGGTGAATTTAGCGTCACCCACCGCGAGCACCTCATCAAGAAGAAGGATGTCCGGATCCACATTCACCGCTACCGAAAAAGCAAGACGCATGTACATTCCCGAAGAATAAGTACGCACCGGCGCATCGATAAAATCCTCAAGCTCCGCAAAATGGATAATTTCATCCATCTTTTTCATAATCTCCCGCCGGGAAAGCCCCATGGCGAGCCCCCCAATTATAATGTTTTCCCGCCCAGTAAGTTCGGGATGAAACCCCAGCCCAAGGTTCAAAAGGGCCGAGACCCTTCCGTTGACCACAATTTTTCCTGAAGTCGGCCGATAGATTCCCGCAATGAGCCGAAGAAGGGTGCTCTTCCCGGCACCGTTAGGCCCAATGATCCCTAGCACTGTTCCCTGAGGAACCGTAAACGTGACGTCTTTTAGGGCCTCGATATAGCCCCGGTCCCTGCCAAAACGGAAGAGATGCCCTTTTACTACGGCATCCTTAAGGGTAGTGTATCCCCGTCTGGAATACTTCTTAAACCTTTTGGAGACGTGCTCAACGATGATCGCGTCCTTCATAGGTACTCCGCAAAGACCTCCCTATGCCTCTCAAAGGCCTGTGCTCCAAGGAACACGAGGATCAGGGAAAGAGCCAGGACATAG
>Ga0080004_1126478_pt1 | contig 10125 bp, 8 predicted proteins | sample WasSprMetagenome_FD_69207 | JGI IMG/M metagenome (GOLD analysis project Ga0080004, IMG submission 69207) | Sulfidic aquatic microbial communities from Washburn Spring, Yellowstone National Park, USA - WS (SPADES assembly) (version 2) | ecosystem: Environmental > Aquatic > Thermal springs > Hot...
GCCTTGGCGTGGGATGAGAAGCTAGACACTTCTAAGATTGATCAGGAGGCACGCTACAGGATATTCTACTACCTGCGCGCATCAAAGAACTTAAAGCCTCGAGACCTGCGCATATCGCCATCGACTTTCTACAGAATCCTACACAGAAAGCAGCCTGTATCCGACTCGCTCCTCACCAAGCTTTTGCAGCATTTATCAGAGCAGGAGTTTGCAAGCCTTGTTGGTGCTGAGGATAGGCTTAGAGCTGCAGGTATTCTTCGAAGCAACGGCATGGTTGATTACTCTGTAGCTATAGAGATTTTGAGGAGATCTCTGCAGGACCCGTATCTAAAGAGCTTGTTGCTGAAGTTTGTTGCTGAGCACTTTAGGGAGGATCTAAGGAAGTTGCTCAGCTTATCGGTTTACGGAGTGAAGATGCTGTGGAGTGAAGACTTTGAGAGGTTCTTGGCTGAGCGTAAAAAGAGGAGGAAGGTGAGAGCTCAAGATACACTGCAGTACTATAAGAGCATATTCTTAAGGTATTTAGAGGGTAAGGAGCTGTCAGAGCAATTAATAGACTATGTTGTTAATCATGAGTATAGGTGGCTTAGGAATGTATTCAGACATTACATCCAGTACCTGTACCACAAGAGAATGGTTTCTCCAGAGACATTTGGATGGATTATGGAGGTTGTCCCGTCAAGAGGCTACAAGATGGATGTTAGGCCGTATCAAATCAGCTTAGGTGATGTTATCAAGACTGTGCAATACCTTAAGCAACATCACGAGAGGTACCACCTTGTGTACAGGTTGATGATTGAGGGTGGGCTAAGACTGTCACACGCAGTTCACATTGTTAAGACTTTTAACCCTAAAGAAGTTGTTGAAGTACCCGAGATCCACTTAGAGACTCCCAGACTCGTATGCTTTAACGATAAAGGCTTTTGCAGATACTATGCAGGTATAAGATGCTCACAAAAGCCTTGTGAATGGGCTTACTTCTCAATAGAAGCACTAGAATCGTTGAAAAGCTCTGCAGGTAGCAACCTTGATAGAAGAACAGTTACAAGATACGCTACTAGACATGGATTGCTAACGCCTAAAACAATGCACAAAGTCTCGTAGAGAATCCTGGTGCAGGCAGTGCCAAGAAAAGTTGCAAGATTTATCCAGAGCAGGTTTAGAGAGCTAAAGATATCTGAGGCTAGGTACGAAGACCTCTTAAGCGAAGCAGACAACTACTACCCAAAGCACCTGGAGAAGCTCCACGAACTTATCTATTCCTCCCACGTTTCAGAGAACCGTGAACAATATACTTCAAGTCAATGACCAGAATCGATGACTTCAGACATTGCATGTCTGATATTCATCACATGCAATATGAAATCAGTTTAACGACAAAAAATTGAAAATGAGCTCATCACCATTCAATTGTGTGGCGGGCCCGCCGGGATTTGAACCCGGGGCCACCGGCTCCGCAGGCCGGCGCTCTACTCCTGGCTGAGCTACGGGCCCAGAGCTTGTATGAGTACCTTAATTCCTTGTAAGCTATATATCACTTCTATACGCATATCGTATTTTTATGTATAAAAAAGCTTTTTATAAAGTTGTACTGGTTTACATGCTGCTAAGAGTGAAATCTACATGGGTGTGTAACGCTATGAGCCTGCTAGAACTCAGTATGTGGCTGGGGTTACTCTCAGGTATTGTAGGAGTAGTTTACGTGCTAAGCCTGGTACTATACATAACAAGGACTAAGATAGTTAGGGATACTGAGGAGGCTAGGCGAGCATATCAAATCCATGAATATATAAAAAGCGCTTCCATAGCCTATATCAAAGCCCAGTATACGGTCATTCTGTCTATAGTGTCTGTAATTTCTGTGATTTTAATTGTGATCGGTGTAATAATGAAAAGTAGCATTGTGTTGAGTACAGGGATTGCCTACCTACTTGGTGGGCTGAGCTCAGCAATGGTAAGTATCACTGGTATGCTAATGGGAGTGCTTAGCAACATTAGAGTGCTTAATGTATTAATTAGGAGAGGTTTAGGAGGTGCCCTATCACTAGCATTTAGAGGGGGCTCTGTAACAGGCTTTCTTGTTGGAGGAGTAGGGCTTTTAGGCGTATCAGGGCTCTTCATAGCATTAAACGGTTTTTCAGACCCTGTATCTGTTACACAAATACTTCTCGGCTATGCCTTTGGTGCAAGCACAGCTGCATTATTTGCTAGAGTCGGTGGTGGAATATACACCAAGGCAGCTGACATAGGTGCAGACCTTGTTGGTAAGGTAGAGGTTGGAATACCTGAAGATGATCCGAGAAACCCTGGCGTTATAGCGGACAATGTTGGTGACAATGTTGGTGACTGTGCTGGGATGGGAGCAGATTTATTTGAGTCCTATGTTGAAGGCGTGATTGCCCCTATGGTAATAGCTGCAGTCCTATGGTCCTTGCTAAAGGAATCCAAACTACTAGACCTTATAGCATACCCAGTAATATTTTCATCTATGGCCCTCCTCACATCAATAGCTGTGGCACAGCTTATTTCACTCTCACCATTTAAAGAACCTGGCAGAAACCTTACAGCAACATCAATACTTTCTATAGTGGCTACAGCAGTAGTTAATGGTATTACAACGTATGTTCTTGCACCTACAATAGCACCAGCACTCATAGTAGGTGCACTAGGACTTATTGCAGGAGCCATTGTAGGCTTCACCTCAGATTACTTCACCTCGCCACAGTACACACCTGTAAAAATTGTTGCAAGGAACTCGCAGTTCGGACCTGCCCTAACAATACTGAGTGGTCTATCAATGGGCTTTTACAGCACATTTATACCAAGTATTGCAATAGCTCTTGCAACTCTAGGCTCTTATGTCATAGGCTCATCGATATATGCCTCAGAAAAGCTACTAGTAGGAATATACTCAGTAGCACTAGCTGGTACAGGTATGCTTGCCGTTGCCCCGATAGTTGTATCAGCTGATGCCTACGGTCCAATAGTTGACAATGCAGCTGGTTTGGCAGAGCAGGCTGGGTATGAAGAGGACGTGAGGTCTCTAGCAGATATGCTAGACTCTGCAGGAAACACCATGAAGTCCATATCAAAAGGCTACGCCATAGGCTCAGCTGCCCTCACAGCACTAGCTTTGCTATTCAGCTTTGCAAGTGTTCTAGCAAGTAAAAGCAATTTAAAAGTGGATGCTCTGATGCAAATAATATTAATAATATTTAGTGCAGGGTCTGAATACGGTGCCTACTTTATTAGTGGTGTTATAATAGGCGTTGTTATGGTTGCGCTATTTACGGCCATGGTAATACAGGCAGTCACAGCTGCTGCGGGGAGGCTTGTAGACGAGATAAGGAGGCAGTTTAGGGAAAAGCCTGGAATACTAGATTGGAAGGAGAGACCTGATTATGAAAGAGCTGTACAGATAGTCACATTCTACGCTCTTAGAAGACTAGTAACACCTGGCCTCCTCGCCTTGCTAGCTCCAATAATAATAGCACTTGTAGGCCCTGTTACAAGAGATTGGCGTAGTGGTGCTACACTATTAGGAGGCCTCTTACTGGGCTCCATAGCTTCGGGTCTCTTGCTAGGGCTCTTCCAAGGAAATGTGGGTAACATATGGGATAATGCAAAGAAGTATATTGAAGCAGGCAACTTCGGTGGAAAAGGTACAGAGACACATAAAGCTGCTGTAGTTGGTGATACTGTAGGTGATCCACTAAAAGATTCAGCTGGACCAGCAATAAATATTATGATCAAGGTAATGGCAGTGTCTTCTTCAGTAATAGTGCCTCTAATACTCTTCGGAATTTAGCTATAGATTTTTTGCCAATCCCCCATTTCACACAATCTTAAACTTGTGAAATGCCTTGGCCATACAAATTCAAAGTCTTATACCGGGTATTTTCATAGTACTTGAATTTCAATGGGGTTTTTAACAATTCTTTTTGCATATTTAAAGTTTTCATACCTATATCCACAGTACCTACAAATCCCATTACGATCTATACTTAGTTTAATTAATTGACCACCTTGCCTTACAATAATGGGATTTTTACATAACTTGCAAAACGTTGATGCTACTTCAGCAGAGTCCTCAAGAGGTGCTTGGGCAATTACACCGAGCTTCCTGAACTTATCGAGTGTATTTAACTTAAGGTTCGAAGAGATTGACTCCATAAATATCCAGTTAAGCGGCACTAAGGAGACTCTAAAGAGATCTATTAATTTACCTATGGCATTAGTTAAACTTTCGCTACAGCTTTTTGAAGTGGCTATAGCCACTACTTCAACATACTTATGTACAGAAAGTATAGAGTGTAGAAAGCTGTTAATATTATCTGCACTTTGTTGTGAAATTTCACAGAAATTTGTGTCTACAAACTCTACTAATAGCAAATTAATATAGGGCAAAAACTCTTTAAGATGCGCCATTGAATTAATTGCGTGAAGTATGTTTACCTTCACACCTATAAACCCGTTGTAGCTATTGTGAACTTCTTTTAGTAGTTGTATAGCCCCCTTTACAGTATACGGCTCACCCCCATGAAACATGACAATATCTGGAGAGTACTTATTTATGACCTCTATTATACTCAGGGGTCTTGCATTTAATATCTCTGCACTTTTACGACTCAAATTAGCTTCCCAAGGACATATATTGCATGAAAGTGGGCATTCTATAAAGTTAAGATTTAAAGCTATGCCGCCGCTGTAGCAAAATGATAAAGGTATCTTCTCTACATTCACTATGGTAACTGAGGAGAGCGATTCAATCATTCACATAAAGCACCTTCTTAAATTAGTGAAGTGATGGCTCTAATTCATAAGTTTATATCCTTCTTATAATGCTAGTTGTTTAATATGGTGTGGCTTTGTGCTTTTATTGCCTCTCTCTGGGGCTCCACAGTCTCTAGTAAATAGCTTGAAGAACCATTGTAGAATGTCTTTAGTTGAGAAGCTATATAAAAGATTTCCTGACGGTGAGCAGTACATCAGAATAAACTCCGATGTTAAAAACGATGGGGTTGTCGTGGTGCAATCGCTTTATCCTGAGCAGGATAGTAAACTAGTAGAACTCTACTTGGCATTAGAAGCTTTGGAGGGTTTGGGTTTAACAAATGCTGAACTTATCGTTCCCTACATGGCTTATTCTAGGCAAGACAAGAGGTTCTTAGTTGGAGAACCTATAAGTGCAAAGGCTGTATATTTACCTCTGCGTTTATTCAATATAAAAAGAGTGCTTACTCTAGATATTCACTCACCCAAAATACCTGAAATTATAGGTCTTGCTATTAAGAACATCCTCCCCCATTCATATATGGTTGAGAAGGCAGGTATTGAGGTAGATTTTGTCTTAGCACCAGATAAAGGAGCTCTTCATAGAGCACAAGCACTAGCAGAAAGCCTAAGAAAGCCATTTGATTATTTAGAGAAGTATAGGGATAGAGTCACAGGTGAAATAAGAGTTTCTACACGTGAACTAGGTGTAAAGAATATGCGTGTGGCAATAGTAGATGACATAGTTAGTACAGGTGGCACTCTTGCAAAGGCTACACAAACACTTTATAGTTTAGAAGCAAATAAAGTCTATGCTATTATCACTCATGCACTAATATCTGAAAAAACACTCCAAACTTTAAGTACATCAGGATTAGACGTCCTCATCACTACAAATAGCATTACTCAACCTAGTGCATTACCAACATGGATACGAGTTGTTGATGTAGGTGAACTTCTATGCCATGAACTAAAAAGCGCAACAAAATAAGGTAGTATGTGTGATAGGCATGGATATGAAGGGGGTTTTTGTATTTAGGTTAAGCAATGAACTTTTTTCACTTGCACTTTCTGAAGTAAAGTCAATTCTATTTGCTGATGCCATAGAATCGAAAATTGTTAATAGAATAGATGAATTTCTACTAATACATACAGATCTTGATACCGCACTTAATTTGTGCAACAGATCCTCATTAATTATTGAAATGGGGCCTCTCATAAACATAGTTAATGAGGATGATATAGATGAGATTGAAAGAACAATTAAAGACTTTGTACATGAAGAGAATACATGTTTATTTCTTGACTCAGTTAGAGGGTTTGGAAAAGATCTTCTAATGCTACTTTTAAATGCTCCTCCATATAACTTTAAGCATAGATTATGGAGAAAATGTAGTCAGCCGCTGAAGATCTCCTTCATCAATGGCTTAGCAGTAATCTATAAAGTTTTGTACAGAAGAAGACAGCAAAAATTTGAGTGTAGAGAGCCGCAGAAGAGGCCTTGCTATAGACCAGGGACAATGAAACCACAACTAGCAAGAGCTTTGATTAACCTCTCTAAAGCTTCAATAAAGTCAGGTCATGTGTTACTAGATCCTTTTTGTGGTATTGGGGGGATAGTTTTAGAGGCTTGTTCTATGGGTATTTCTGCTCTGTGCAGTGATTTAGATATTAGAATGTGTTTGTGTGCTAAGAAAAATATTGAGCACTTTCAATGCAGTGATAGAGTTGAGGTTTTGATGAGTGATGCAACTAAAATAGGTTTTAAAAATCATGTTGTTGATGCAATTGTTACAGATCCCCCATACGGAATACAGAGTATTCCTGTAGGTGCCTCACTTACCAACCTAATTAGGGGATTTCTCGCAACAGCATCAGATATTATAAGAAGTAGAGGAAGGGCTGTTTTTGCAGTACCAATAGAGTTAGAAGTGAATGTAGATAAGTGGTTAGCTGATTATGGATTTGAAATTGAGGAAAAACATTTAAATATGGTTCACGGGTCTTTAACAAGAGTGATTTATGTAGTTGTAAAGCTATGAAAATGGTATTCTTAGGTACAGGAGCTACAACTCCCTCTCAGGTACGCTATACACCTAGCATAGCTATTTGCACAACAAAAGACTGCATATTACTTGACTGTGGAGAAGGAGCCCAGATAAGATTACAAGAGGCAGGTATCGATGTTCTAAGATTAAAATATGTTATAATAACACATACTCACGGAGATCACATTTATGGGCTCATGCCACTTATCGATAGTTTCACTATGAGAGTTGCAAGCCAAAAAATTAAAGAAAAGAAGCTACATATTTATGCACCCAAAGACTTCTGCACTATAAATAGCTGGTATTTTACGGAGATTATAGAATGTCATGAAATACTTACTCAAATCATGGAGAATTTTATTGAGACAGAAGAGTTCATTTTTAAGCCACTTCCAATGCTTCATGGAAGTGTAGAGGCTTTTGGCGTTTACATAGCCCTCAAAGATGGTAGGAAATGTAAGATAGACGTCTTTTACTCGGGTGATGGAGTATGTTCTGAAGAGTGCTTGAGATTCCTTAAGAGCGCCAAACCTTGCGTCATAGTCCATGACGCCTCTTTTCTAGATTATCATGACGATGCTGTAAAGGCTAGAGAAAAGTTTCACGCGACTGTAGCTGATGCCGCAAAGCTTGCTCTAGAAGTTAATGCAAGAGTGCTCATTCTTACTCATATAAGTAATAGATATCGTAATGATAATTTGAGAGATTTTCTATCCAGAGCTCGTAGAATATTTCAGGGAGACATATTTATAGCCTCTGACTTATCTACAATGTGGTTAGACAAGCTACTATGCGAGTAAATAATGAAGTGATAGAATGTTTAAGCCTCTTCTGGTGGAGGGCACTCCCAAAGTGGTCTTCCATGCGATGTTTTTGGTGTTATCCAATCGATTATCGCATTAATATTCCTACTAGAAATGGTGACTAGTATAGGTCCTAGTGGACTTTCAGAATTTGACTCGACAAAGCTTATAATGCCTTGGTAAGCTGCTTGCTTATTTAACTTAATCTCAATGACATCACCTCTTAAGTTCTTTAAAAATATGCTTCGCGCTGTGTCTAGAATCCTTTGTCGCCTTACAATTTCATACATCTTTCTCAAAGTTTCTATACTATTTTCTTCAACAATTATGAGCTTTCTTTCATTTCCCAGATCCTCTACTTTAAAATTCCTAAATATGAATAAATTTTTTAAAGCTTTAAGTACCTTCTCAAGTTCTTCTGTGAGTCTGACTTCCGCTTCTATTCTTATGTACACCAATCTCTTAGCACCTTAAGTAAAAAGCTCTCTACGCAGTCTATAAACTGTTCAAGGTCACCTTCATTTACAAAAATGATGTCAGCTAATGCGATGACGTTTCCCATGCCCCATGAGAGTTCCTCAAAATCCCTTTTCTCAAATTCTTCAAAATTCTTCGGATCCCCCTGTCTACTCCTGAGCACAATTCTTGTAAATCTAGTTCTTGGTGAAGCATGTATTGCTACTATTAGAAAATGTGCCTCGATATTCTTTTTAAAAGTATCTACTTCTTCTAGGCTGCGAACTCCATCAATAACAATTATACAGCTAGCTGAGCAAACATTTACCACCTTATTTATAACAAGCTTGGCTATAGCACCTTTACCTAGTGTTCTTCGTAGTTCATTTGCTATAGCCAGGAAATTAGTCAATGTTGGTTCTAGACCTCTTTTAATAACCTCCTCTCTAACTATATCACCAAGTGGTACTACTGGGATGCCTTTTTTACGAGCCACATCTGTAAAAATACTCTTACCAGAGCCCGGCATCCCAGTTAGTAATATAACTACCTTGCACATAGTTCTCCTCGCCGTGTACAAGTTGGAGTGCTTTGTAAAAATAATTTGGTATTCTAGCATTTTTACTTATATTTTATATCTCATATTTAACAAGCTTGGTGAGGTTAACTTGGACTACAAAGTAAAGGATTTATTGCTTGCAGAAAAAGGCAAAACACAGATTGACTGGGCTAACAGACATATGCCTGTTCTAAGTTTGATCTCTAAGGAATTTTCTGAAGAAAAACCCTTAAAAGAAATAAGAATTGCCGCTGTTCTACATGTAACTAAGGAAACAGCTGTCTTAGTTAAAACGTTAATGAACGGTGGTGCAGAAGTTTGGCTCGCTGCTAGTAATCCTATGTCTACGCAAGACGAAGTTGCCGCAGCGTTGGTTACTGAAGGAGTCCATGTTTATGCTTGGAGAGGCGAATCCCTTGAAGAGTATTTTAGTGCTATAAAAACAATAGCAAAGTCTGAACCACACGTGGTCATAGATGATGGGGGAGATTTCCATGCATATCTTCACTCCTCAGCCTTAGAAATAGCTGAGAAAATTTATGGTGGTACCGAAGAAACTACAACAGGAGTTATAAGGTTACGGGCAATAGAGAAACAGGGTATTTTAAGATATCCCGTCATAGCTGTTAATAATGCTTTAACAAAATTCATGTTTGATAATAGGTATGGCACTGGGCAAAGTACACTAGACGGAGTTTTAAGAGCTACAAACATACTCTTAGCAGGAAAAGTTGTCGTTGTTGCCGGGTATGGTTGGGTTGGTAGAGGAATTGCTTGGAGAGCTAGAGGAATGGGTGCAAGGGTTATAGTAACTGAAGTAAACCCCATAAGAGCTTTAGAAGCTGTAATGGACGGCTTTGAAGTTATGAAAATGGATAAGGCATGTGAAATAGGAGACGTCTTTATCACAGCTACAGGCAATATCAACGTAATAACAAAAAGACATTTTGAGAAGATGAAAGATGGTGCTATACTTGCAAATGCAGGGCATTTTGATGTTGAGGTTAGTGTGAGAGACCTTGAGACGGAGGCTATATCAAAGAGAGACGTGAGAGATTGTGTAACTGAATACACATTACCAGATGGGAGAAGACTCTACCTACTTGGCAGGGGAAGGCTTGTTAATCTTGTTTGTGCCGAAGGGCATTCGAGTGAGGTTATGGACCTGAGCTTTGCAAATCAAGCTCTTGCTGTAAGATACATAGTTAAGAATAGAAGCTCACTTCAGAAAAGGATTTATGATGTACCTAAAGAAATTGATGTGCATATTGCGGAACTAAAGTTAAGGTCAATGAGTATAGAGATAGACACCTTAACCGAGGAACAGAAAAAATATCTCGAGAGTTGGATTTAATAAGTGCGATTTATAAGCGTAGGTTTTTAGTTACACATTGTTAACTTCAGCTATTTAAAATACCTTTACCTTACTTTCATTAGAAGTCAGTATAAGTTATTTGAGAACTTATTCTGAATTTACTGCTAAATT
>Ga0080004_1147360_pt1 | contig 10124 bp, 15 predicted proteins | sample WasSprMetagenome_FD_69207 | JGI IMG/M metagenome (GOLD analysis project Ga0080004, IMG submission 69207) | Sulfidic aquatic microbial communities from Washburn Spring, Yellowstone National Park, USA - WS (SPADES assembly) (version 2) | ecosystem: Environmental > Aquatic > Thermal springs > Hot...
CTCTTACCATCATCTGTTTTAACTTTAGTTTTCGCTATAGTAACATTTAAGCCTGGAATAACCATAAAGTCTTCTGGCTTAAGCTCTGCTAATTGATATTCTAAAGTTCGCATTGCCATAAGTAAAATAGTAAACCGTTAAAGATTTAAATCCTTGCAAAGAACCTACTTGGAAAAATGAGAGGTAAGCTGTGGAAAGAGGGAAAAAGTAAAGTCTTAAAGAAATATGAACATCTATCGAATAAAAAAGGAAACGAACTTTAAACTCTAAGTTTTTTTTCTTCTACTTTACTCATTTTGCATATATATGGCCAGAAATTTCCGTCTTCAACCAAAAGAAATAAGAAAGAAATTCGAAAAAGAGTTGTATGGTAAAAAGGAAAATATAGAAGGGATACTTCTTTTTCGTATTGGTTCTCTTGCAGCTTTTGTAAAGCGTAGAGGAACGTCAATAGGTGAAATTTCAAAAAGTGGCGAATATCTTTCTTACGAAAATTTAAAAGAGGGAGTAAAGGGAATAATCAAAGATTTTTTGAAAAAATATCCAAAATTAAAATATAGCTCTTATGTGCTACCTTTACTTGCTAAACTTAAAGATCCTTATGTAGGAAAGGTTTTAGAAATATTAGCAGAAGAATACGAAATATATAAAAAGTTTGGTTTTAATTATTTACCTAGGAAAAGCCTTAAAACTTAGCGAATAATTAGAAAAGTATGTCAAACGAACAGATGAAAACTGAAAAAATGAAAGAAATAAAAAAGATAGCTGAATTGCTCAAAAAGGAAACTAAAATTTATAGAGAAATGAAAGAACGAGCTATGAAAGTAGTTGATGAGAATCTTTTAATAGAAGTTGCTACTCTTCTTCAAAGCAATGTCGATGATAGAAAATTTGAAGCTTATTGGCCGAAATTAGAAAAAGATTATTCACAATTTTCCTCAGAAAAAGAGAAAGAATATTTGTCAAATATTAAAAAAACTTTTTACAGCTTAAGGGAAAAGAAGGAAAGAAAATGCTCATTCATTCTCCTCTTATAAACAGAAAAATTATTGTGAAAAAGTCTTCTTTTTAAAATAAGAGCTATCAACCCATCGCCTTGGCTTTTCTCCTTTTTTCTCTCTTTCCATATCAAATTTTATTGCTTTAATAGTTCTTTCAAAATCAGCAAGCGCATAACCATAAACATGATAGCTATCTGAAATATCAACATATTGTCCAACTTTAACTCCTAGCTCATCAGCAATCATTTTCTGTAAATTAACCATAGCAAGCATGTTAAAAAATGCAGCATTAAAAGCATCTCTACTTCTCCAATGCGCATGAAATTCTAATTCATCTTCAAAAATTTTGCACCATATTCTTTGTAAGCATGGAGGACCTCCCAATTCATTATCACGCCAAGGTTGCCAAGTTGTTGCTTGAGCTCTATTGCTATAAGGTGCGGAAGAAAGTTTTTTAATTATTTTTTCAATTTGATTTGTAATTTCGCAAGTCGGAACTTTATACTCAAAAAGTCTTTCATGGTATGTGTAATCATACTTTTCTCCGATTAAATAATCTTTATCTCCTCTTAAAACGTCATTAATATATTCTTCATATTTTTCTATTCCCATGCAACCTTTATGCAACATAGGCTCTTTCAATGGCTCTTTAACAACCATTGTCATTGAGCACTCAAGAATTTCTTCCTTTTCAGTTCCTATTTTATACGATTCTTTAAGATATTTTATTCCTTTTTCTTTAAGCGCGAATAAACTTTTTTCCCAAACTTCAGGAAGCAATTCACCTTCGACAAACAATTGAGGAAGTTTTGCCACGAGAATAAAATAGAGAAGTTACATTTATTGATTTTGCTAACTCAACATATTTTTTAAAAATAATAAAAACTCACTTTAACAGCTTTTTAAATTTACCAAACATTCTTTTTATTTTGACGAAAGTATTTTTTTGCAATGCGAAAAGGAAAAACTTTATCCAAATCAAACCTAAAATACCACCAGCAAGAGCACTAACTAAATAAACATCTTTTGATTTGAATATGAATTTTAGTGGAAATAAGCTATCTTGATAAAAGCTGTGATGAATGTCAAAAATGAATGTTGCAAGTATAGAGAGAAATGCTGACAGGGAGAAATAAATTATATCATCAACAATTTCTTCCAATGTGATTTTTTTCATAATTAAAAGTTGTTTGCCAAAAATAAAAACTGCAGCAAAAGGTTTATATTTAAATTTTAATTGTTTATATAGCGAGAAAAATGGAAAAAGAAAAAACTTTGTTTAAATATAGATGCCCTCAATGTGGATCAAAATACTTAATAGAAGATGAAAGAAGTGGAGAAATATTTTGTCAATCTTGTGGTTATGTGCTTGAAGAAACAATTGATTTAGGGCCTGAATGGAGGGCATTTGAAGAAGAAAGTAGAAGTAGAGCAGGATTACCAAAAATGCGTATATATGATCACTTGGGCCTATCAACTCTTATTTCTTCAGATTTAAAGGATGTTGAGGGAAGATCTCTTTCAAATGAAGCTAAGGAACATTTAAGTGAATTAAGAAAACTTAATTACCGTTCTCAAGCAAATATTAGTGAAAAGAGGAATCTTGAACAAGCATTAAATTTTTTGAAAATATATGCTGACAAACTAAATTTGCCAGATTATGTCATTGAGGGGGCAATGCAAATTTATAAAGAGGTGTTAAAAAAGAATCTTACAAAAGGGAGAGCCATTAGAAGCCTCATAGCTGCTGCTGCCTACGCTGCTTGCAGAATTTCTAATACACCAAGAGATTTAAGAGAATTTGAAAAAGCATATCCAATTGTTAAGAAAAAAGATGTTGCGAGAGATTATAGATTATTGCTTAAGCATCTTAATCTTAAAGTTCAATCGCCAGATCCTGCTATATACATTAATAAAATTGCCTCAAAGCTTAGCTTAAATCAAAATATCATTCAGGCAGCACTTAAAATGTTGAATAAAGCTGAAGAAATTGGGGCAACAAAAGGAAAAGATCCTGTGGGAATTGCTGCTGCAGTATTATACTTAACATGCAAAGAGAAAAAAATGGATGTTGCCCAAAAAGATGTTGCCCAAGCATCCGGAATTACTCTCGTTACTCTTAGAAATAGATCAAACGATTTGAAGAGACAACTGAAAAAACAAAAAGAAATAGTTGAAGCTGTAAAAGCTAAATAATGTACTCTTTTAACATTTCCATATTTTCATCCTCAATTTTCAATATGTAATTTAAAGCATTTTCTACTGTTGCATTCCTTCCAGCATACCAAACCATTTCTCTTCTGTAAAAAAACAAACTTTTTCCGATTTTCACTCTTCTAAAAAATTTTTTCATCTTATCATGAATCCTTCTCAAATTTGGAAGCATTAGAATAAAATCTACTGCAAAAAAATTTGCTCCTGCTGCATAATCGTCAGCAGTTTCTAAATCAAAGGAGATGCAAAAAATTTTTGATGGCGAGAGAAAAGAAATTCTTTCGTTAGCTGGAAAATTAATTTTTTCATAACCCATTTCTTCAAAAATTGGCTCAAAATACTCCTTTATTAACCCTTTCCTTATTAGCTTTACTGTATTTCTTACACTATTCCTTTTTTTTATCAAATCCTCTAAGCTCATCGATTAAAAATAAAAAGCAAAGCTTAAATAGCTTTTTAAAAAGTAATGAGTTGGTAATTAATATAGGAAATTGTGGAAAAAATGAATAAAGAATGCGTTTTTGTTGATTGTAAAAGAAAAGCGATAGCAAATTGCAATAATTGTGGATTGCCAATTTGCTCAGTTCATGGAAAAAAAATAAATAATGCTTACATTTGCGTTAATTGCTTGCAATATTTGAAAAAGTTTGGATTAAGATGATAGTTCCAACGAAGATTTTAAAAAGAAATGACTATGAAATTGCATTAATGGTTTTTCCAATTTTTGAAGAAAAGAGTTACGAATTCCATTTAGTAAAATTTTCAGGTTCGAAAAGCGAAGTTTTGAAGATAAAGAAATATAAATTACCAATCGATGCTGAAAAAATAGCAAAAGAATTTGAAGTTAATCCTGAAGATGTGAAAGAACTTTTAGAAAAATGGGAATATGAATAATTCTAAAATGGGGAAAAAATGATTTTTGTAACAAAGTTTGATGGAAGAAAGGAAGAATTTCAAAAAGAGAAAATTGTAAGAACTTGTTTAAGAATGCATGCTAGCTTAGAGCAAGCAAGGGAAATTGCAGATAAAATTGAAAGTAAAGCTTATGATGGAATTCCAACTAAGAAAATTCTTCGAATGATTTTCACGTATTTAAAAAAGTACCGTCCTGAAGTTGAACATGAAATTGATTTGAGAGAAGCTATTGCTTTGCTTAAACCAAAACCTGATTTTGAAAAATTTGTTCAACTTTTGCTTTCTGAATTTGGATATAAAGTAATTCCGAATCAAATTGTTAGGGGAAAATGCATTGAGCATGAAATTGATGCAATAGCTGAAAAAGATGAAGAAAAAATTTTTGTTGAAATAAAGCATCATCTTAATCCTCACACTTATACAGGCGTTGATATTTGTTTAGAAACTTTTGCTAGGCTTCTTGATTTAAAAGAAGGATTTGAAGCAGGATTAAATTTAATAAATTTTAAAAAAGCGTTAATAATTTGCAACACAAAATTTTCTGAGCATGCAAAAAAATATGCAAAAGCAAAGGGAATTCAACTCATTGGATGGAGTGAGCCCAAAGAAAAAGGTTTGGAAAGAATGATTGAAGAAAAAAAGCTTTATCCAATAACTTTCTTGAAAATTCTTGATAAAGAAAGTCAAGAAAAGCTTGTAAATTCTGAAATAATTTTGCTTAAACAGTTTATAGAGCAAGACCCTAAAGAGCTTTCTAGAAAAACAAAAATTTCGATAAGCAAAATTAAAGCGTTTTTGAATTCCGCGAAGAAAATTCTTAGTTAATTTTACTTTTTTCTTTCTTCAATATTCTCTCTTTTGCAATTTCGAGAGCAGCTTCCCTTGGTGAAATTTTTTCGCTCTTTGCCTTTTTTAGTACAGCTTTCGTATTTTTCTTTATCTTCCTCTCAACAAGGGCAAACATTTTATTCTCATCATATCCTCTATCTTCGCAATAGGAAGAAATTAAGCCGCCTGCATTTGCAACAAAATCAGGGACAACTAAAATTCCTCTTTCATGTAAAATTTTTTCAATTTCAGGTCTGCAAGGAATGTTTGCGGCCTCAACTATAATTTTTGCTTTAATTTCGTTCACATTCTTTTCATTTATCACATCAGGTAAAGCTGCAGGAATTAAAATATCAATAGGTAATTTGAAAATTTCTTCATTTGACAAAACTTGACCTGGCTTATAATTTACAACACTTCCAGTTTGCTTCTTGATTTCGTTAAGCTTTAAAAAATCCAAACCATCTGGATTATAAATTGTACCCTTGCTATCAGAAACAGCAACAATTTTTGCACCAACTTGAGATAAAAATTTTGCAACAAAAGAGCCAACATTTCCAAAACCTTCTATTGCCACTTTAGCTTTTGTTATATCTAGCTTTACGAATTTTGCTGCTATAATAGTTGAATGATAAACCCCAAAACCTGTTGAGCCAAGTTCATGAGGTAAGCTACCAAGCTCTTTTGGTTTTCCTGTCACAGATTTCAAATTTCCATTTCCCTCAACAAACCACTTCATTTCTCACCAGTATTAACATCTGGCGCGCCGATATAATATTTTGGAGCTATTCCTCTCAAAGCCCTACCAAAAGCTCTCATAAGTTCTGCCTTTTTCTCAATGGAAATTTTCTTAGGATCTGCTATAATTCCTGCTTTAGCTCCACCAAAAGGCAAGCCAGCTAAAGAGCATTTCCAAGTCATCGTTCTAGCCAATCTAAAAACTTCTTCTACGCTTAATGCAGGGGTCATCCTTATACCACCTTTTCCTGGACCAAGAGTTGTGTTATCTATTACAAGAATCGCTTTTAATCCAACCTTTTTATCATAAACCTCAATTATTTTTTCAGGACCAAACTCATCTGCAAATTTCTCAATTTCCATTCAATCACTTCTTCCAATCTCCAACAATTTGATAATCCTCTATTCCATGAATATAATTGTAAGCTGCCAAAGCAGCCTTTGCCCCTTCACCTGCAGCTACAACAATTTGTTTAAAAATGTTGCTTGTTACATCTCCTGCAGCGAAAATTCCAGGTCTTACTTCATCTTTATCAGGATAAAAAGTTTGGCATTTTTGATTTACAACAATTTGATTATGTTCATCCAGCTTAACCAAATTTTTCACAAGAGTTGGATCAACTTCATAACCAATTTCAACAAATACACCATCAACAAAAATTTCTTTAATTTCTTCATTCTTCAAATTCTTGACTAAAATGCTTTTAACAACATTTTCTCCTTTTATTTCAACAATTATACTGCTAAGCAAAAATTCAACATTCTTCTTTTTCTTAACCTCATCAACAAAAGATTCAAAACCGCGGAATTCATCCCTCCTATGAATAAGATAAACTTTTTTTGCATATTTGCTTAAGAGCAAAGCAGCATCTAAAGCTGAATTCCCCCCACCAACAACAGCAACAATTTTATTTTTGTATAAAGGTGCATCACATGTGGCGCAATAAGAAACTCCTTTTCCAACAAACTTTTCTTCTCCAGGAACATTTAATTTTCTTTGCTTTTTTCCAAACGCGAGGATTACAGCTTTTGCAAGAAATTCTTTTGTTCGAGTTTTAATGAGATACTTTTTATCAGAAGGTAAAATTTCCTTGACTTCCTCCAAAATTATTTGAGCTCCAGCTTTTTCAGCTTGTTTTTGAACTCTTTTTATGAAATTAATTCCACTTATGCTCAAAAAACCTGGATAGTTGCAAATTTTTTCTGGCAGTACTGCTTGCCCTCCTATGCTCATCGACACTATAAGGGTTTTTAAGTTTCTCCTAGCTGCATAGATTCCAGCAGTAAGACCTGCAGGTCCTCCTCCTACAATAATTACATCATATTCCTCCATATTTTTACCGCAAATTTTTATCCAACCATCTTCTAATTAAAGACTCAGGTATTGCTCCCAAAAATTCATCAACTATCTTACCATTTTTAAACATTTTCACGCTTGGAATTGAAAAAATTTGATATTTTTCTGCTAGCTCTGGATTTTCATCGACATTAACTTTAACCAAGAGGAACTTTCCTTGATATTCTTTTGCAATCTTGCTTAAAACTGGAGATAAAAGCTTACAAGGTGGGCACCAACTTGCCCAAAAATCAACAACAACAGGTAAGCTTTTCGATTTTTCTATAACTTTTTCTTCAAAATCTTCATTACTAGCTTCAATCTCAACTTCCATATTTGCTTATTATTTCATTAGCTTAAAAAATTTTCAGAACAAGATCCTAAGAGCTTTCAAGAAAAACAAAAATTTCGATAAGCAATAAAACATTTTTGAATTGCATAAAAAATTCTCTTTTAGTTGGTATTCTAAATACCAATAAATATTTATATTTCTGGTATTCTAAATACCAATCATGGAAAATATGAATCCGTGGTGGAAAGGAAAAAATAACATAGAGAAAGATGAGGATTATGTAAAATGGAAGGAGAGCAAAGTAAAGTGGATTCCTTCTTTGTTGGAAAAAATAGAGCTTAAACCTTTTTCTTTAAATTTTTTATTTGGACCAAGACAAATAGGTAAAACTACATTAATTAAACTGCTTATTAAAGAACTCTTAGAGAAAGTAGAAAATCCAAAATCAATATTTTACTATAGATGTGACAAACTTTCCGACTTTAAAGAGTTGGACGAAATAATAGAAAAATATTTAAAAATAAAAGAGGCTGAAAAAATAAAAACTTCTTACTTATTTTTGGACGAAGTCACTTTTCCAAAGGAATGGTTCAGAGCAATAAAATTTAGAATAGATATGGGCAATCTCAAAAATGATGTTTTGTTGCTAACTGGCTCTTTAAGTATGTTTGCAAAAAAAGAAGTAGAAACATTTCCTGGTAGAAGGGGTTTTGGAAGAGATTTTACTTTTTACCCCTTAAGCTTTAGAGAATTTATCAAAATTTCAAATTCAGCTTTGTTCAAAAATTTAGAAGTAATTAAGAAATTTACTCCAAAAGAAATAAAAAATAAATGCTTTAAGTTAGTCTCACAAATCTCTGAATTAAATGATGCTTTTAAATCCTATTTAACTTGTGGTGGATTCCCTTTAGCTATTAAATCTTTTTTAGAAAATGGTAGAGTATCACAAGAAGCAAGAGATAGCTACCTCTCTGCTTTTCTTTATGACCTTGCGAAATTGAAGAGAAATGAATTGATAGCTAAAAGAGTTTTGAAAGCTGTTATTGAAAAAGTTCCGTCCAGTTTAAGCTTAAGTAGTATAGCAAAGGAATTTGAAATTAAATCTCACAAAACGGTCTTTTACTATCTTGATCTACTTGAAAAATTGTTTATTTTAAAAAACGTTTATTTTATCGAGCCAAATAAAAACATAGAAATTTTCTCCAAGGAGAGAAAAATTCATTTAGTTGATCCTTTCTTTTATTTAGTATTTTCGGACTGGTGCTCTACGAAAATTCCAGATGAAGCAATAATAGTTGAAAGCGTTGTTGCTTCGCATTTAGCGAGAAAGTTTAAAGTCGGTTATTGGAAAAATAGGTTTGAGATTAATATAGTTCTGCCAGAAAAATTTATTGGATTTGAAGTAAAATGGAAGAAAAAAGTTGAGCTAAAAAAGAGAAGAGTGGGAAAAATTAAGAGTGTGATTTATTTAACTAAAGATGAATTTAACGATTCTCCGCTGGCAGTTCCTGTAAGCATTTTTCTTGGTTGTTTAGAAGTATAATTCATTTTTTAACAAAAACTGAGAAATTTTTGTGAAATCACTTCATTGGTATAGCTATCTTTGCTACTTTCGATTTTTCAAAACGTTTTGTAAAATTAAGTATTGTAAACCTACTATGCTTTTTTTCTTAGGATCAACCCTAACTATTATATCTTCTCCCAACTCTTTTGAAATTGTCTTTTTAGGTCTGCCAATAGATATGTCTAATACATCCCCTTTCTTATCAAAAACCAAAAAATTATTTTTTCTTCCATTGGTTCACCCAATTTTATTCTATCTGTGATTTAGCGTGTAACTACAAATTCTTCATTAATTATTTCTTCTTTAACTCTTATTTGTTTTTTAAGAGCTGCTTCGATTTCAAAAATGATTCACACAAAAATAATCAGCCAGGAATAGTAAAGTTAATAATTTTTCCACTTTCAATTTGCACTTTTCCCAAAACATACCATCCAGAATTATTTTTTTCCTCTTCAGCAGGTTTTGCTAAAAATGCTGTATAAGAAATTTTTGCAGAATGCAACGAATAAAGAAGAATTAAAAAAAGAAAAACAAGAAAAAGTAAAAGCCAAGATTTCATGCTACCACTTTGCAACTATAGTATAAGTTCCATTGTAAGCTAGGCCACAAAAAGTTCCATTTTGCAAAATTTGTGTTTTTGTTTCTGTATTGTAAATTTTGAATCCAATTGCATCAAGAGTTTGATTATAATAAACTGCTGTTCTGCAAGTGCTAAAAGTTATGTTTTCAGGAATTTCCAAAGTTGTGTTTTGGTTTTGCTTTGAAAATATGCTTGGATTAACTTCTTTTGATAAAAGCCAAATTTCTTTTGGAGGCCATATATAGTGCCCTAACTTAAAATTTATTGTTCCTACTAGCAATCCGAAATCTGTTGAAATGTTTAGTTCGCCTAGCTGCTTAATTTCACCTTGCATTATATCTGTCGTTAAAGCACTTGCTAGAGGAATTAAAGCTAAAAGAGCTAAAATTCCAAAAACAATTTTTCTCATGCGAAAAAATTTTCTTAAAAACTTAATAAGAATTTAGCACCACCTTCAGTAGTAAAAAAATTTTGAATTGAAAAACTAGTTTTCAAAAATTTAACCACAAAAAGTGGTAGTAAATTAATTTATAATCGAGTATATCTTTCTTTTATGGGACATGTTTACATGGACGTAATTCTTAAAGGAGAAAGGGGTAAAGAAAAGCTCGAGAAAGTAATAGTTGATACTGGTGCAACTTACAGCTTCTTTGAAG
>Ga0080004_1192427_pt1 | contig 10122 bp, 8 predicted proteins | sample WasSprMetagenome_FD_69207 | JGI IMG/M metagenome (GOLD analysis project Ga0080004, IMG submission 69207) | Sulfidic aquatic microbial communities from Washburn Spring, Yellowstone National Park, USA - WS (SPADES assembly) (version 2) | ecosystem: Environmental > Aquatic > Thermal springs > Hot...
TGCCCAGACTGTGGATCAATGTTTGAAGTAGACTCTGTAAATGGAGAAAACATTTCACTGAAACAGGTAGAAGTTCAAGGCGAGGATTGGGGAGAATAAAATAGAGCTCTCGTATAGTTATAACAAGCTTTTCTAAGATGCGTGAATATACCTAGGCATACGTTGATGCAACTCCCCTTATGCTGATAATCCCAACACCTTCGCACACAGTGCACAATTCTGTTTCCGTAAGACACTACCTATCTATCTTCTTCTATAACCTCAAAACCAATCAATGTAGCCAACTCTTTAATTTCCTCTCTAAAATCAGTATAAAATACTACTCTGTGACAACCAAATATTTCTTTTTCTTTATAATAATTTTTCATTGGTTTTTCGTTATTAGTTTTAACAACCACTTTTGTTCTGCAAGCTATATTATCAAAGTCCTTGTAAAGAGATCTACCATCAACAGTTTTACCAGTAAAAACTGAGATCTTCTTATCGTATACACTCAACTTGGCGACAGTGACGGTTTCATTTAAAGGTAGTTCTACCTGTATACCAACCGTACTAGGTGTTACTGCATGACTTCTGATTATGTAAGGAACTCTTCTATCATCTCCATAAGGATTAATTGGCGCGTAGCAATGACCAACAGTGAATGTTGCACTAACGAGATCTTGTCTGAGCCAATCTTTAGTTATAACATCTCCTACAAAACCTAGTTTACCCGTAATATAAAATCCTAATAATTGAGTGACTAGACAGTCTATAAGAGATTCGCAGCTAGTTACTATACCACTTTTAGCAAGTTCCATTTCAGCCAAAGGAGGTCTAACGGGTATTTTTCCTATACGGAGCACAGGGCCGATAGACATCGTTACTGCATTACAATTGTACTTTTTCATCAGTTCTACAGTAGCTAAATACAACTGAGCAGACATTATTATTTGCTCTTTGCTAATTTCATTCCATCTTACCTCTTTAGCTTCATGTATCCACTTATCTGCAATCTCTTTTGCCTTTTCCCTATCTGCTTTTTCTCTTTCTTCATTTATTTCATCTACCAATATATTTACAATTTCCAGCCCAAACACTTCCTTCAAATTTCTCAAGTAAACTTCTTCATAATCTTCATTTGAAGCGTGGCCAATAAGATCTTCGCAATTAAGGGAATAGGACATGAATATGTCAGAAGCTATGCTCGAATCATCTCCTGGTATTATATTCAATAATCTTGTCCTTCTCAACTTTTCCAGAGCATTTTCAAGCTTTTTTGCCTTTAGCTCTGTTTCATAGCTTCTGGCGACCTCGGCCTCTACGGACAATTTTGCTATTGTTATTTTGCGCTTTCACATTTTTAAATCTTTCTGTTTATTTGCGAGACTGTACTTAAACATTGTTCAACTTAAAAATAAGCCTTAAGTTGACAGTCTCTGGCCGTGTTCTGTTAACTTAAGCTCCATACTATTACTTTAAGCTTTTGAATTTTTTGAACTATTTTAATTACTTCCTCTTGGTTAAACAAGTGAAGTAAATTAAGCCATCTCCAAACGTGATCTAGTCTACAAACTTTCTTACTACAAAAAATGACCGTCGAAGTTTTCAGTTCTATCCTTTAAGACCTGTACTTGTCTTTCCATTAGTTCGATGAACAAGATTTAAACTTCTACATGCTTCTATGTAGAAAGGAGCTCCATCAGGCCCATAAGTAAGCTTTTTTCGTTAAATTAAAAACTATAGTTGGCACAAACTTCAGCACTGAAAAGGGTAACCGACTAAAAGGAACTATTGAAAATGATGAGCTTCAGGTAATCGGCGTTGTACACCGCTCTTGTTGCATAAATAAATGATTAGCGATCTGAGCCTATAGTGTTAATCCTAAAGGAAGTTGATGAGATAGTCAAAACTTCGAAGAAGGCTAAGGTAGGTTCGATATTTTTCTTAAGCTCTGACACTATAGAACACCTTAACAAGGCGCTATGTCGCTAAAAAGACCCAAATAGTGCGCTAACCATTTGAATTAGCAAAGTAATAACACAAATCAAGTGTGCGCTAACCTATGAAAAATGATTGAGATCGCTAAAAGTGGCATCACATATATGAGACAATACAGGATTAGGAGGAGATATGCTTGGTTGAATTCCTTCAACTCTGTGAAGGTAGTTAAACCTAGTAGGTATGGTCCATCATTAGGTGAGAGTAAAAATATAACGGTAAAAAAACCGATGATAAAGAACGCGATGAGTCTTAGGAGATCTCTGATGTATAAAAATCCCATTAGGTGACTTACCTTTCTGTCTATATATAAATTTGGTTTAAGCTTGAGGTTGAAGTTTTTCATAAATTGTCTGATTGCTACAAATATCGTAAGGGATGCGACGACGACCTTAGCGTATGTCGTATCCATTGAGATAATAAACCCTAAACCTGTGAGGAGAGAGCTAACGTACGCTACTAAGCTGAAGCTAATTCCCACTAATAAAGATTTCCTAACATTAAAAATGTATAGCAAATCTAATAGCACCATTATGATAGTTACGAATTTTGGAGAACAAAGGTCTTTTAATACTGTTTCCAAGGTCAAATAGAGAGCTTCGGAAAAGGTAATTCTCTCGCTTGTGAAGAGCTCTTGCAGTTCTTCAGCTAATGTTCTGTTCTCTACAACATACTCTCCGGACGGCACAAAGATGTGAAGATAACGCCATGTTGGTGCATCCACGGCCAATTTTTCCCAAAAATTCTCGTTAAACCACCTTTGGCTAACTATAATGGCAACCAATCTATCCTCATAGAACACGCCAATCAGGGGTAATAGGTAATCCTTGTAATATTCCATTATGTTATGGAAGTGAATTATTGGTGGAAATAACCGTTTTTCCACGTCCCGCGGCAAGATTTGTAAGTTACACTTCGTTTCGAGGTCATTAAAAATTTCAGTATAGCGTTCGCCATGTCTCCTTTGGTTCAATTCATAAAAGACTATTGTTTTTGTTCCAGGTAACTCTGAGAGGATTTGCCTTGTCTCAGTGCTTGAAGAATCAGAGAAGAAACCAAAGATATAAAAAGTGTATTCAAAATTAGCTGCGGATGCAAAGGAAAAAAGTAAGAGAAAAAATAATACTGACCACACAAATGGGAGCTGTCTCCTCACTTTCAAGTTATTCATAACTATCAACCTAACTTATCCTAGAAGAATTGTTTTTTCTGGCTCATAACTTTGTAATGGCATGACAAGCCACCCAATGATTAGGTTCTACCTCGACAAGTTCAGGCATAATCTCTTTACATTTTTCCATAGGATGTGAGCATCTTTCAAAGAAGGGACATCCTCGTCTTACTACTATGTGCTCTTTAAGCTCACTGAAGTTTATTTTTTCATTCCATCTACGTTCAGGGTTAGGTATGGGAATTGATTTAATTAATTCCTGTACATAAGGGTGAAGAGGGTTGTTTATCACCCTCTTTACATCTCCCATCTCCGTGATTCTCCCGAGATTAAGCATTATGATGTTATCGCTTAGATAATACGCAACAGACAAGTCATGCGTTATAAATAGGATGGACATCCCATAGTTTTTCTTAAGGTTTAATAAAACATTTAGGATTTCAGCTCTCAGAGACGCATCGATCATAGAAACTGGCTCGTCGGCTACAAGGAGCGTTGGTCGCAACAATAGAGCCCTGGCGATAGCAACCCTTTGGGCCTCTCCTCCACTGAGCTGATAAGGGTACTTCCCAAGAACTCTTTCCGAAGTGAGACCCACAGCCTCTAAGACTTCTTCGATCAGTTTGCGGGCATCGTTTTCAGATTTTGCAAGCTTAAACTTTTTTATAGGAATTTTAAGAAAACGATCTATTGTGTAGAAAGGATTGTAGACTTCATAGGGATCTTGGAAAACAGCTTGTACCTCTTTTATATAAGTTAACCTATGATGTTTCAGCATCTCTTGGACGTTTCTGCCCTTATATAGAATTTCACCATAGGTTGGACTTATGAGACCTAAGACAAGTCTAGCAATTGTTGTCTTGCCACTCCCGCTCTCGCCGGCCAAGGTAGTTATATTTGGTTTGTCTCCAGGTATCCGAAAAGAGATATCCTCAACAGCAGTTAAGTACCTCTTCTTAAAGATGCCTCCTAGAAGAAATCGTTTGGTTAGGTTCTTAACCTCTAGAAGGGGTGGTTTCTCACTCATCTGCTACCACCCTTCGTACAGGTGACATGCGACAAAATGTCCCGGGCTGACTTCCTTTAATTTAGGCTCCTCTTGGCTACACTTCTTCATGGCGTAAGGACACCGAGGATAGAATCTGCACCCTGAAGGCGGATTTAGCAAGCTAGGAGGACGACCGGGCATGCCTTTTATTTCTCTTCTTTCTTCAATGGTTGGTATGGCTGAGATTAACATCTTGACGTAGGGATGTAAGGGGTCCTTGAAAATATGGTGTATATCTCCTAACTCTACAACTTTTCCCGCGTACATAACCATTAGACGGTCAACAATCTCCGCATGCACAGCCATGTCGTGGGTTATAAGCATGATGGATGCGTGTAAAGTTTCTTTAATCTCACGTAAGGCTTGAAGGATACCTCTCTGTATGACCACATCTAAAGCCGTTGTAGGTTCATCTGCGACTATTAATTTGGGGCTCAAAGCTATAGCTGTAGCTATAACGCATCTCTGCTTCATGCCTCCGCTGAGTTCATGAGGATACATTCTGAGGACTCTTTCCGGTAAGCCAACCATCCTTATCAGTTGTAGAGCTCTCTCTCTAGCTTTATCTTTAGACCAGTTTTCATGTGCTAAAATTGCGTCCATTATTTGGTTTTCAATTCTCATTACAGGGTTCAATGAGTTCATGGAGCTTTGAGGAATATAGGCTATTTGGCTCCATCTCAATTTTCTAAGGTTCTCCTCGTTTAGACTCATTAGATCTCTACCTTCGAAAAGTATACTTCCTTCATGTATGTAACCAGGTGATTTCAATAGTCTGAGAGTAGCCTTAGCTAAGGTAGACTTGCCGCAACCTGACTCTCCTGCAATGCCGAAGATTTCTCCTCTTTTAATCGTTAGGCTTACGCCGTCAACTGCCCTAACCACTCCGACGAGAGTTCTGTAGTAAGCCCTTAAGCCCTTGATTTCTAGGAGTTGTTGGATCATGTTTTTCTTAGCCTCGGGTTACTTATCTCGTCAAGACCTAAAGTTAGAAGAATGAGCGATATGAAGAGTACCACTAAAACGGAGATCGGAGGAAGTATCCACCACCACCAACCCTTAACTATTGCTCCGTATTGTTGAGACCAGAAAAGCATCAACCCTAGGGATGTAGCTGACGGAGGGCCTAAGCCTATAACCTCCAAAGAAGCCTCAGTCAGTATAACTCCGGTGACAGACATAACGAAACTGGCCGCTATGTAAGAAATCATGTTTGGAAATATTTCCTCAAACAAGATTTCAAAGGTGCCAAGCCCAGAGAGTCTAGCAATGTTTATGAATTCCCTCTCTTTAAGGCTCATAACTTGAGACCTTATCGCTCTGGCTGAGCCCTGCCAGCTGAATGCCGTCAATAGAAAAGCCATTACAGGAATAGTAAGGCTCTTTACCGATACTGAGATTAGGACTAGTATGGGCCATACAGGTATGACCAAAAAAAGGTCTATAACACTTCTTAAGACATCATCTAAGAGACCACCCTTATATCCTCCTAAAAATCCGATTAAAACTCCTAACGCGGTACTCAGAGTTCCAGCCATAAATCCTATGTAAAAAGATGTTTGAATACCATAAAGTAACACTGCGAACAAATCTCTTCCCAAACCATCGGTACCAAGGAGGAATTGTTTTGATGGTTCTCTAAATGCAGGGACGCTCCCAAAAGTTGGATAGGGTATTGAAAAAATATAAACAGAAAGGCTCATCATGAATATGAGAAACAGCATAATTAAACCACTTAGAAATTTCTTGTTTCCAACTAGTAATTTAGCAGCGTTCTTAAAACGAACTTTAATACTACTCATAACGTTTCACTTCTTTTCATAACTTATTCTTGGATCAATTAATGGATATAACAAATCAATAAGGAAGTTTGCAGTAAGCACAGTAAATATGACCAAGAGTGTCAATCCTTGGATAAGATTGTAGTCATTAAGTTCAAGAGCAGTCATATACAAATTGCCGAGACCTGGATATGCGAAAATAGACTCAACTAATAAAGAACCACTTACCGTATAACCGAGCGACAAGGCAAGTCCTGTTGCTTGAGGTAAGAGGGCGTTTCTAAGCGCATATTTCATTAATATCGTGCTTCTTCTTAAGCCTTTGGCTTCTGCAAACATTATAAAATCTTCTCCTTGAATGTTGATTATCAAACTTCTCATACTAATTAGCCAGCCCCCAAGAGAGGAGAGTATTATTGAAAGGGCTGGTAGGGTCCCATATCTTATTATGTTAAAGATGAAATCAAATGTAAACCTTGGAGTTGCGCCCATTGGCATGGCTCCTGAAGTTGGAAAAAGAGGTATGTAATACGCAAAAATTAGAATGAGGATTAGAGCTAATACATAATATGGAATACAGCTTAATGTTAGGCCTACATAAGCGATGAATATGGTAACTTTTGAGGGCCTGCTCCAACCAATAAGCGCTCCAAGAATATTTCCTATTACCCAACTGATGACAACAACTAGTGAGAGGAGACCGATGGTCCAAGGAATCGCTCTTGCGATTAAATCTTTAACTGGCGTAGGGAAGAAACTTATAGAAATACCCAGGTTTCCTCTAAGAACTTGTGAAAGATAACTTAGGTACTGGGTAAACAGGTCTCCCTCAAGACCAAACATTTTTTTATATGCCTTTACAATTTCCTCTCCTCCAGGTATGTTTTGCCCTTGAAGTGAAAGCTGCATAAGTATGGTTCGAATTGGATTACCGGGGACTAAACGGGGGATAATGAAAACTATTGTAAATGCAGCAATAAGCGTTAAAAAATAAGTGACAAGCCTTTTTACGAAATATTTTATAGGAACCAACACAATACCCCTTTTTCTCCTCAGTTTACATGTATTACGCTTATGCGTGTGGCAGCATTTTTCTGTATCTTCTGTAGACTACTACTACTCCTACTGCAATTACTACTACTATGACTACTATAGCTATTGTTGAGTAGACCCATGGAGCTACGTAGCCTGGTGGCATTCTTCCCGTAGACCTAAGCCTCAATATATTCCAGAAGAAGGACGGCCACCATTCAGCTGTCGCTTGGTATGGATGCTCGCTATTAGCCCAACCTTCCCAATAGTAGGTGTCTTGGACGACCGTGAACATAGCCTGAGTTGTGGGAATGTATACTACGTCCTCAAGTAGGTATCTTGTGGCATTGCGGTATAATTCCCTTATGGTTGCGTTGGTCATATCGTAAGGCAGTACGGCTAATTGATCCACAATTGCATCAAACTTGGGGTTAATGTAACCTGCCTCATTTAAGCCACCAAATGTATTGTTTCCTCGTGGAGCATAGAATTTGCTGTGGTATTTTTCAAACAGGAAGTAGGGATCAGTCCATGACTGACACATCCATTGTGTTTGGAGTTCGAAAGAGTTCGAACTCCATGGATCAGAGAAAGCAGCTCCTTCTAGAGGCTTATTCACAGCATCTATACCTATAGCTAACAAAGATTCCTTGTAAACTTCACCAAGCTTTAATAGCTCTGGAACCCATGACCCACTTATTATTGTCACGGATAATCGAGTCCCGTTTGGAGTAACGAAGATTCCATCCGGCCCACGCGTAAAATTCAAACTCTCAAGAAGGGCTATGGCCGCTTTTGGATCATATTTCGTCGGTCCAATCTCATCTACAATATCTTTAACTGCATCAAAGTAGGGCTTATGGTAAGCATAGAGAGGAACTGCCAGCGGATTTACAAACCCGTATCCTCCATAGGCAACCTCGACACACTTAGTTCTGTTTATGGCGAGAGATATTGCACGCCTAACTTCTTTTATATTCAACGGATAGATACGCATGTTAACTCCGAGATATCTTGGACAAGGGTCTATCCATGCATAGGGCGGATCTTTGTACCAAGCCATCACGTATGGATTATTCTTCTTAATCGCGAGATAGTCCGTTGGATCTCCAAGGTAACAAGCATCAAGCTCGTGTTTAGTCATCTCGATTATTCTGTCTTCAGGAGAAAGGTAACGCCAAATAACATACTTAGGCGCGGGTTTTCCAAATACGTCATTCCCCCACCAGTCTTCTATTCGTTCGAAGACTTCTTCTTCCACGTCGGCCTTGACTATCTGGTAGGGCCCTGTATGCACTGGTGGCCAGTTAGTAAAATTAAGAGGATCTTTACCTTCCCATATGTGTTTAGGAACGATGCTAATGCCCCAAACCGTGGATAACACTAGGTGGAATCGTGGGTTCGGTTTCTTTAGATCGAGACGTACGGTGTAATTATCGATCTTCTCAATGTTGCTTACCCATTCAATGAGGCTTGTTGCGTAGAATAGGGTCGGGTGACTCATAAGCATATTGAACGTAAAGATCACATCATCTGCATCGAAGGGTTTCCCATCGCTCCATTTTACACCCTTTCTTAGATGAATTGTCAAATTCTTATAAGTGGCGCTATACTCGTAACCGGTTGCAAGCCACATGTCGATTGTTCCGTTGTCAGCATTGAAGAACCATAATTGATTATTATCTCCCAAGTTGCTATGCCAAGCATAGGCATTGCCAGGAAGATACATATTCATCTGTTTTGGAGATGGGTTCCTCGCATGCATGTACAGAATCAAGGTTTCCTGCCGCGGGTACTCCTGTGCCTGAATAAACATCGGAATTATCTGAGTTCCAGACAACAAAAGGAGGACTATTAGCAGAATTGACAGCGACACATCCCTGAGAACTCTTCTACCCATTTTTTTCACCCCTTTTAGGTATTACTTCTTAAACTTATAAATCTTTCTGTTTATTGGCCGAGACTGTCAACTTAAGACATTCGACTACGTTCGTGGCTTCTAGTAAAACTAGAGGTTCTCTAGAGAACTTCAGTTTTAATCCAAAAAACAAAATTTAGCTACGATTTTCTTTTAAAAGTTGTCTTAAATTTTTCTATTTAAGAATAATAAATAAAGTTATCGTACTCATTGTTACTAACTTAAACATTGTTCAACTTAAAAATAAGCTTAAGTTGACAGTCTCTTGGCCGTGCTCTGTTAACTTAAGGTTTTCTAAGCCAAGGATTACCTTTTCCTGTGCTCAAAGTATTTGAAATAAACTTCAAGAGGCAGAGAACCAACATTTCGTTAGTTCTCTATGCTCTTTACTTGGTAACTAATTATAGAAAAGCTCAAACGTAGTTAAAGTTTTCGTTGAAAGGAGTTCATAGCAATTTGGAAATGGGTTCAAAGGATTCATGGCTTTAGAAAAATATTCAAGGTAAACTGTAGAGTCTCTATTTTCTTGGTGGATGAAACAGCTGTAAACGTTTCTGGAAAGCTAGCTTTAAGTTGGGTAGCCTATGAACCATACTCAAAGAAAATACTTGGATTTTGGCTTTCTAGGACTAGAAATTCCTACGAAGCTGAGCTTTTCCTAAGAAGCTTAGTTAAGCTACATGGAAGGTATGTTGTTTATACTGATGGAGCTCCTTTCTACATAGAAGCTTGTAGAAGTTTAAATCTTGTTCATCGAATTTATGAATTTGGTTCTTTGAAGTAATAGAAAGAGAATACAAAAGGATAGAACTGAAAAATTCGATGACTATTTTCCTTGTAGTAAGAAGGTTTGCAGACTAGATCACGTTTGGAGATGGCTTAACTTGTTTCATTTGTTTAACCAAGAGGAAGTAATTAAACTAATTCAAAAACTTAGAGTAATTGTGTGGAGCTTAAGTTAACAGAACAAAAACTTTTATATACCAAAATTAAATTTGATAGTTGGTAAAAATGTCAAAAAAAGTGAATGTTGACAGCTTAATTAACCTCTACAAAAATATGTTGCTCAATGATGTAGTCCCGTTTTGGTTAAAGCACTCTTTGGACTATGAATATGGCGGCTACCTCCATTTCTTGGACAGGGACGGCTCAGTTTATAACACAGATAAAGGGATGTGGATTCAATGTAGAG
>Ga0080004_1139719_pt1 | contig 10121 bp, 7 predicted proteins | sample WasSprMetagenome_FD_69207 | JGI IMG/M metagenome (GOLD analysis project Ga0080004, IMG submission 69207) | Sulfidic aquatic microbial communities from Washburn Spring, Yellowstone National Park, USA - WS (SPADES assembly) (version 2) | ecosystem: Environmental > Aquatic > Thermal springs > Hot...
CCTCTTCTGCTTTGGAAATTCCCCTTCATCTTTCCGGGAAAATATCCAAAACATTACCAAAACGAAAAACACGCCTAGAATCACTATGCCTGTTATGGTTGCCGTGTCAAACTCCATGCTTGCGCGCGCGCGCGCGTTCCTTTTGTGGTTAATGGCCCTCGGGCTGTTGCCATGTTTCAAAGTCTCTGATACTCCGGCATATGTTTAGTTACAAGCCTAGCCATCTCAGCGTCGGACAGGGGTTTTGTTCTTCCAGCTTCAAACATCGCTGAAACCTCTTTACAGATGTCATCAACACGGGGGTCACGTTTAAGGTCAAGGCAATCAACCTGGAGATGCGTAGAAATCCAGTACACTACTCCAGCTCTGCCCGAGTGGGGGGTGATCTCGATTTTGATGGGAAGGCCTACAACTTTTAAGGGGTCAAATGGGAGATATATTGCCGGATTTTTAAGCAAGCCATCAATATGTATGCCTGCCTTTGTAGCGAAAGTTTCCTCGCCGACGATGGGCTGGTTACGTGGTACATTGTGGCCCATCGACTCGAAAACTCGGCATGCCTCAGGCAACGCCTTTAGATTCATTCCGTTGTCGCCCCCAACAAGCTCGGTGTAAGTGATTGACATGACTTCTAGTGGGCAGTTTCCAGCCCTTTCACCGATGCCGAGGAGGGTGCAGTTTGACATTGACGTCCCAAAGGCCCATGCTGCCAGATGGTTAGCTGCAGCCAAGCCGAAGTCGTTGTGTCCATGAAACTCTAAAGAATCCCCAGGTAATCCAGCCTCAATAAAGGCACGGACAAGTCTTGGAATGCCTCTGGGGGGTTCAGCTTCTGAAAACGGCAAGCCCAGACCTAGCGTATCAGCCAACTTGAAGCCAACCTTCAATCCATATTTCTCGCCAAGCTTTACAGCCTTCAACGCAAAGTTTAAAGCGAAATTCACATCAGATCGTGTCACATCCTCTAGGCTACACCTGACATTTAAGCCATTTTTCAACGCGTACTCAAGGGCATCCAAATACTTCTCCTCCACATCTTTTCGGGGTAAGCCAAGCTTATATCTGATGTGGATGTCTGAAATTGAACATAACATTACAGCCTCCTCCAACCCCGCTTCAACCACTAGGTCTACATCAGCCTTTGCAGCCCTTATCCAAGCAACAGGCTTCGGATATTTAAAACCGCTATCCTTAACAGCCTTAACTATTTCACGATCCCTATTCGTGTATAGAAAAAGTTCCGTGCTTCTAATCACGTCGCTGGATCCATTAATCTTATTTAATACCTCGTAAATTGCCAGCGCCTCATTCACCGTGAAAGGCCTAAGTGCCTGCTGCCCCTCCCTCAGCGTGGAATCCGTTATCACCAGATTCTCTGCAAACGGAGCACGTATAACTGCTTCAGGGAGACTGTTGGAAACGCGCTTCCCTCCATACTAATATTTAATGACTTACTGCGAGTAACACTCTTCTATTTAAGCTTTGCCCAGTCCGTCCAGTTGCTTGCAAAACCGTTTCTCCAGCATTATGTTGAGAAATTTGTGTTTCTGTAGGCTTTTATGGCTACAACGCCCTTTAGTGGTTCCTCAAGTTCGACGGGAACCACAGGTAGATAGGATCTTTTCCGGCAACCTTATGGTGGAAATCTCCTATTTTCCTGCGATAGGCTTAAATATCATCAATATGAGTTAAACTGTTGATCTGCTTTGGAAACGATAGAAATTATGAAAGAGATTGAAAGCAGGAAAATAACAGGAGATTTGAATGAGAAAAGGTTTGCATGTGCTCGGTGTGGAAGTACATGGATTGAACTGGTCGGGTTGATTGTAGGAGAGAAAGAGGGATCTGAGGATTTATGCCTTCATATCGGTATGGAATCAGAAAATTGTCAAACATGTAGGTTTCGACAATTGGAATGTCCCAAATGTGGCTCAAAAGACGTATATGAAATAAAGTTTGCTGAAAAAGTTTCTGAAGGAGGCACTGCTTGATGAGTTCTAGCGCACGCGAGGCATATGAAATTAAAGAAGAGTTTGACTTTCTGAAAAGGACAAAGTTAGAATTTGAAAAGGCGGTGCAGTTTATAAATGCAGAAGTAAGACCTATTGAAAAGGGGATCGTCAGGCGCTTAGAACAGCCCTTCAGACAATTAACTGTGACATTTCCGGTGAAAATGGATGACGGGTCAATACAGATGTTCACTGGATACATGGTTCAGCATAGCAGATCATATGAGCCCACTAAAGGAGGCATAAGATATTCTCCAGAAGTGAAATTGGATCTGATAACGGCTTTAGCCTTTGACATGACGCTGAAATGCCGAGTTGCCGATCTACCTTATGGGGGATCAAAGGGAGGTGTTTGTTGCGATCCAAAGAAAATGTCACAAGCAGAGCTTGAAAGATTGACCAGAAGATATACATACGAAATTTTACCCGTATTAGGTCCAGATTCCTGCGTCCCTGCACCAGATATAGGTACTAGTGAAAGAGAGATGGGCATCATTTATGACACTTACAAAATGCTCAACCCACATTCACCGTATGCTCCCGCAGTCGTAACAGGAAAACCCCTCAGCTTAGGAGGATCTAAAGGCAGGAGGGAAGCGACAGCACGGGGTGGCGCATATGTTCTAGAAGAAGCTGTTAAGCAGGGTCACATCGAAGGACTCAGTTCCTTGAAAGACGCGGCTGTCGTTGTTCAAGGGATCGGGAATGTCGGATATAACATCGCAAGCATCCTATACGAAGATTACGGATGCAGAATTGTAGGAATCAGCGACTCAAAAGGAGGAATTTACTGTCAAGAGGGACTGAATCCAAAGGATGTCCTTGCTTATAAACAAAATGTAAGCCCTGAAAAATCCGTGGTTGGATACGACGGCCTTCAACCTCTAACCGTAGAACAACTGTTGACAAGCCCTTGTGACATATTAGTTCCTGCTGCGAAAGAGACACAAATCGTAGGCGCACTTGCCAAAGACATAAAGGCCAAAGTGATTCTCGAACTTGCAAACGGACCCACCACCAATCTTGCTCATAAAATCTTAATCGATAAGAATGTCTATGTTTTGCCCGATATACTTGCAAATGCTGGTGGTGTTACAGTGAGTTACTTTGAATGGCTTCAAAACAAAGCAGGTGAGAACTGGGAATTAAGCATGGTTGAAGAAAAGCTTCGAAAGAAAATGGTTACCGCTTATACAAACGTTGTGGAAACTGCCAAAAACCACAATCTAGACATGAGAAACGCAGCATTTGTTATTGCTGTCTCTAAGGAAATAGAAATTCTAACTGCAAGGGGCATCTTCCCCTAATCCCCAATATGGAAATCAGTCTATGTGAAGGTAAGTCCATCAGTAAACGAAATGCGTCAGGTAACACGCTCATGAACGCTCTTTCTTTTGCCCAGCGCTGTTAATAGCTTGAACCAAGTTAGCAAACTTTAAGATCCTACAGGTGGCTACTCCAATAAGAGTTGAGCCCAACGCAATGGCCACACGCTCTATGGGATAAAGAAGTGTTATTAACTGCCAGTTCATCCTCCAAGCATCTAAATCAGCTAGGAAAATCGGCCATGAAACAAGCTCGTACACAAAAGAACCGGCAATCTGACCAGCCAAAGTTGAAGTTAATGAAGTTACGAAGAAACCCGAGAGAGACCTCCAATTACTTTCTGAATACATTTCCTTTAAAGCCATGGACTGTAGTGGTGAAACAAGAATGAGGAAACCGAGTATTTGGAACCACATTAATGGAGGAAAAAGCCAAACAGGACCGACGAAAGGATAAACACTGAAAAGGAAAAGCACTGAAAAATAAACAAAAGCGCATAAACTTCGCCTTCCAAGGCTGAGAGAACCAGCAAAAAATGTAGCAACAGCACCAGATACAAAGCCTGGCAGAGAAAGAGGTCCAACAAAAAATGCGATGATTCCACCTAGAATCGTTGATAAAGCTCCCAGATATGGTCCAAGAAGCATTCCTATGACTGGAGCCAGCATTGCTGCTATTGTTATAGACTTGTTAGGCAAACCAACTATCTGGAATATGGGGAAAAAACAGAATATTGCGTATAAACTTGAAAAGCAGATTGTTAAGGCTAGATCTTTTGAGGACAGTTTTTCGTTTTCCATATTACAGCGGCTTCCTGCATAATTGAAAACTTTTGGTTACAAGCTTACTGTGGAAATGTTGATTTTAGCTGTTTTGGTGTTGTTTGAATATAACTAGCTTCGACACGAGTTTATTAGTGAAACCATAAATCGTGTGATAAATGTTGAAAAAATGGTTAATTTTCACTTCGTGGTCTTGCCTTAATGCTGAAGCGATATAGCTCAAGCCTAGGGGAGGGATGAAACTCCAACAACAGACTTCACATTGAATTGTAGGGTGGGGATATCAAGCAAATTTTCACGGTTCCCCCTCCACGTTTAGAAGAAATGCTGGGAAATCAAGCCAAAATGGCCAAGCTCTAAAGCGTTCCTATATCTCTATAAGACTACGATGACAGAGACGTCGTTAACGTTTGTGCCTGTTGGACCGGTGAAAATTAGGTCGCCAAGCTTTGAAAAGAAGTGGTAGGAGTTGTTTTCAACCAGAAACTCTTCAGCCTTAAGTCCGAAAGCCTCTGCTCTAGCTATGGTTTTTCCATCAGCTAATGCTCCGGCAGCGTCTGTAGGTCCATCTACGCCGTCCGTGCTTAGGGATGCTACAACAACGCCGTTAAGACCGCTGATTATCTGTGCCGCCGCTAAGGCTATTTCTTGGTTTCTCCCTCCCAAGCCCTTTCCCGTAACGGTTACCGTTGTTTCGCCGCCAACCACTATGCCAGCTGGTCTTTGAATAGGATTTCCAGAAGCAATTATTTCCCGTGCAATCGACGCTAACACCGTTCCCACATGCCTCGCTTCTCCTTCAAGAAGCGAAGTTAATATGAGAGTGTTTAATCCCTCTGATTTTAGGGTTTCACACGCCGCCATGCTTGCAGTCCTATTGTTCCCAATCACAATGTTGAAAACTTTTTGGAAGGCTTCATCGTTGGCTTTGGGCGTTTCAGGGATAAGTCCCTTCTCTCCATCGAGCAAAACCTTCTTTATAGATTCGGGGGCTTTATCCCATAACCCATATTTTTTCAGAACTTTTATGGCGTCACTGAAGGTTGTTGAGTCAGGGACTGTTGGTCCAGAGGCAATAAATTCCAGCGGGTCGCCAACAACATCTGAGAGAATTAGATTTAGAATAGTTGCTGGATAAACCTTTTTCGCAAGCCATCCGCCTTTAAAGGCTGAAATATGCTTTCGAACAGTGTTTATCTCGTTTATTGTCGCGCCGCACCTGAGAAGATCTTGGGTGATTTTCCTCTTGTCAGCTATTGTAATCCCGTCTCTTGGCAGCGGCATTAGGCTGGAGCCGCCGCCGGAAATTAGGCATATTATTAGGTCGTCTTCTCCAGCTTTTTCCGCCATTTCAAGCATGCGTCTAGCCCCTTCAACCCCGTACTCATCCGGTATTGGATGGCTTGCCTCATGAATTTTAATTATGCTCGTCCGGTATTTTCCACCCTTTGGTACGTTGACGTGTCCATCCGTTATTTTTTTGTCGGAAATTGCCTCTATGGCTTCTGCCATTAGACCGCTCGCCTTCCCGCCCCCTATTACATATACATTCTTGAATTTTTTAATGTTAAAAGTGTAGTTGTCAACGCGAAGAATAGAGCCTTCAAGCAAAACCTTCGATTTGATTATCCGCCTTGGGTCTACGGCTTTTGTGGAGGCTTCTAGGCTTTTTAGGGCTAATTCTCTCGCCTTCCTGTCAAGCTCTGTTTCGCCGTTCTGAATAAGCTGCTCTTTATTTATAACAATGTCCATTTGGCTCCCCCTTGTGATTGAAAGACGGATGAATCGTAAATCTAATAGTTTGACAGTATAAAACCCTTTTTCAATCGTTATTGGTGGTTGAAATGGCTGACCGAAGGTTTACGTAGCATGTTTGTTATTGTGCAGACTGCGGGTTGGGATTCACATGTAACAAACAGATGGACACGACCAAAAAGCTAAATACACACCACAGAGGTTTCACTATTGGAATGGATGGTTTATGACTCTGTTGTTAAGTGAAAGGGATATAAAAGATCTTCTTTCGATGGATGAGGTTATGGATGTCGTTGAATACGCCTTCAGGGAGAAGGCTCTAGGTCGCGTTAAGATGCCTCCGAAAACGTACCTAACCTATGGTAAGTATGACGGTGATTTGAGGGTGATGCCGTCATACGTTGAGGAGATTGATGTTTCAGCCGTAAAGGTTGTGGGCTCCAATCCGAATAACCCTTCAAGATACGGTTTGCCGACTGTTTTGGCGACAATCATTCTGTTAGATCCTAAAAGCGGAGCGCCGTTAGCGATCATGAGTGGCACATGGATAACGGCCATGAGGACTGGTGCAGCCGGTGGAATCGCAGCGAAATACCTTGCACGGAGAGGTTCAAAAATCGTCGGTCTCGTAGGAGCCGGCGCTCAAGCTAGAACCCAGTTGATGGCACTAGTTTCTTTATATGGTAGTCTAGAGGAAGTTAGAGTTTATGATATAAATCAGTCAGCTCGGAAATCCTACGTATCTGAGATGAGCAGTACTTATGGAAGTAGAATTAAAAACATTTTCTCAGTTGAGAAAGTGGAGGACGCCGTTAAAGAAGCTGACATAATAGTTACAACGACCCCTTCAAGGAAACCTCTAGTTATGAATGAATGGGTGGATGAGGGTGTGCACTTCAACTGTATCGGGGCGGATGCGCCTGGAAAAGAGGAGCTTGACCCCACCATCCTGAAGAGGGCGAAGATAGTCGTGGACGACTGGGAGCAAGCATCCCACAGCGGCGAAATCAACGTTCCGTTAAGTAAGGGTCTAATAACTAGAGAGAATGTATGGGCAGAGATAGGAGAAGTTGTAGCTGGTCTAAAGCCGGGAAGAACAAGTCCAGATGAAATAACGGTCTTCACCTCGACTGGACTGGCGATACAGGATGTCGTAACAGCCAATTTAGCCTACAAAAAGGCTTTAAAAAAGGGAATGGGGGCACTCATTGAAATGTGAATTACATAGATTCGGCGAGAAAGCCCCTAACTTCAGTGCGAGCGCGTTGTTTCTTGTTTCAGGTCTTCCTATTTTGAATGCACGCGTAGCATATTGCAACGTGCACGGCGTCAAAACGCTTTCTTATTATTTTCATGCCCCTTTCTGGAAGCTCGCGAGTTACGTAATACGTAGTAACTAATTGGTTTCAAACACTTGTCAAAATGTGTGCCATTTTTAGCACACAAACGCACAGATTTTGCCCGAATTTATCGTCAGATGTCTAACGCTCTTTTAAGCTTCACCAGTCCAGCCTAACTTTACAAAAAAGTTAAATAACAATTTACGAAAATAAAACATTCCCACGTAAGCGCGCGCACGTAGGAGGGATTCAAGGAATGAATGAGAAGGCTATAGTTTCTTATTTAAAGTTTTCTAGTGAACATCCTAGCGTGCGCGCGGCGCGCATAATCTAACCCTTTATAGAAGTGTTGCAGGTAGGCATGGTTGTTGGCTAACAGCGTTTTAAGCATGCGCAGCTCTTCCGCATTCAGCTTACTCATTTTCAGTCTCCATCCGCATCTTCCTGCTCCACAAAACGCCATTCCACTTTAGCCATCTTCTGCATTTTGGCGAAGCATCCGTTGCAGCGCCTCAGAACCTCGCCTGATGGCGTCTTTATCTCCCATTCAACCGCGGATTGTCCGCAAACTTCGCATGGCTCGGCCGGCTTGACGTGGCGGTAAAAGTAAACTGACCTCTTGTTCGTGTCCGTCATGTCCGTCATGTCCCCACTTTCAGGGGTCAAAGACGCTTTAGGGGCGCCCCCAACACGTGTGTGACCCTTAGAAGTGGGGACATCGCGGACATCGCGGACAAGCCATTTCTTAACAAACTTCACTCCCTTCGGAGTGTATGCATAGCCATCTTTGCTGCTGCGGAGAAGCCCTAGCCCCTTAAGCAGTTGACTCTTCCGCCTAACCGTCCGCTCGTCAACCTCCAAATAAGCGGCCAACTCATCAAGCCGTGCACTTCCATGCTTAACAAGGTAATCCATAAACCTGTAGAGATAGCTGTCTTCACGTTCACCGCCATGCTCCTTCACGTCTTTAGCGATGTCTTCCTCCACCACCTTGCAGATTTTACCGTACTCTTCATCGTTCAAGTTACGCAGGGACCTCTGCACTTCAGCGTACTTGTCCAGTTCAATGTCTCTGGCACAGAAATCGAGCCATTTAAACGCCAGCGTGTAGTGTCTTTCGGATGGTTCAGTTTCGCCTTCAAGCAGCGCAAAACAGTAGGCTAAAACCGCCATTTTATACGGGATGTTGCGGAGTAACAGGGGTATATCCTCGCATCCGTATTTCGATTCAAGCTGTTTGCTGTACTGCATGATTTTGGGCCACAGGCAAAGCGGCACCATGTAAGTTGTCTCTTGGCTTAGGTTCCAACGTAAAACCGTGCGTGCAGCTTCAAGCACAGCTTCCTCCTCAGCCGTCAAGGTTGACAATGCAGGATCATACCTTTCCTCTAGGCTTGTGCCGTATGTGTAAACGGCGAAAGCTATGCGGGCGATAAGCTTGCTGTCGAACATTTTCAGGCTAACACACTTATACACGAGTTCATCGAAAGGTTGAATTGGATTATTCAGCAGTTTAAGCCGTGTCCTGGCCCATATCTCCATGCTTTTTATGCCTGCCATGCTCACAATGCCATCCCTACGTGATTCAATCTGTTCATCTAAGGCGTGGGGGTCAGCGTTGTCTACGATGATGAATGATAAGTCGGCTGAAGGCAAAGCGCCTTTTTTAGCAACCCAGCCTAGCCCTTCAACCTTCTCCAAGCCCGCGGTTAAGCCCGCCTCAGTTTTACGTCCACGCAAGTACTTGCCAGCCCCAAGCCAGCCCACCATAAAACGCGCCCTTTGACTTTTATAGTTTGTAGAGGGACCAAGCTCGCTTGTGGTAGCGCCTAACTCTTTATCGCCGCTTTCAGGCGTCTCCACCCACACTGGGCTGGCGATGTTCAGCAAGTCAGCCGCGAAGCCCTTGCGCACCTCTTCGCCCTTCGCGTTCACCTTACGCCTCAGCAGCTCGGCTATCCGCCACACGTTGGATCCTTCCAGCCCTTTGTCCGTCGCAAGCGCCTTAAGCACGGTCCTAGCCTTCTCAACCTCTTCAGCCGGAGGCGCCATAACCTCGCTTTCGCTGACAAAAGCCTGAATAAGCACGCCTATGCGGCCTTTGTAGCCGCGGCAAAGCCAGCCTTCCGCGATGATCCAGTTTGGCGCACGCCTCAAATCACAATGCTCACCGTGGATAAACCACGCGCGGCCCTCACGGCCTGTCAAATCGTACACAAGGGCGCCTGTAACAGCCCTCTCGTCTCGCCCCCGGTAAATCACCTTCTTCCGCCATTCCGCACAGCGGCTGAAAGCACGTTTCTCAGCATACACGCTGAGGGCGTCTATTGGATTGTTCGTGTCAAAGTAAGTTGCGAAGGCTGAGGGGTCGAAGCGTTTAGCATCATCCACGCTGAGGATTAAGCCCTTATGGAGGGGACAATCTGCAACCTTGCATTCGCCCGGATCCTTGCACTTAAAGCGTAACCGCATGAAACGGCTTAAAGGCGTTGTTAAAGCGCCAACTTGTACGCGGCCCTCAAAAGGCCTGTCACCCGTGAAGGTAAACGTCTCGCTAATCTCGCTTGCCGGAGTAGGCGGCGGTGCAATTGCAACGGTCGCTTTAGGTTTGGCTGTTTCACTCACGGGTAAAAGCTTCTGCAGCATACCCTCAACGTAGTCTCTGCGCTGTAGTTTCTCTCGCCAACGGTAATGCTGCAAAATAGCCACAGCTTCATTTGGCTCGAAACCCCAGAAAAGCAGACGCTCCAAGGTTCCCATGTCAGCTTCACTTTCGCTTGGCTTGCCGGCTAAACCTCCCCGTAAATATTCATCTAACACTTTATCCTTGTCGCGGACCTCTTCCAGCGTGTAGCCCAACCTGTTAACGTAAGCTTCCCAACCTGCAGCCGGCTGAGGCTTAACCTCCA
>Ga0080004_1130342_pt1 | contig 10117 bp, 9 predicted proteins | sample WasSprMetagenome_FD_69207 | JGI IMG/M metagenome (GOLD analysis project Ga0080004, IMG submission 69207) | Sulfidic aquatic microbial communities from Washburn Spring, Yellowstone National Park, USA - WS (SPADES assembly) (version 2) | ecosystem: Environmental > Aquatic > Thermal springs > Hot...
CTTTAAAGAGGCCGGTATCAGAGACCAGGTGAAGATCATGGTTGGTGGTGCTCCGGTGACCCAGAAGTTCGCCGATGAGGTTGGTGCCGATGGCTATGCGTCCGATGCGGCCTCAGCGGTGGACAAGGCCAAGGAGCTTCTGGGGTTGAACTGAGAGAGGGGTAAGGGATGGGCATGGACTTTCGGCGAGATATCCTGGCTACCTTTGAAGGCACCAACAGGAATATCGTGTGGCAGCCTCGCTTAGAACACTGGTTTAACGTTAACAAGACCCTAGGTAGACTTCCAGAACGCTTTAAGGATGTGGGCAACATATTGGACATCTACCGGGATCTGGGGGCTTCTGTACGTTACTTCTACGGGGAGAGCGTCGACATTTCTTCGCCACGCACGCACATTCTCTTTGAATACTTTGGTGGCGCCGCTGTTGAAGAAGTGACAGACGGTGACGAGATTCACGTTTATTTCCGTTCCCCTCTGGGAACCCTCCACGGCTGTAAAAAGCTTGGTGAGTGGGGATGTTCCTGGCACTATATTGAGCATCCGGTAAAGAAACTCGAAGACCTCGAAATCCTTGAGTATGTGGTTACTCACACCCGTTATCGATTCAATGAAGAGTTCTTCCAGGAAGCAAAGGCAAAACTCGATGGATTGGGGGAGATCCAGTTTTACTGGGAGAGGTCCCCTTTCCAGAGGCTTTTTCTGCAATTCGCGGGGATTGAAACCACGATTGCCTTGGTTCATGATTATCCTGAGAGGTTAAAAGAATATCTTCGAAAAGCTGAAGAAGCCGAAGATGGGCTTTTTGAGATCCTTGCCTCCTGTCCTGTGAGAATCCTGAATTTTGGGGAAAACATTGACGGGCGCTTTGATTCACCTCGAATTTTTGAGGAATGGCTACTTCCCTACTATGAAAAGAGGGTGGCGCAGCTCCATAAGGCTGGTAAGTTTTGCCATATACATATGGATGGTTCTCTCAAGCCACTCCTCCCATACCTCAAAGATCTTCCTTTCGATGGGATTGAAGCTCCTACCCCCCTTCCCCAAGGAGACGTTACGCTTGAGGAACTGCGAGAAGCTGTGGGAAATAAGGTTGTCCTTGATGGAATACCGATGCTGCTTTTCATGCCGGAGTATGACCTTTCACTGCTGGAGGCTTTCACGTTAGAGGTTTTAAGAGCCTTTGCTCCTCGAATTATTTTGGGAATATCCGATGAGTTGTCACCGATGTGTGATGTTGAGAGAGTACGTTTTGTCTCTAAACTGGTGGAAGATTGGAACTCGGGACAAAGGAGGTGAGTGGTCGAGGGGAATCGTTGTTCTTGTAAGGCCTTGGGTAACTCTAGGGAGCTCGTGAAAAAGCGTGAGGGAGGTGTCTGAAAATGAGAAGGGGCGTAGTGGTGATTAGTATTGTAACGTTGGCATTCCTGCTTCTGGTTGCCAACCTTGCGGGAGGGCAAGAAGGTCAGAAGATTACCCTCAACGTGTGGTTGATGAAACAAGCAGAGGTTGAGCTGATCAAAGCCCAAGAAGAGGCCCTTCAGAAATTCAAGGAGCTGTATCCCGAAATCGATGTGAAGTTCACCGTTTTCCCTTACAACGAATACCGTGATAAGTTGCTTGTAGCGGCTGCAGCAGGGAATCCACCTGATGTGTCAGTAGTGGACCAAATCTGGAATCCAGAGTTTGCAGCAGCAGGCTTTATCATACCCCTTGACGATTTCGTGGCTAAGTCTGAGAAGGTAAAGAAAGAAAACTACTTCGCGGGGGCTTGGGACTCAGCTCTTTTCCAGGGAAAGCTTTACGGGATACCTTTCGATGTAGGCGTATGGGCGCTGAACTACTACAATAAGGATTTCTTCAGGAGGGCAGGTCTTGACCCTGAAAAACCCCCTGTAACCTGGGATGAGTTTTATGAAGTTGCTAAGAAGATGACCACGGAGAATCAGTGGGGCACAGCGTTATGGGTGGGCAAAGGAGACGCTATTCAGTGTATTACTGACGCTTTGATCTTCTCAAACGGAGGCTCTGTCCTTAACGAAGACTTCACGAAGTGCACTCTTGACCAGCCTGCAGCTATTGAGGCGATGAAGTTTTTCAAGAAGCTCCAAGAAGTCAACCCTCCCGGAGAGGTTTCTAGGACCGAGGAAGACTCTTTCCAGCTCTTCACCGCCGGAAAGGTTGGCATGTTCTGGTACGGTGAATGGGGGCAGGACACCATTAATGCCAGGGCGCCGGAGATGGACTGGGCCTGTACCAACTTTCCAAAACCAGAGGGCGGTGAATCTATTGGTACTTTTGGAGGATGGAACATGGTGATTTACGAGAAATCGCCCTCCAAAGACGCTGCTTGGAAGTTTATCGAGTTCTGGACGAGCAGGGAGATTAACGAGCGGGTTTCTTCCCTGACCCCTGCTAATGTTGAGGCAGCGAAGTCTTTCCTGGAGAAAAAGAGGAGGTTCCCCGACATTATCTTCAAGCAGCTCACCACGGCACTTTATAGGCCGATTTTCCCGAAATACCCCGATCTTGCCGAGATCCAGAGGAATGCAACCACTGCGATATTACTTGGCGAAAAGAGTGTTGAAGAAGCGTTGAAGGAAGCAACAGAGGAAATTGACAAGCTGCTGAACGAGTACTACTCAACCCACCGTTAAGTCCTAGAATAAAAAGCGGGGAGAGCAACCCTCTCTCCGCTTTTTCTTTTGCCAAGGGGTGCATGGAATCGTGAGGAAGGAAGGGTTGTATGGTTATGCCTTTGCATTACCGTCTATTGCTTTGCTCTTCGTCTTGGTTATTTATCCTCTCTTTATGACCTTCTTATTGAGTCTTTATGATGTTTCGTTGACTTCCAGCCGTTACCTTGGTTGGGAAGCCTTCAACAAACTTTGGAACCATAAGATGCTTCCCTTGGTGTTCAGAAACTCTATCATCTGGACACTCTTGGTCATCTTTTTTCAATTCCTGCTGGGGTTAGCTTCGGCTCTCCTGCTCAATCAATCCTTTCCGGGCAGAACCTTGTTGCGAGGTATAGTTATTTTGCCTTGGGTTATGCCTGGCGTTATCGCGGGTATGGTTTGGAGGCTGGTCTATGACCCACAGCTTGGTCTTTTAAACCACTATCTCCGAGCCCTTGGTATCATCTCGCAACCCCTTACCTGGTTGAGCGATCCAAGGTGGGCCCTATACGCCGTCATTTTCACAGCCATCTGGAAGGGCTTCCCTTTCTCCACACTCATGTACCTTGCCGGCCTGCAAACCGTTCCCCTCGATCTCCTAGAGGCTTCAGAAATTGACGGAGCCAGTCCCTACCAGAAGTTTTGGTATATCACCCTCCCTGTCATGAGGCCGATAATAGTGACGACCTTGCTTCTGACTTTTATATGGACCTTCAACTACTTCGAGCTCATCTATGTTATGACCGGAGGGGGACCTGCTGAGCGAACTCACATCTTTCCAACCTACGTGTACGACCTTGCCTTTAAGCGCTTCCGGTTTGGCGATGCCTCGAGATTTGCGGTTTTAGATTTCCTGTTTCTCTTGGTTTTTAGCCTTGTTTACGTGAGGCTAAGCTTTAGAAGGGAAGAATCGCTATGAGTAAGAGTCAAAAGACCTTGTACTTCGTCAAAATTTATTTTTTGGCGTTCGTGCTTGCTACCTTTGTGCTTTTCCCTATCATGGTGATGGTCTCCATGTCTCTTAAGGCTCCGGATGAGCAGTTTACCTCTCCTCCCTATCTTGTGCCCAAACGCCCGACACTGAGTAACTACCTGCACGTTATCGGACGGGGTTCAATGTTCCTAAGATATTTTTTAAACAGCTTGCTGGTTGCTGCAGCGTCAACCGTCATTGTACTTGGAGTGGCTCTTTTCTCATCCTATAGCTACGCACGCCTGCGCTTTCCCGGAAGGGACTTTTTCTTTATCCTGATCTTGCTTAGCCAGTTGTTCCCCTTGGCGGCGATTATTGTTTCCTTGTACAGAATCATGAGTCAGTTACGCATGATAGATACATACTGGTCTTTGATCGTCGCTTATCTAACTTTCTCAGTGCCAGTTGGAGTATGGCTTTTGCGCAACTTCTTCTTGGGGATTCCTAAGGAACTCGAGGAAGCTGCCATGATTGACGGATGCACTCGTTTTATGGCTTTTTGGAAAATTGTTGTTCCACTGATACGCCCTGGACTTGGAGCAACGTTTGCCTATCTTTTCTTTGTCACATGGCAGGAATTCATGTTCGCTCTTACGTTTATTACGAGCGAGGCAAAAAGAACGCTTCCGGTGGGGATTTTTGACTACGTAGGTCAATACGAAACGAACTGGGGCAACCTTATGGCCGCCTCGTCCTTGATCTGTGTTCCCGTGTTCCTGTTGTTCCTCTTCGTTCAACAACAGCTTGTTGGAGGTCTTACTCGTGGCGCTGTAAAAGGGTAGCCGTTCCGCGAGCAGGTGGATAAGCGGATCTATGGTGTAATTGGGGGATTTCTTGGGAGGCTCCAGGGAAACGCGAGGAAGGTTGTGGAAGAACCTGGAAGGCCAGATTGTAGGTGTCATAATTGGTGGCCTAAGTTTGAGATTGCTACTGCTGGATATGTGTGTCAAGAGCTTTAATGTAGGAAGGAAGTCACAGTAGATGACCACAAAACCTCTGGAGAGGCTCATACATGAGGGACCAAACACAACATCCCTTCAATTAGTTTGACGGTTTTTTAACCCTGTACAAATTCGACGTGTCTTGGAAATGCTCCAGCATCTTATCCCTGCCTTGGAAGAACCTGCTCTGGCCCTGAGGTCCTTCAGAGAGTTGATGGTAAAAAGTAACAATAGCGTGCCAGGTGGTTCTGAGGGTTTTTGGAAACCGGAGAAAAGGCGAGGGACAGAATGGACTAAAGGATGTCAGAACTCGCATGGGTACTTCAGCGGAAACCTCGCCGGGATCTTCATCCGAGGTCTGACAGGGTAAATCCTTGAGGTTTTAGCATGTTCGTCTTAGAGGCAACTTCTCGAGGGATACCCACCCTTCGTTCACTCTTCGATACTCTCTAATAGCCTCTACAAGGGCCAGGATGTTTTCGGTAGGAACCTCGTTCATAATCTCCTGAGAAGGAGCTATAATGTATTTTCCGTGTTTTCCGAGTGTTTCGATACACCTGCGAACTGCTTCCTTCACCTCTTGAGGAGTCCCGAAAGGAAGAAGCCGCTGCGTGTCTATCCCCCCGTAAAAGACGAGTTGATTCCCAAACTTTTGGGCCAATTCCTCAAGTGGCATTGCGTGGGGTTGAACAGGATGGAGCACTTGAAGACCAATATCTAGCATATCCTCTATGATCAACCTAACATCGCCGCAGGAGTGGTGCATTACCACAACACCGTTTTCCCGATAAACCCTCCATATCTTCTCCAGGCGCGGCTTGAAAAGCCTTCTCCAGAGGGTAGGATGCATCTGCAATCCAAGTTGACAGCCATAATCATCTCCAGTCCGTACTGCATCTACTCCAAGTGCAACAAAGCGGTAAGCCAGCTGGACATTGTACTCTGTTATCATGTCAAGCAGCTCTTCCACAAAAGGTAGATCCGTTATAAGCTTTTCCATAAAGCTTTCGTAACCTACCAGAGTCCAAGCCCTCTCAAAAAGAAGGATGTGCTGAAGGCCAACAATATACACATCGTTACGTTTCTGAGGTAGATCTTCTTCCACATGGTCAAATATGCCAGCTATCGTAGGATCCGGAGGAGAAAAGTCCCTAAGAGAAGCGCGACCCGCCAAAGGATGAACATAGGGCCAGACTCCGTTAGGATTTATCTTCCAGCCCACTCCCCAGTTGTCAAAGATTACCCCAAGCTTTTCGTCGTATTGCACAAGATTTCGGGCTACAGCAAAATGGAGTCTTTCCCAGTCCGCGACACTACCTGAGGAATAGTACTCAGCCGCGCAAAGGGGATATACATAGAAAATATGGTTTTCTGCCCACTTTTCAAGTTCGTCATCGGAAATACGGAGCTCTTCGCATAGTCTTTCTTTTCGACGGGGAAGAAGGTCCAATTGACTCGGCAGATAGTCAATGGGCTTCCCCTCGATCATTGCCCGGACTCTCTCTTTCTTTGTCAACTGAAGCACCTCACTTCCCAAATTACACGTAATCAGCAGTTTACCCCCATCATCATGTGCACGACTTCCGATTGATTCGTCTCACTTACCAATCTTTCCCCCACGACTTCTCCGCTACGAAGGACAACAATCCGGTCTGCTACGCAGAAGACGTGTTCCAAGTTGTGGCTGATGAGAATGACAGAGATATCTTTTTCCTTCAGCTGCTTGATCAATTCCAAAACCTTCTGGCTTTCTTCTACTCCAAGGCCAGCTGTCGGCTCGTCCATAATGATTACCTTCGGGGTTCCTCCCACATATACGCTCCTCCCAATGGCCACGGCGTGTTGCTGCCCTCCGGAGAGAAACTTCACTTTCTGATGGATGGACTTAATCGTGGTTTTTAGTTTGTTGAGAATACTCAATGTTTCCTTTTCCATCGCCTTCTTTTGCAACACTCCTAAACGATGCCTTTCTCTGCCCATGAAGAGGTTGGTTGTTACATCTAAAACCCCAAAGAGAGCAAGATCCTGATACACAGTCTCAATACCCATGCTCCTTGCATGGGCAGGAGAGGAAAATACAACTTTCTTACCTTCGAAGAATATCTCTCCCTCGTCTGGCTGCAAATACCCGGAAATAATCTTGATCATCGTTGATTTACCAGCCCCGTTGTCACCTAAGAGGGCAAGAACTTCCTGGGGAAAAAGCTTTAAGCTCGCCCCCCTGAGGGCATAGACACCTCCAAAGCGTTTAACAATGTTTTTCACTTCCAGCAGGGGGGTGTTTTTTTTCATGAGCAACCCTTCCATAGATCAACCCCTCAGCTCTCGAAGAGTACCCAGGGCAACTCCACCCACAAGAATAAGACCAATTACAATAGTTTGCCAGTACATAGACACACCAAAAAGCACAAGCCCATTGCGTATAATTCCCAAAAGAGCTGCTCCGAAAAGCGTCCCTAGTACACTCCCCTCACCACCGGCAAGGCTTGTACCTCCTATGATCACCGCGGCAATGACATCCAGTTCCCAGCCAATACCAGCGTTTGCCTGCCCAGCGCTTAGACGTCCAGCGAGGAGGACTCCAGCCAAGCCGCTTAGAAGGCCGCTGATAGTATACGTTGTAATCTTTATGCGCTGGACATCGATACCCATTGCCCAAGCAGCTGACTCGTTACTTCCTATTGCCTTGACGTAGTTTCCATACGTCGTCCTGCCAAGCAGAAAAATGCCCAGAATGCCAACGCCCAGCATGAAGAGGAAGAGATAAGGTACGGAGAAAAAAGACCCTTGTCCAAGGGTGATAATGGAACCCTCGTAAATAGGGATTGGAAAACCTTTGGTGATAACCAACACAATCCCACGAGCAATGTTGAGCATTCCCAGAGTAACGATGAAGGGGTTAATCCTCAACTTACTTACCAAAAAACCATTGGCTAATCCGCACGCCACACCTACGCCAATTGCCATTACTATGGCAAGGTTTCCCAGACTTAGGCGGAAGATTGCCGAGAGTACACCTGCTAAGGCAAGCACCGAGCCCACAGAGAGGTCTATGCCGCCCAAAGTCATCACCAAGGTTTCGCCGACCGCTATAATGGCGTAAAGACTTATTTGCCTTGTAAGATTTACGAGATTGAAGAGGTCTAAAAAATTTGGAGAGAAGATCCCTAAAGCGACGAAGAGTATCACGAAAAAGAGAATAACATTAACCTCTGTTCTTGAGAGCAAAGGATACCACCCCTTTGAGCACACCGGAAGAATTTCTTCCGGTGTGCTCTCTGCCTCGACACTATTTCTCAGGATAGTATGTGTTCACATTCTCTGCAGTCACGGCTATTGTCCCGGTATCCATGTTGACTGGTAAGGGTTTCCCCTTCTTTGCTTTTACCAGACTTTCCACGATAAGGTAACCCCAGTTGTACTGCCGCTGAACAATCGTGGTGGTGATGATCCCCTGTCGTACACCAGCGATGATGTCGGGAAGATCGTCAAAAGTCACAATTGGTATCTTCAGACCTCGTGCTTTCCAGACCACTACAGCAGAAGGTCCGGCCTGAGCATCGACACCAAACAAGAGGTCCATATCGGGATGGGCGGTAACCATATTCTCAATGTTTGCGGTAGTCTTCTCAGGATCTCCGTAACCAGTCTGAATGTCAACAATCTGAACCTCAGGGTACTGAGCGATAACTTCTTTGAAACCTTCAAGGCGCTGGTTCAAATTAAGCTGCGTCGGTACGCCCATGCTGATGCAAATTTTGCCCTTCGGAGAACCGTACTTTTTCTGAAGAATATCAATAGCCACGCGTGCCGCATGTTTTCCTGCTTCTACGTTGTTTGTCCCGATGAAACAGAGCCTGTTGCTTTGAGGGGCATCTGTATCGAAGGTAACCACCGGAATGCCTTTTTCCATAGCAGTATTGATATAAGGGGTTAAGGCAGTGGGATCGAGAACCCCAAGACCGATTCCATCAATTTTCTTCGCAATAAGCCCCTCCACAATAGCGACTTGTTTTCCAATATCTGCCGTATCTGGACCAAGGATTTCTACCTCAACGCCAAATTCTTTTGCCGCATCTTGAGCCCCTCGAGTAGTCTCGTTGAAGAAGGGGTGTACAATGGGGTACACAACGGCAAATTTCCATGTCTCACCGGAAGCTGTGAGGGTAAGACTCCCTACCATAAGAAACACCAACACAATACCCAACAAACTCCGCCACTTCATGGTGCTTTACCTCCTCTCCCCCTCGAATTTCACGACTTCCTGAAAACTCGCACACTAAAACGCGCCTTGTCCCCTCTGAACTTGAGGTGAAAGTATTCTACCGGTATCCCCTCTGTGGAATAGATCACCCCCTTCATGAGTAAAATAGGCACCGATTGTGGGATGTGTAAAAGCTGGGCTTCCATGGGTGTAGGCATCGCTGGCTCAAAACTCTCATCTGCCATAAAAAGTTCGATACCGTAGTGGGTTCGAAGTATCCGGTGAAGGGACTCTCGACTAAAATCGAAGGAAAAAATACCGGGGACTATCCTGCAGGGTAGGAATGATATCCCGATGTTGAATGGTTCCCCATTCCCGTAACGAACCCGCTCAAGGATAACCACCTCTTCTCCCTCTTCAAGGCTGAGCATTTTGCGAATCTCTGAGTCTGGCAATGTTTTCTCGAACCTAAGAACTTTAGAGGAAGGAATTAGGCCCTTGCGCTGCATTTCCTCAGTAAAGCTCAAGAGTTCACGGGCATACTCTCGAAAGAAATTCTCGCTTTTTACGGTTACGGCTACCCTCCCTCTCCTTTTAATGATCACTCCCTCTCTCTCAAGCTCCAAGAGAGCTCTTCTCACCGTGTGCTTGCTCACACGATATTGCTTGGCCAGCTCCGCTTCAGGAGGAAGGGTAGGACCATAAAGTCCTGACTCAATCTTGGCCTTGAGAATATCCTTAAGTTGGGCATATGCTGGAAGAGGAGTATTCCTTGAAACGAATTCCCGCATGGTCTGCTACCTCCACTCTTGATAGGAAAGATACATATACGCATATGTAGAATATGACAATGCTACAAAATTTGTCAATTTCCCTTACGAGATTTTTGGCCCAATCCGAATCTATGTGTAAATTCCCCTTATGGATGAAGCACCCTGTTTTTTAACCTACTTACTTGCTCATAGGTAATCTTCCATCCCCCTGGTACTGTTCTAAAGACCAACGGTGTAACCACAAAGAGAATTCGTTCTTGGTTACAACGCCCACGCGCGGAGTAAGCTCTCCTTTAAAAATGTATACTGGTTCACAAAAGCCTTCCTCATCAAAGACCGTCAGGAAGTCCAAAACGGCAAAGAGCGAGGAAGACCATGTCCCCCTCTAGGAGAAGGGGAAAGGAGGAAAAGGAAGGAAGAGGAGGAGGAAGAAGCCCAGAATCCTTGCCAAACTCGTCTACGTCCATGAGGGGAGGGAGACTTCAGGCCCAGGGAGAGCCAAACTCAAGAATCCCCACGACTTTGCTCGCCGCTTCGAGGACACCGAA
>Ga0080004_1122131_pt1 | contig 10115 bp, 16 predicted proteins | sample WasSprMetagenome_FD_69207 | JGI IMG/M metagenome (GOLD analysis project Ga0080004, IMG submission 69207) | Sulfidic aquatic microbial communities from Washburn Spring, Yellowstone National Park, USA - WS (SPADES assembly) (version 2) | ecosystem: Environmental > Aquatic > Thermal springs > Hot...
ACGACGAGGGGGTGCGGCACGGCGGCCCGCCGACCACCACGCCGAGTATTACCGCTTAGCACGGCGCCGCGCAGAGAGTAGAAAGCCGGAGGGGCCGGCGCGCCGAAGATGCATAATAATCCTATAGAATAATAACAAACTGCAGACAGAGCGGGGAGGTAGGGGCCAAACAGCATGCAATACATGCATAACCAAAACGGCCTATATAATCACACAAACACTCATAAACACCCACAAACAAACACCTTGATGGTAAAAGTTACACCTCAGGAGGGAGCACAGAAATGGGCCCAAAGACTAACAGCGGCAGTAGAAGACATTAGAAGAGGCGTGCAAAAAGTAACAGAGTCCCCCACCCAGAAGGCGGCTGAGAAGAAAGATAAGTGGGTAGCTGAGCTCCAGAGAGCCGCCCAAGAAGGCAGGTGGGAGGCCGGCCTCAGAAGCGTATCCCTAGATGAATGGAAAAACACCATGCTGTCTAAAGGCCTAGCTAGAATACCCGACGGCGCACGGGCCGCCCAAGGCAAATACGCCCAAGTAGCCGAAAACCTCTACAGATACATAGAAGACGGACAGCGCAGGGTTCAGAGCATGCCTGATGTTACTCTTGAACAGCGGATACAGCGCATGGTGGAGTTCATAAGGTACATGAGTCAGTATAAGAAGCCTGCCGCAGGTACGAGATGACATTCCACATAGTAGCCCACAGGCTTAACGGACAGGGAGTAACGGATGCAGAGCCGACGGCCGTACAAGACGACGTCCTCACAATATCCGTCGGCACCCGATTCTACATTCCCTCCGAATACAACTACGTGCACTACATATTCGCCCGCGGCACCCTCCTCACGTCGGTTAGGCTCAGCACGCCTAGCATAGAAGCAAAAAGGCTCAGGTACTACGTAATCCCGGTTGATAAGAGGGCGTTAACCAACGACCCCGTTTCCCCCATATTCGCCAAATACGCGCCGCCCCTAGAGCTGGTGCCTACCGAAGAGCTGAGGTACTTGGTGAGCCTAGCCTCAGCCGCCAGCGCGGCAGATCACCTAATCCTCACCGTTCTCGGGCCCAGAGAGCCAAGACGCGGCACCCCCACCGACCTCAGGATAGCCAGGGGCACCTTCACCGCTAACGTAGGCGCCGCCTTTACGTGGGCCTCAGCCCCCATCACCTTAGACGTCCCCTTAGAGGCCGGGCAGTACAACCTGTGGGGCGCCGTAGTCAACGCAACTAACTTGGCGGCCGCTAGGCTCCTCCTCTACGGCCAAGTCTGGAGGCCCCCAGCAATTGCGCTAGCCTCCGGAGACCCAATAGCCACAACCTACAGCTCAAAGCTCCTAGAAGAGTTCAACGGCTACCTATACGGCACCTTCGATCACATGCACGTCCCCCAGCTACAGGTCTTGACAACAGCCGCCGGCACGGCAAGCGGACAGGTCTACCTATTCGTGGAGAAGACGCGGTAGCGGCCTCATTAAACCATGACTTTTTACACCGTTTTTATCCCCGCCGGACAGACAGTTCAAGTGGCGGCCTACCGGCCCCGCCGCCTCTCCCTCCTCATAATGAACGACTCCGACTTTGACGTCTACATAGCGCCGTTTAGGGACAAAATCAGAGAAAGCGGCTTAAAGCTCATGCCGTATTCCTCCGTCATTTTCCTAGATGCCGACGGAGACCACCCAGAGCTTGAATACTTTGCCTACTCCCCCGGAGACGCCAAAGTTAGAGTTGTAGAAGGCGTGCCATGAGGCTCACGGTAGGCCCCCTAACAAAGCTCACCATCACCGACATCAACCAGATAGCTTACGGCTACCCCTACACAGACATCAAATTCATAAGAGGTAGCTACGTCACGGCCCCAGCGGCTAATTCAGACCTCATTACTTTCACCCTGCCAAGTAATAAAAAAGGCGCCGTGGTGGCGGTGGTCCTTGACGCCACAGAGCCAAACCTATTTGACATAGTTTGGATCTCGGGAGGCCAAAGCCGTAGCTACAGGGTGAGGCTCCCAGCCGACGGGGTGATGGCCTACGACTTTAAGCCGGGGCTTAACTTAGACCTGCCGGCAGACCCCAACACTTCTATAGTAATTAGAAACGTAAATGCGGCAGGCGCCGGGGCCCAGTACAAAGCCGACCTTCTGGTGGGCCTATGGTAGGGGTCTCAGCCGTATTAAGCCAGCGCCTCTCCAGGCTGATAATAGACGCAGATAAGGACTGGGCCGGCAGGAAGATACTGAACCTGGCAGGCATAGCCAGCCCAGGCAATCTTATCCTGTCCCCAACGCCCGGACAGTCGGTTTGGATAGGAAACAACGACGGCCTGCGCGGGCTGTGGCTTACGGCTGAGGGCGAACCTACCGACGCGGCCCCTATCAAAAACTCCGGAATACTGAGCCTAGCCGGGAGGTATAAGACGGCAACCGGAGCCGACTACTTCCGCTTCTTGATACAGACAATCCTAGAGTCGACAGCCCCCTACGGCCGGCTCTCCATAAGCCTACCTGGGCAGGAGGTGGTGCGGATATATCCCGACAAGCTTGACATGCTGAACAAGCCCATCAAAAACGTAGCCAGCCCAGCCGACCCAGCCGACGCGGTGAACAAAAGCTACGTGGATCCGACCATAAGCTGGGTGAGCGCTTTTAAAAGCCTCCTCAGGATGTCCTCAGCCTCCACGACAGCCGACTCAACTATTATATACAGCGGATATGTAAGCCCGCTTTCCCTAAGCATAACTACAAACAACAACGCCTTTATCCTCCTGCTGGCTACTGGTCTTATTGCCTACGGACAGGCTGATGCTATAGATGTGAGAATTGCCAAGGGTACGGCTGATATTTGCTATGCTCAGGCTCTCAACAACGTCGCTGGGGCGCAGACATGGGGCTTTAACATAGCATGTATAGACTCCGTTTCGGCAGGCTCATATACCTACGCCTTAAAGCTTAAGGCTTATTCAGCCAACGAGACTCTTAAAGCCGGCGCGTCGCTCAAGGCCTTGATAATTGAGGTGCCGCCGTGATAGGCTTATTAAGAGGAGGAAACAGGTAGCATATGGCAATAAGTCAAGAAACCGTGGGGTGGGTGTGCGGACAGCTCAGGGAAATAGAAAGGCAGATAAAAGACGCGCGGGCGTTGATAGAGAGGCTTAAGAGGGCTGGGGAGCCGACAGGCGATTTAGAAGCCAGGCTGGCTGAACAAGAGGCTAGGTATAGGCGGATGCTTGACGCATTCCCCGAATGCCGCTAGCCCCAAACCCCCCGCTTTTTCATTTATATTCTAGAGAATAATTACTAGACATGTCAAACCCCCTTGACGCCATCATCAACGCCATCAAGGAGGCGCTTGACAAGGTGGCGTCGTGGCTTAAAGACAAGATACTAGAGGCTCTTAAGCCGCTCAAGGACATAATAGACGCCATAATCAGCGCGGTTAGAGATGCCGTGTCTGAGGCGGCTAAGTCGGTAGCCGGCTTCTTTGTAAGCTTCGTGTCTTGGATGAACGAGTCAATTGCTCAGCCCTTAAAGCGCCTGTTTGACGCCATGTGGGAGAGGCTGACTGGGATAGCTGAGGCCGTGGCCAAGGCCTTCTCCACGTTGTGGAATAACCTGCAAGACGGCGTCGGGGTTCTCCTCCAGAAGGCTAAGGCGTGGCTTGACGGCTTTAGGCAGTGGCTTGATGAGGCGTGGCGCTCTATGGCTGATGCCATAGGCGCCGCAGTGAGGTGGTTTGAGGAGAAGCTTAGGGAGGTGGGGCAGGCAGTGTTGGGCGGTCTTAAGGCTGTGGCTGACTGGCTGAGGCAGGGCTTTGAGTCAGCCGCCGGGGCTATAGGTGAGGCCTTTAAGTGGCTGGTTGCTCAAATACGCGGCGCCCTTGACTGGATTTGGGGAAACCTGAAAGCCGGCTTTGAGTCCTTGGTAGGCGGCTTAAAGGCGGTCTTCGACGTCACGGCGCAGGCCCTCATAAAAATCTACGAAACACTAAGCCAAATCCCCTCTTTAATCATGAAAAGCCTTGAACAGCTAGGTGCTGTGCTGAGGCAGGCTGTAGAAGCCATTCTAAACGGCATAAGAGCAACTCTCTATTTCTTAGCTGTAGGGGCTAAGACGTTGGTGTCGGTCCTTCTAGCGCCTCCTTCTATGGTGGCATGCATGCTGAGGGATACTTTTGCTGAGCTCCAGAAGCAGGTTAGGGAGGCCGGCCCAGCCGGCATTGAGGCAGGCTGTAAGGCGTGGGAGAGGATTAGAGATGAGCTGATTAAGCCCCTAGTTGACTGGGCGGCTCAGGCTGAGGCCTTCTTTAAGCCATGATTTGGGCAATTTTCTCTTTTGCCGGGGGCTTAATTGTCGGCTCACTGTGGGATGCTTTGTTTGAGCCGGTGCGGCGCGAAATAGCCAAGGCCTTGACGCCTTTTGATTTGTCGGCCGACCAGCTAGCCGACATGGCAGTTAGAGGCTTGATATCTGAAGGCGAGTACATAGAGAGGCTGAAGGGATGGGGCTTTAGTGAAGAGCGGGCGCATGAGCTCCTTAAGCTCAGGAAAGCGCTTTTATCCACAGGCGAAATTTACACCGCCTGGAGGCTAGGCTTTATCAGTGAAGCCCAGAAAAATGAGGCCCTCAAGGCGTTGGGCTACAGTGAGGAGCAAATCCAGCTCCTTGATAAGCTTACACTCGCCTACCCCTCCCCGTCAGATATCGTGAGGTTTGCCGTAAGGGAGGTATTCAGTGAGGAGGTAGTTCAGAAATTCGGCTACGACCAGGATATCCCTCCGGGCTACATAGAATGGGCTAAGAAGCTTGGGCTGTCGGAGGAGTTTGCCAAGTGGTATTGGCGGGCTCACTGGGAAATTCCGTCGCCTGGAGAAGCGGTGGAGCTCCTCACCCGCGGCATAATAGACCCGGAGGACTTCGATACGGTGCTGAAAATCCACGACATTGCTCCTTATTGGCGGCCGCGGATGCTGGCTCTGGCTTTTGACCCCTACACGAGAGTAGACGTTAGGCGTATGTATGAGCTTGGCATCTTAACCGACGACGACTTGATAAAGGCGGCTAAGGCCGCCGGCTACGCCACCAAGGAGGACCTTGAAAAGCTTAAGGCATTGATAGGAGACCCCAAGGTGGCTGAGCGCCTATTTGTCGGCTCAGCGGAGGCTTATGCTGAGTGGGTTAAATCTGAGGTTTTAGAGCCGTGGCGCAACGACATCATCAGGGCCATAAGAAAAGCCTACATCAACGGCCTTATTTCTAGGGAGAAGGCTGGGGAGTATTTAGTGTCGGTTGGCTACAACCCAAGGCTTGTAGGGGTCGTATTAGATATGTGGGATGTTGCTGAGGCCCTTGACGCGCTTGGTGATAAGATAGCCGAAATGGTAGATGCATGCAAAAAAGGCCTTCTTGACGTGGAGGAGATGGTAGATGAAATGAGGAGGCTGGGCGTGGAGGACAGGGTAATTAGGGTGTCGGTGGTGAAATGCGCGGCTAAGAAGAAGGCCCAGCCGGCCAAGAAGGCAGAATAAGTTTATATTTTTCCATATTCATTATCTTGATGGCAGAAGAGGTGTTGCTTAAAAACGAGATAGAGGAGAAGCTCAGGCGCATTAAGGAGGTTAAGGAGGCCGCCAAGAAAGCCGCCTACGTGGTGGTGTAGCCATGGATTTCACAGTCATCTATGAGATAGTAATTGCGGCCGTGGTGCTGATAGTGCTGGGCTACTTTGTCTCCTTGATACTGCATAAGCGCACTTTTGACGCGGTGGTGACTCAGCTCAACGTCGCCACGACTTCTATGGTGTCGCTCCTCAGCCAATACAGCTACTACGGCCTCTACGAGAGGTCGGAGATACTCAGGACAATTGCCAACGTAGTCGGCGTTGATATGCTGAGAGACACCATAGCCCAGATAGAATACTACCCACCGCCGCCTCAGGTCACCACTCCTGTAACCGTAAAGGCTCAGTAGAGCCGTCGGGTAAAACCACCCTTTTTTTCACCCATCTATTTAGTATCCTCACCTCCACCTCCTCCACCGGTTCGGCTGAGCCTTCCTTAAGAGACGTCTTCACCTTAGATATTTTTGTGAATGCGTATATAGACTCGGTCACGGCCTCAGCCCTCTTAGGCACGCCCTTAATCTTGACGGTGGAGCCGAATGTGTAGTCTTTAGGCGCCCTAATCTCCACGGCGTCGGCTTCCTTCTCCAGCTTAAGCCACCCCAGGTCGCTCCCTATCCACGGCCTCAGCCTCTCCAGACCGTCCTCCGTCACCATCAGGCTGTCTGTATCTACGTAGTAGACGTTTTCTAAGCTGGCAGTTTCTATAAATATCCACAGGGCAAGGCGCGCGTACGACGTGACAGTAGCGGAAATAGCCACCGCGGCGTTGTGCCACGGCTTCTTATCTTTAAGCTGTATAAATACCTCATGGCCGGCGTGGTAGAAGCGGCCAACCTTCTCAGCATCTACGTCAACGAAATCAGCTACTAGGTAGTTAGGCGTGAGGGAGGTGCCTAGAGCCGCCACGGGCTTAGACCATTGTCCGAATTTCCCATAGAGGGAATTCAGCAGGAGCTTGGCGAATTGCTCCCTCACCTTATCGCCTCCGGCCTTATACTTCTGTCTGAGGGCCCAGAAGTACTCCACGTATTCCTTAAAGACGGGCTCAGCCCTGTAGATGTAGCAGTCCTCAGCCTTGGCTAGGTGACCCCTTGCGGCGGCTTCTTTCAGCTCCGGCCCTATGAGCCGCGTCACAAACCTCCCGACGGGGAAAGTCAAGCCTATGCCGTGTATCCGTTTTGGATAGGCCTCCACGTCGGTGTCTATGTAGGCTAGGCAGTTGTAAACCGTGGAGCTGGGGCTCCTCCTAATTTCTCTGGGTGCGGCCTCCCCGACGTATCCCACAGGCTGGGTGGGGAAAAGGCCGTCTCTCATAACCGCCGGGTACATGGAATTGACGTCTAGGATGTAGAAGCGTCTTTGGTAGCGGCCCCATCTAAACACCTCCGTCCTGCCGCCGTAGTAGGCCTCGCGCTCAGCCAGCTCCAGGCTTGGGTTTTGGTGGGAGAGGATTTTGTGCCGCATGAACCTGTGCCTGAACGCGTTCCATGCCAGTGAGGCGGCTGTGACTCCGAACTTTCCCAAGTCTTCACCAGCCCACCAGTCAACCAAATCTCTAATAATATAATAGAGAATATACACGTCTCTTTCCACTCGATCCATGAGGGTCTTGGCGTCAGCCTTCTCCCAGTCCTCCACCTTGACTTTCTCCAGCCCGTAGAGCTTTCCTATCTCCTCAAGGGAGGTCTTGAAATAGTTGGTGGAGTCTACCAGCTTGACCAGGCTCCTCCCGCACCGCCAGTTCATAAAGAAGCGGGAGGAGTCTACGGCAAATACGCCCCATAATTCGCAACCAAACCGCGGCAGTACCTCAAAGCCGCGCAGTGTCTGAAAGTCAAAGTGCCAGTTGTGGGCAAAAACCCAAACCGCTTTTTGATGATGCGCCTTTTCTACCACTTTAGACCAGAATGCCTCCGGGTAGTTGAAAAAGTCAAGCTCCTCTATCCACCTATCGCTGAGCCTGCGGGCGTAGATGTAGGCCCCCAAGACCAGGCGGTGTACTTTCCTGCCTCCGCCAACCTTTTCCGGCCGGGTCTCCGTATCTACTATAAAGATGCTCCGCGGCGCCTTGGCGGCTTTGTTGTGGCGGATGTAGTGAGGCCGCATCATTCCTCCCACGGCTCCACGCCTCTATATGCCTCCCTGACTTGGCAGTCAACCGCCTCACAGTAGCATGAGTAGATATCTTCACATTGGTTGGGCTCCACGAAAAGGTTTTGGTAGTAGTTGCACGCCTCCGACGGGCTGAGCCTGTAAGAGGACTTCACCACGGCGTATTTGCTCCACGTCCCCACACAAGGCGGGACATGCCACTCCGAACACGGTTCGCATTCCACGGTGACGTAGATGGTGTAGGCGTATTCCTGAGGCCTCAGCCACTTAGTTGGGGAGTGGTATTCAAGGGAGACCCGCTTCTCCTTAGGCACGTACTTCAGCTTGTCAGCTCTCTGGGCGTGGCCGGTTATGACGGCCCAGTCCCTGAGGAAGTCCTGCCGCCTGTAGCCCAGCCCTTGGCTCCTAAGCACCTCTAGAGCCCTATTTGCCGAGTATCCCTGTGTGGCTAGGGCCTTGAGGATGTGGATAAGCTGGCGGCCTTTCTCAGTAAGATTAGCTAGAAGATGCGCCATGTTTATATTCTTGGATGCGTTTTAATGCCTTGTCTCTGTCTACTACCAGCACAATTGTATAGACGCCCGTGCTGTCTCTTATCTCTTTCCTAATCACGGCGTCTTTAAGGACTGACGTTGCTAAATGGGTCAAGAGAAGGCCCACAACGGCAGTATTCGGCAGGTTCAGCATGTCCTTGAGGCGCCTTATCCTAATTGCGCCGGTGTAGGTGGCAAAGCCGGCTATTATCTTCTCCACGGCATTGACCACGTCGCTCATTCTAATTATGTAGGCTCTTATACCGTCGTGGAGGTAGATTTTCCCCGGCCTTCTGCCTGGCAGGCAGTAGAGGTTTATGACCGACGGCCCTTTTCCAATTTTGTAAAGGTCTATGTAGCCGGCTTCAGCCAGCTTAGTTAGGTAGTGCCAGGCTCTGTATTGCGTGATTTCCCCAAACACTGCGGCTGTTTGTGTGGTGATGCAGTCGGCTACGGAGTAGACGCCTTTAAGCTTCTCAAGGAGCTGGTGGGCTCTTCTTTCGGCTGTCTTAGGACACGGCATGTGGCCCAGCCAGCTACCTCCCCTTTAGGATTAGGTCGTCTATTTTTCCCTGGGGCTCTTCGCGCGGTGGGGCTTTGAGGCAGGGAGCGTTTTCGGCAAAGTACTTGATTATGGCCCTCAGGGCCTCAGAGTCGGAGAAGAAGCCGCACCTCCTAACAGCGGCTTTAATAACGGCTAGGTCTATTTCGCTTATTGTGAAGCTTTTCCTTATGACCTTGACGCCGTCCTCGGCCATGGCCCTATTCGGGGGCCTCCTCAGGCTCCTCCTCAGCCGCAACGTCTACGGCTACGTCTCCGTAGAGTAGCCTAGCCACGTTGTCGGCTACGCCCAGTAGCCACTTGAGCCTCATGTATGCTATGTAGTCAGGCACTTTGATGATTAGGGTGTTTTTGTAGAAGGCTAGCTGGGCGCGCTTCTTCTTAAACCACCTAGTATAGACCACGGAGACCCTGTCGGTGAGGCCTTTCTGTGAGGCCTTCTCGAATGCCTCAGCCAGCTTCTCAGCCAGGCTCCTCTCGCTTTCATATGTCCTTACGTAGTAGTAGACCCTCCCAGCGTAGTAGTGCTCAATTATCGCCCAGTCTCTGCCGCGCATGTATACTGCGTCTTTTTTCTTGGCCCCCTCTTCTGTTGCCGGGCGGGGAGCCGCCGCCCCGGGGGCTTGGGCCCCCGTCTTTTTGGCCTTATCGGCCATGACTCCAGTAACACATCAGTATTTAACAGTGATTTTCGTAGTGTGTCGGTAATACGATTGAAAAAATATGGGGGTTGGTTTAGGCAGTTGCCGAAAGCCTCTCCGGCGGCTTATGGGGCTTCTTGGGAGAAGCCTGTAGGCGTCCCAGTTAGTATTCCCCTACCATAGGCGGTGTCTCCCAGCTCTTTCAAGATCTTATTCAGCTCTATCAAGACAGCCTCCGTCACGCTTTGTACGTCGGGGTCGTTTCGGTAGTGGCTCATGAGGTGGTTTAGATACTGCATAATTACCACGGTTTTGTAGAGGTGGCCAAATTCTCTTTTGCAGTAGCCGCATCTTATCCTATACAGCCCGTTTCTGTAGTGGACTCCGTATTCCATCATGTCGGCTGTTAAGCCGGAGTTAGACATGTGCACATCTATCTTATCTAGCATATAAACCAAGCGTTATATATTCCGCTTTCAGCCTCCTGAGGTCAATATGTATTCCCTCTTTGAATTAGCCTCCCGTATTGTGTAGAATATCTATAGAAATTTAATGGGGGGCCGCCCAGCCGCCCCCAAACCCATAATATTACTATAGAAGATTATTCTGAAAAACCCGGCTTTCTACTCTCCGCGCGGCGCCGTGA
>Ga0080004_1082338_pt1 | contig 10114 bp, 16 predicted proteins | sample WasSprMetagenome_FD_69207 | JGI IMG/M metagenome (GOLD analysis project Ga0080004, IMG submission 69207) | Sulfidic aquatic microbial communities from Washburn Spring, Yellowstone National Park, USA - WS (SPADES assembly) (version 2) | ecosystem: Environmental > Aquatic > Thermal springs > Hot...
AAACACAAGCGTGCCACTCCACCGCGAAACGCATAAAAAATTTCTCAAACCCTGAAGCCGCTGCGGAGTTGCTCGCAGCGACGCGCCGCCAAGTTGGCAGCAAAACCTCAGCTCGCGGCCAGCGAAGCCTTTCACCGCCGAAAGCGTGGCTTTCGGACTCAGCCAGGAACTTCGACCCACGCGACCGAAAAATGCGCTTTGGGACCTGGTATGTCGCGGTATATTCTTAACCACTTATCTTTCGGTATCCCCTGGACAAGCATAGGGGCAAGCTGGTACACCAGCCTCGCGGGAGTTATATCCCAGTACAAGGGGTAGTGTTTCTTTGTTTCCGGATCTACGAAGAGCCTTATCGCAATGACATCCTTTTCCGGCGGCGCACCAGGATAGCGGGGCGAGATGGTCATCTTCCCGAGCTTGTACCCTGTAACCTTAAGGTATATGGGTACTGCAGGGGGAATTTCCAGGATCTCGTATGGCGGCTCAAGCTCCGGGAGTCGCTCCATATCTATCATATTATCCCCTCCTTCTTCAAAACCTTAAGGAGCTTGACAAGCTTCAGGTCCTCCTCACTCAGCTCCTGGTCCTTCTGATCTTGGGTGTTACTGCTTGTAGATTGTAGTGTTACCTGACTCTGTGCCTGGACCGCTTGCGACTGCATGAGTTCCTGCTCTCGCTTCATCTTCTCCTGCATGTCGAAGTAAAGTACTAAGGCTTTGTAAACTATTTGAATAGCTTCCCCTGGCTCGCCAAGCTGATCAAGGACATACTCAAGCAGCGATCTGCATTCCGGGCACATCACCGGCATCATAAGCTGCTTCCTATCAATCTTGCGACGGCAGAACATACAATCGCCGTACTGCACAAGTGTTTGTGCGTGATCTATCGTGGGCGGAGGAGCTATTAATGCCGGGTTCCCGCTTGCTCTAGCGCGTTCTAGCTCGTCCAGCCTCTGCTGCACGTAGTACTTTAATGTTGATACGGTCCATCCCAGACTCAGAGCTGTTTGTAATGCAGCATCCACTTCTTCGGGGTTCGGAAGCCTCATCGCTTCCTCAACATGCCCTACCCTCAGCCTTCCATCTCGCAGGGCTTGTTTGTATTCGTCTGGTAGGTCGTTCAGAGCAAGGTAGAGCTTGACCCACCGAACATCATGTCCTGTAGCTGCTGCGAGTTCCTCAATCGTTGCCCCGGCATCGCTTGCCCTCTTCAGCGCTTCGGCCACGTCCATGGGATTTTGTGTTCCTCTGGCTGTGTTCGCCAAGACATTGAGAAGGGTAGCTTTCTTGTCATCAGCGCTCACCACCACAGCCGGTACCTTCACCATTCCCAGCTCTTTTGCAACCTTGAGCCTGTGCTCTCCGTCAATCAGCTCGTAGCTCTCGTCTTTCCCAGCTCTTACCAAAATTGGAATAGTAAAGCCATGCGTTTTTATGCTCGCCTTCAGTTCCTCAAACTTATCAGGATCAAAGCTGGCCCTGGCCCTTACTTCAGGGATCACAATCCGATCAATCTCAATTTCCCTAACTTCCGTCATGTTGTCGTTACCTCCGCAACACCCAAACGCATCTGCAGCTTGAGCAGGGAAAGCTCAAGCCGGATTTTCTCATCAACAAAACCGTATGAGCGTAAAATTTCGATAAATTTCGCGTCGTCGATGTACTTTTTCTTATATGCGGCTTTAACCGCGTTGAGCACCGAGATGGCAAAATCGTAATCGCGCTCAAGCTGCGCTATGATGCGGAAGTGTGGAACCTGTCGGTCCGTGTAGCCGATTGCCTTCAGCTCGCTTTCGAACTGCTCCGGAGTTGTCAGCCCCTCGCGGAAGCGTTTGATCACTATGTCCCTGCCGTATATGTATATGCTCTCCTGTAGAGCTTCCCTCTTCGCGTCGACCGCTCTCGACCTCTCCCTGGTAACTATTGCCTGAACCATCTCGGCATCCAGGCCCAAACTGTACAGTCTGTTTGACAGCTCCACTGCATCGATCGCTCCAGTCCTGTAGCTGTAAACTGCCGCATCGACGTATTCGCGAAGTATTTCGTATCTCCTGCGCTCAATTACTGCTTTTATTAGGTACTCTGTTTCCTCTGGAGTGAAGAAGACTTCCCGCAACTTTTGCTGCAGCACTTGTTGAGAGATCATACCGAGCAGGAACTGCGAGCGGTATGCGTTTTTCACTTCAGTCCTCTCGTCCATCAGCATATTCATTTTCTCTGCTAGAGCGATCCTTTCGAGCCATTGAGGGTGGTATCCGCGCGCTCTGAGCATCTGAACATGCTCCTCTGTGCTTATCAGACCCCAGCGCCTCATCCACCTTAGATCCAGCTTGTCTGGGAGCTCGAAGATCAGTTCATACATAATCTCAAGATCAGACTTAGATATCCCTGGTCTTGGGTGAGGACTGTAGTCGTGCCATTGTATGTATTGTTTAAGCTCCTTCTCACTTATGATCCCCCTGAAGTATGCCTGGCAGAGCTGACTAAACGCTGGCAGCTCCCAATGGCTCCACCAGTATGCCCTGCTCCAGTAGTCACTGTAACCGTGCTTCCGCATCGCTTCGATGAAAAACTGTGGCGTCTCGTAGTTTGGAGGCATTAAGTGCACTTCTCGGACAACAAAGCGAACCAGGTCAGCCGGCGGGGGAACTGGTTCAAGCAGCTGCCTGAAGCATGCCCTTATGTCGTCCGGATATCCAAGCCATTTCAAGTATTCTTCGTACTTCTCCCTGGTCAATCCACCATACCATACGAATTCCCTTAGTTGTCTCTCGTTCGGAATCCTCTTCGCAAGTTCCAGGATTATTTTCCTCTGGCTCTCGCTGTAACCGTGGCATGCGAGCAAGTAGTGCGTCTGGTCCGGAGGAATTATCCCCCTGCGATGCGCTTCAATTACTTCGCTTTCGCTTATCAGCCTGGGCTGGAATATGTAGTTGTACAGGTACCTTAGCGGTGTGAACAGCGCTGCACCTACCAGGGCACTCACCATCCCTCCAAGTATTATCTTAAAGCCGGTGATATCGTACAGCATTGCCTTGAGTTCCCCAGGTATCACGTCTTTAAAGGGATGAATTAAGTCCCATACCGCGGTCATCCCTATTAGCCCGGCGGCTGCAAGCCCTGAAATTGCGATTACGCTCATCGCTACGTTTTCCGCCTTGTCTGGAGTTATCGGTGTTACCCTTCTTAGAACCGATATCATGCTGTTCCAGGCATTAGAGAAAGCAGTTACAAGTATCCCTGCAAACCATTCTGCCCCCTGCTTAACCGCCTGGCCCAGCGGGGCTAGTGCTTCATCCCAGACCTTTTTAAGAACGCCCCCAAGGAAGCTTATCGCGCTCTGAAATCCCCCAGCAATTGCCTGCGGCAGAGCTGCAACCTGCCCTGAAAGTGTTTCAAATGCTCCGCTGACCCTGGTGGTTAGGTCCTTCCAGGCCGAACCGAGGTAGTCCTTCACATAGGCTATCCTGGAGCCAATCCAGTCGCGGGCCTCCGAAAGCTTGCCTTCGAGCCAGCTGATGCCTCCGCTTACCCTTTCGAAAACCCAGCTGCCAGCGCTGTATGCTGCGCTCCATATGTCGTTTGCGATCTGCACCGCTTTGTTGTATGCTGCAATTGCGTAATCCTTCGCAGTATCCCACAGCCACTTGAAGCCAGAGAGGATCCACTCGATTCCTGGCTTGATTGTGTCCTGCCAGAAGCCCCAGAACCAGTTAGTCAGCTGATCATATACGTACTGCAGGGCCTGGCCCAGCGGATCGGTCCAGCCATGAAACTCTCTTATAGTACCCTCCCAGTAAGCCCTTAGCTCGTTTTTAAGGTAGTTGAGCGGGTCAGGGTCGCGGATGAAGAAGCCTGAATGGTACTGCTCGCCGTAAACCCTGTTTGCTATTGTCAGCAGCTTTTTCCTTGCTTCCTCAGGTGTTAAAAAAGAGTAGTCGTTTACCTGGAACATAAGTGATTACATTACTGCTTTTCCTCGCTGAATAGGGCTGTAACCATGCGGAAAAACGATATCACGATACCGCTCCCGAATGCCATCCCCAGCCCGTAGAGAAATACCTCCTCGATCGACATCTTCCTCCCCCTACAGCTTTAACTCCCTCCCCACAAACCTGATCCTCTCTTCCTCTTGAGCACGTATGTATTTTCTCAGTATTGCTTCTTGCTCTTCCGGAGTCTTACCTCCAAACTCTTCGTAAGGCAGCGTTACGACCCTAATACGGCCTGCACCGTCCTGGTACGTAACAACAAGGTCGTATTTGCCAACTCTGCCGGCCTCCGCGCTCGGTATTTTCGCTAAATCAACAATCCGGTATAACCTTTCCGGTTCCACAGCCATGAAGAATTGTGAGGGTTATACAATATAAAGATATATTGTATAATAGCGCTAGATGAGCGATGATACCAGGGAGTTTAAACCGTTAAGCTTATAATAAGCCCAGCTATTCCGCAACCTATCATCAGCTCTATAAGATCCCCGACTGTGTTTTCAATCCTTTCTTTGCCCGTGAGCAGCTCGATGGATTGGTAGGTAAGATAAACTAACACAATAAAGGGAAAAAATAGGCAAAAACGCCGAGGAAAACATGAAATACGCTTTTCCAGTCGTCGAAGATCTCAATCCTCATATCTCAAACACCTTCTTTAAGATCTTCTTCTTTCTTTCCTTCGCCTTGTGAGTTTTCGCCCTGCAGTAAAAGAGGGCCAGCTTCTGGTGCTCCGGGTCTCTCATATTTGCAATGTGTATCCTCACCATTTTGAACTTCTTACCGCACACCGGGCATTCTTGTGTTAAAGGATGCTTCGCGCGCACGTGGTTGAGTAATCCGTTAAGCGTATCTACTTCATAACTGCAGAACGGGCATTTAATCAACTCTTTTGTCATAAACAATCTTACGCTTAGGATGTTTATCACGCTTGCGATATCTTCAAAGAGGACCTGAAGCGCAAGTTTTATTTTACAGTAGGTTGTTCAAAAAATATGCCCACCGAAAGAGAAAAAACTACGGGAAAGTACGAGCAGGCTATTAATAAGCTTTTCGATGAGGTTTGGCCAAGCATAATTGAGGGGTATGTTGTTCTTGCCAGGGAAGCGTTCAATGCCGCGAACCTTCCCGTCAAGATCGAAGACTACCAGGATACTGAGAAGGATTACATCCTGTACGCTATAAGGTTCCCAACAGGGGTTAGCGAGGAGTATACTACGTATTCTGAGCTAGTTATCGTAGGGACTGACTGCCTGGACCAGGAGAAGATGAACAGGATCGCATTGGAGATCTCGCATAGGTCCTTCTTCCAGTACCACCTAGGGCATGAAGAGCTGTTCAGCCGCAGCGTGTACGTCGTAGCGCCGCAGTATAAGGGTTTTGTTAGAGCCAGGAAGTTAAGGAATCAGTTCTTCGTGCCGGTATTGGGAGAGTTAAATGCTGTTCTGCCGTTCGTTTACTTTGCGGACTTTCTGAAGAGTCGCATTGACGCAGTTATGAACAGGATACTGCACGGATGGAGGAAGTGCAGAAGGGATCACGTTGTGTACAGGACCTTCGAAGGTGTGCTAAACTTAAGCATCCAGAGAGGAGGTTCGAAGGGTCTTTCTGACTCAAGAGCTTTACTCTATTATATACATATAATAGAGTCTAAAGCTGAGAACATTGTCGCTGAGGTAAGCGATACTGTGCTAACCACTATCAAGATTCTTACCTCTGTTTTCAAGAAAGCACTCAAATACGCTGACAGCCTCCTTTCTCCCTTCTTAAAGCAGCGTTTGAGGTTTTTGAGCTACTTGCTGCTCAGGAAAGCATTCGGACACCTGGCGCTTACAGCTGCAAAAGCCGCATTGGAGCATGCCCAGGAGCTCGATAGGGTAATGGCCCAGAAGGTCCTGGACAGACTTTCCAGGGCCACACCCGTGAAGGGCTGACGGTGATGACAACAAACGCGCAGAGCTGCCCCACATGCAGGAGCATCAATGTGCTGGTACTGTACACCACCACTCAGGGATACCTCGCATACCGGTGTCTGACATGCGGAACTATTTTCTTCGAGAAAAGCGGAGAAATGTAGGGTGAGAGTGTGGAAATAAAAAAGGTGGGGAAGGTTACGGTACTGAAATTTGAGAGGGATAGAGAGTTCACACCGGAAAGGAAGCCGTCGGCAAGCAGGTTTTTTCAAACGCTGAGGATAAAGCTGCTCCCCTGCAGGGGGGAAACTATAAGCTCTGAGGAACTGGTAAGGCTCATTCTCTCCACCTTCGGGAGCGACTACGAATATCATGTGCTCATCAGCGACGAGTGGTTCCGCATAATAAGCAAGGACAAGATGGAAAAGCTCCTGAAGGATGATGACACTGACAAGCTGACGTATAATTCGGTTGTGAGCGACTGCGACGATTTCAGCGATCGCTTTGAAGAGTTCTTAGATAGGCTTAAGCTGTAACATTATTGCATACCGGGCTTTTTTCCAGGCCGTCATTTTTTGTCATCAAACGTAAGCTATTTATAGCTTGACGTCATCTTTAGTCTGACAAAAAAAACCGGAGGTGGGGTAAATGAGAAAGGAAGTTTGGAGGAAAAGGTTAGAAAAAAAGTTGGAAAAGATAAGAAGTGAGTTCTTAGAAGAGTGGGTATATGAAAACGGAAAGCTGGTTGGTGTGAAGGTAGTTTTTCATGAGTGAGCTTGGAGCAGGCGGACAAGCGGGTATCCTGTGTGGGCTATTTGTGCAAATGGTAAGTGGGTGGTACCATGAGGATAACCATCCGTTTGGATCCTAGAACAAAAACAAGACTGGAAGAACTGCAGAGAAGAAAAGGATTCCTAACATTAAGCGAAACAGTCCGCTACGTTCTAAGCGAATTTTTTGAGAGGGAGGAGGAGTAAAATGGGTTATATAGTGTGCAGGATTTGCGAAGCGATCTGGGATGAGAGAGACTTCAACAGCTTGGAAGAAGATGATAGGAGGAAGCTAATGGAGGGAAAAGGATGCCCGTCATGCAAAACAGAACTAAAGTACCGCATAAGGGAAGTGAGACAGGCGCAGAGCAATCTTCAGGAGCTGATTGCTGCTTTTAAAGAATTCAAATTCAGCGCGGGGATATCGGATATCATTGACGACCAGGATCTGCAGTTATTATACATCAAACTCAAGGAGTTTATGGTCAGACTGTACAGAAAGGAATCCATACTGGTAGAGAGAGCTAGGAAGTTAGGGATTGATACTAGCACGCTTTAACAGGAGGAGGGAAAGGCATGATACTCAAACTAAGCGGGATAATTTACGATTTGAAGTTTGTCGAGCGCATTGAGTTGCAGAGGCCCTGGCTTAAGTTCAGGTTTGCAAACGGCCGCGAGGAAAATATTGATATCAGGAGCTTTGAGCAGGACACTCCTGCAGAGGACCTGATGCGGATGATACTGGTGCACAAGAATAACGACAATTTCTTTTATGAGATTAAAATAGTCAAAGCTAAAGAGCAGCCGGAGCAGGAACCAACCGTCCAGGTGGACCCGGAAAAGATTGTCCCCCGCGAGCTAAAAGATAAGATCAGGATTGAGAAGGGCCAGGATGCAATAGTGTTTCACATCGAAAAATACCTACGCGGGGATGAATACGCAAAGCTGAAAGCTGAGATGACTAAAATAGGCGCGACGTACAGCTCAGACCTGAAAGCCTTTGTGCTAAAACTTCCTAATCAATCTTAAACCTTTTTCCCACCAATTTTTCGGGTTTAAGCTTTTCCTGCTTCTCTTTCTGCTCTTCCTTCTCTTTTGCTTTTTTTTCTTCCTGGACCCTTTGTTTGATCCTGTCCAGGATGGTATCCTCATCAGGCTCCTGGAGGTCTGAGATGTCCACGTCGTAGTAATTCGGATCTTTCCCGATCCTGATCACCAGCCGCTTCTTTTCCCCATCCTTGGTCCTGAACTGCTCCAGCGCTACGATCTCGACTTCCTCGCCGTTCATTTCCTCCCGTTGTTCAGGTATTTTATCATCATTTCTATTTTTCCCTCGAGTCTGCTCACCCGGTCGCCTAGGCTCTTCAGCCAGAGCAGGATCGACCCGAGCAGGCCGTAGGTGAGCGTGAAAAACAGCACAGCTGACTCGTCGAGCATCTCAGGTCCTGAGAGCGTAAATAAACGCACCATCTATCAGGGCGTACTCGCCGGTAGCTGTTCCGTTGTAAACGCGTATGTTCACATAGTTTCCGAATGTAATCCCTCCGGTGAATTGAACCACGTACTGCTTTGCGCTGGTGTCGTAGCGCGTTAGATAGAAGAAGTAAGCCCCTACCCTATCAACCCCGTAATCCTTCAGGTTCTGGATTGTGAGCCACCAGAGCGTGTTTCCCTCCAGGTCGAGCCCGATCCAGAAGTCTGCAGGGTTGCTTTTGTTCGCAATCCAGAGAAAGCCACCATATATTATCCCTTTGCCGTACACAGTTGCGAGGTTTAGAGTTTGCCCAGGACTTACGTTGCCGGACAGCTCAACCCAGCGTGCAGCCCCGTAGTTCGGCGCCTGCAGGATTCTTTCAAGCTCCTGGCTGCCGATACATATTTTTAAGTTTTGCAAACTGTCCATCTGCAGCGGAACGAATACATTGCCCAGCTTGGCGTAAACGATCGCGCTCAGGTTCCCCTCGCTGTCGGTTTTGACCGTTCTCAGCTGCGTCCCGTCGAAGCCCTTTATCACGCTCTGCAGGTTCCCCTCGCTGTCGGTTTTGACCGGAACGTTGCTGCTTCCTTTTACAACCGCAACAATCTGCCCCTCGCTATCCAGTTTTACCGTTCTGAGCTGTACCCCATCAGTTCCTTTGATGATTACGATCAGGTTTCCGTTCTCATCTACGGCGACGGGGATAAGCTGCCCGCCCTTCTGGCCGGCTAGCCTCACCGCGCGGTACCAGTCGGGCAATCCTGCGGTCATAAAGCGTTACTGCACGGGTTCAATCAGCCTGGTAGGCGCTAGGGTTCTGTACGGTGCTAAGCAGGTGGATACCAGGGTGGCGCCGTAGATCTTTCCGTGGTTGTTGTAACCGCTCAAATCAATCCACTCCAGAATACCATCGCCGTCGACATCCTTAACGTTGTCCGGATGAGCCTTTAACCATAGCACTAAACCATCAGTCGAAGGAAAATCGGGCTTGGAATACAGCTGTGCTATCTCTGCGTCGCTGAGAACTCGGTTGTAGATCATTGCGCAGTAGATGTAACCGTTCAACGGATTTCCGGCAAAGTAGCCCAGATAGACGTTGTTATTTGTCCCAGTCAGCAGTTGCTTGTTAAGTGTAGTAGAAGTAACCAGAGCACCGTTTACGTAACCTTTCATTGTAGCTCCATCGTATGTAGCTGCCAGGAACGTGAACACATTGAGTGGTGCTGAACCCATTGGTGCTATGGTTACGTACTCGCGTGTATTATCGTATAATGTTACACCACACTGTGCTACTCCGTTAGAGTATACACCAATCCTGTAAGGATATCTGTAAGATCTGCCTAATATAGTGTTCATAATAGTAAAATCAGCTGTATATCCTCTCGGGCAGAAGAAAGCGACAAGCGTGAATACACCCAAATCCAGCTCATCGTTTGCTGTGCTTGGAACTAAAACATAGTCATCGATACCATCAAAGAATATTCCGTACTTAGATGTTCTGAGCACTCTATTAGTCGTTAAAGGCATTCAGACCATCCCCTGACCATCAACTCTGAACGTGAAGCTAGGGTTTGTTCCTCCAACAACCCATCTAACTCTAATATACCTGAACGCACACGGATTTATTGTAACAAACCATGCCCCGGTTGCTGTAATTCCGGTCTGACTTGCTAGTATTTTATGGTCTCCGGTATTCTCAAACAATCCCTCAATGTAAACATCTAAGGTTGGAGCTGTACCGCTTACAGATGTAACCTTTATCACAATCTCAAGAACGGAGAATGGGCTTATGTTTATATAGTATGTATTTCCGCTTGCTGTAACTGTCCCGCTGTAAAGCGTCAATGGAGCCTTGTAGCGGTTCTGTATATCAGCAGGGACAATTATATCTGATCCCTGTATGTTTGCATTGACTATATCTGCATATCTTTTAAACATATCTTATCACCCCCTCTACATATACACC
>Ga0080004_1157537_pt1 | contig 10109 bp, 9 predicted proteins | sample WasSprMetagenome_FD_69207 | JGI IMG/M metagenome (GOLD analysis project Ga0080004, IMG submission 69207) | Sulfidic aquatic microbial communities from Washburn Spring, Yellowstone National Park, USA - WS (SPADES assembly) (version 2) | ecosystem: Environmental > Aquatic > Thermal springs > Hot...
TCCGATCTCCCACAGATTTTGCACTTTGGCTCAATAATTTGCTTTGGAGTTAGAAGCCTTCCACAAGTATCGCACTGATCGCCCCTTGCTAAACCACCGCAATAAGGACATTTACCTTCAACGAATCTATCAGGTAGAAATCGTTTATCTTTTTCACAATACGGCAATTCTTCTTCTTGTTCAATTATAAACCCATTTTTATAAAGGGCAAGAAAGATTTGTTTTGTAAGTTCTTCATTCTCTTTTGAGCCAGTTCTTCCATAAAAGGTAAATGTGCATCCAAAATTTTCAAGAAGCTTTTTTACAAGCTCATGGTTTCTGTCAGCGATTTCTTTTGGGGTAGTATTATTTTTTATAGCATCGAGCTCCATCTGAGCCCCATGCTCATCTGAACCACAGATAAAAATAGCCTCTTCGCCCTTTAATTTAAGATATTTGTAGAATACATCAGCAGGAAGAATAGAACCTACTAAGTTCCCAAGATGAGGAATTCCATGAATATAAGGTAATGCCGAAGTTACTAGGTATTTCATGTATCTTTTTTATACATATCAAAAATTTAAATATTTTTTATTTGATAAACTTTATTATGGATGCTAAAGAGAGATTGGAATTGATAAAATTACCACCCACAGAAGAGATAATCACAGAAAAAGAGCTTATTGAACTTCTGGAAGAAAATACAAGAATAGTTGCGTATGATGGTTTTGAACCAAGCGGAAAAATGCATTTAGGAAGCTGTGTTCTTAGAGCAATAAAGCTTAACGATTTTTTAAAAGCAAATATTGATTTTATTCTTTATATCGGTGATTGGTTTGCATTTTTAAACAAAAAATTTAATGGTGATCTTGAGCTTATAAGAAAAGCTGGAAAGTATTTTGTAGAGGGATGGAAGGCAGCCGGAGTAGATGTTGAAAAGATAAAAATTGTTTGGGCAAGCGAGCTTACAAAAGATCCAGAATATTGGGAAATGGTTATGAAAATTTCAAATTTGGTTACAATAAAAAGAGTTTTAAGAGCTGTAGCGATTGCGGGAAGAGAAGAAAGTGAGGTAAAAAACCCTTCTTTGATTCTTTATCCACTAATGCAAGCAACAGATGTTTTTATGCTTAATGGAAAGAAAGGTGTAGACATTTGTCAGCTTGGAATGGACCAAAGAAAAGTAAACATGCTTGCAAGAGAAATAGCACCAATGCTAAATAGAAAAAAACCAATAGCGATTCACCACCATCTTCTTGCCGGTTTGGTTGGAAAAGAAAGAATGGGAAAGTTTGATGAAAATGAAGAGATAAACAGACAAATAAACGTAAAAATGAGTAAAAGCAAACCAGAAACTGCGATTTTTATACACGATTCTGAAGAAGAAATAAAACAAAAAATAAATAAGGCTTATTGCCCTTTAGAAGAAGAAAATAACCCAATCCTAGAAATTGCAAAATACATTATCTTTAGAAAGTTTGAAAGTTTTGAAGTAAAAAGAAAAAAGGAATATGGTGGCAATTTAGAATTTCAAAATTATGAAGAGCTTAGAAATGCTTATTTAAGCAAAAAGCTTCATCCTCTTGACCTAAAAAATGCAGTTGCAGAATATGTAAACATAATAATAGAACCAATAAGAAAGCATTTTGAGAAAAATGAGAAAATTAGAGAAGAATACTTGCAAATTATCGTGGGGTAGTCTGCTAGCCTGGTTAGGCTGCCACCTTGGGGTGGTGGTGACCCGAGTTCAAATCTCGGCTACCCCAATTTTAAAGTTTTTCTTTTCTCATGTCGATTACATCTTTTGTTTCTTTTCCAGTTCCTATCAATGTTACAGGAACTTTCAATTCATTTTCTATTTTTTCTATGAATTCTTTTGCTTCTTTTGGAAGTTTTTCATATTCTCTAACACCAGAAGCTTGTGGAAAAAGCACATCCAATTTTGTTATAGCTAATTGTGTAGCACTATTTAGCATTACTGCTCTTTTTGCTAGCTTAAAATTGAAAGGAGCAGACCTTCTTTTTCTTCCAGTTACGGTAGCGATTTCAAAAGTTCCCAATTTTTTTGCTTCTTCCTCAGTATGCTCATTTTCAAGAGGTCCTTCACCAACCCTTGTTACATAAGACTTAAATACAACTATTACTTCATCTACATTCTTAGGTCCTAAACCGACATCAGAGCAAATCGCCGAGGCGGTTGTATCCTTAGAAGTGCAGAAAGGATAACAATCAGTGTGCCATAATGAAAGAAAAGTTCCCTGCGTTCCTTCGATAAGTATCTTCTTCCCAGAAGCCAAAGCATCGTTTAACATTTCAGGTACATCAGCCAAGTATTTTTGTAGCTCAGGCAAGTCTTTTGCTATTTTAAGCTTTCTTAAAACCCTTTCAGCATTCGCAGGACCGGTGCCAGTTCCGGTAGTACCAATAGTTCCTTTTAGATGTGCATCAGAAGAATCAAGTTCTATATGCTTTTTTTCTATTATTCCACAATTTTTATCTAGGTATAATCTACCCTCTGTTTCTGTTATTTTTATTTCGTTGAAAAGAACTTCTGGGTTGATTAATACCCCAGGACCAATTAAGAGAAGAGATTTTTTATTTACGAATGCAGAAGGTACTTGCCTTACTTTGAATTCTTTCCCATCAACTACAACAGTATGCCCGGCGTTTGGTCCCACTCCACCCCTTACTCCAATATCTACATTATCTGCAATTGAAAGGTAGCCTACTATTTTTCCCTTTCCTTCATCTCCATAAAATCCCCCAACAACTACCGTGGCTGGCATTATCTCCCAAAAACCTTTTTATTTTTTGAGCTTATAAAACTTTTTGTCGATTTCATTTAAGGTATCTAAAATTAGCCCAAGGATTATACAAAGAAAACCAAAGGTAAAAAACATAAATGAAAGTAAAGCTCTTCCAACAAAATGGAGCACACCGGTAGTTAAGAAATCAGAAATAACAACAAAAGCAAAATACCCACCAATAAGAATAAACAAAATACCAATGCTTCCAAAAAGTAAAAATGGATTATAATCGCGAAGAAGCTTTATTGTTGTTGCAGCAATTTTTATACCATAGATTATTCCATTAGTACTTCTTCCTTTTTCCCTTTTCTTGTAGCTTATTGGAATCTCCTTCACTTTTAAATTTAGCTTTCTTGCTTCTATCAGCATTTCACTTGCTAAAGCCATATCTTGAGAACTTAAGAACATTTTTTCTAGAGCTTCTCTTCTTATAGCTCTTAAGCCGGATTGGGAATCGTTTATGTTAAGCTTATAAAGTTTGTTTAAAAGCCAGGTAAGGAAGAAGTTTCCAGCTCTTCTAGTAAATTCCATTGCTTCTTTATTTAGATTCGCAAGCCTATTACCGATTGCAATATCACATTCCCCAGATGCAACAAGTTGAATAAGCTTTTTTAGGTCTGAAGCGGAATAAGTAGCATCACCATCAATCATGCAAACAATATCTCCTTTCGCCTCTTGGAAACCTTGCAGATAAGCGTTTCCATAACCAGAGAAGTTCTGTCTTATTACCTTAGCCCCAAGTTTTCTTGCGATTTCTGGAGTAGAATCTCTACTTTTATCTACTACTATAATCTCATAATCAAAATCTCTAAGTTGTTTTTTTATATCCCTTATTACCTCTCCTATAGCTGGTTCATTTTTTGTTGGAATTACAATACTTATTAGCATTTACACTGTAATCTCAATCTTAATTGATGGTGGAACGGGCAAGCGCATTATTTGTCTAAATGCTTTTTCATTGCTTTCTATATCTATTATTCTTCTATAAATTCTTAGTTGCCAATGCTCATAAGTATCACTTCCATCACCACACGGGGTTTTCCTAACCGTGTGGTGAAGTATTTTTGTAGGTAGTCTTATTATTCCTGAATGCTTTACTTTTAACTCTTCCGCAACTTTTATAATCTGATTGCAAACTTCATCAAGTTCTTTTTGATTTGTACTTATAAGTTTTATTCTTGGCATTTCATCACTTAGCTTGCTGTTTCTGCTTTTACTACATCAAGCACTATTCCTGCCCCAACCGTCATACCCATATCTCTAATCGCGAATCTCCCTAATGGTGGGAAGTCGCTGAATTTTTCAACAACAACTGGTTTTAGTGGTTTAATTCTTACGATTGCTACATCACCAGTTTTTATAGTTGTTGGGTTTTTCTCTATTACTTGCCCGGTCTTTGGATCTTTCTTTTCTAGAATATCTACGATTTGTGCGGCAAATTGGGCTGTGTGGATGTGGAAGACAGGAGTATAACCCCTAGCAATTGCTGTTGGGTGCTGTAATACTACTATTTGAGCTGTAAATTCTTTTGCAACTGTTGGTGGGTTGCTAACGGGTCCTACAACATCTCCACGCTTTATTGCATTTCTGTCAACTCCTTTTATGTTGAATCCAATGTTGTCACCAGGCTCTGCTTTTTCTAGTCTCTGGTGGTGCATTTCGATACTTTTTACTTCTGTTTTTATTCCTTCTGGCATTATTATTATCATGTCTCCAGGTTTCATTACTCCAGTCTCAACTCTCCCAACAGGTACTGTACCAAAACCAGAGATCGAATAAACATCCTGGATTGGTAATCTAAGTGGTTTGTCTATTGGTTTTGGTGGAACTTCAAATGTATCGAGTGCTTCAACGAGTGTTGGTCCTGCATACCAAGGCATCTTATCGGATTTTTTGGTAATATTGTCACCAGTTAATGCTGAATAAGGAACTACAAGCATCGTTTCTGTTTTATAACCAATATTCTTTAATAATGCCAGTACTTTTGATTTTGTTTCTTCAAATTTTATTCTATCAAAATTTACAAGGTCCATTTTATTTATTCCTACAACCATCTGATTTATTCCAAGTACCTTTGCTAAGAAGGCATGTTCTCTTGTTTGTGGTTGAACTCCGTCTGGGCAAGAAACCACTAGAAGAGCACAATCAGCTTGGCTTGCACCAGTAATCATGTTCTTAACAAAGTCTCTGTGTCCTGGGGCATCTATAACTGTGAAATAGTATTTCTTTGTTGTAAAGCTTGCAAAACCTATATCAATAGTTATTCCCCTTTCTTTTTCTTCCTTTAATCTGTCTAGCACGAAAGCCCACTCAAATGTAGGCTTTCCGAGTCTCTGTGCTTCTTCCCTTAGTTTCTGAATCTGCTGTTCACTAACCAAACCAAGCTCATAAAGGAGCCTTCCAACAGTTGTACTCTTTCCATGGTCAATGTGACCAAGGGTCACTATATTTAAGTGTGGCTTTTCAGGCATTATATCACCTACTTATTAATTTTCCTTTAAAAGATATTTAAACTTTTTGTTATTTGGGCGTTGTCCAATAATTAAAATTAACAAAAGAAATTTTTCATGCTTATTTTTGGCTTTCAGTCGGAGTTGTTGGACATCGTCGTTATTCGTTAGTTTGGATTTTTTATTATTTAAATAAAATTTAGTACAAAAGTTTATAAACCTATTTGAAGTTATATAAATCGCCCTGGAAGACCAAGGGCCATGCAAACTTCCTTGTGAACACAGAAAGTTTGCGTGGTATGTGCTCCCTTCCAGGGCATGGTTATACAAGTTGGATTTCTTTTTTCTGAAGCATCAAAATGAATTCCTTCTTTTCTATTTTATTAGCGTATTGAGTTTCATCGATTTTTTTGCCTTTAAGAATTTTTAGAATTTTATCAATCGTTGTTTTTTTATCTTTTACGAATATCTCATATACCTTCTTATACCTGCTTCTCGAGTTCTCTCCAAAATAATCAATTGCTTCAAGTATTAAATTATCTGAAATTTTCTTTTTTGAATAACCTCTTTTTTCCATTTCCTTTTTTAATTTTTTGAGGCTTCTTCTAAGTACTATTACTTTTGTATTATATTTTTTCAAAATAAGTTCGCAAGCTAAATGGCCTTCTACTATTACTAATTTTTCATCTTTCAATTTGTTTAATTCTTTTTCTAAGCTTTTTTGTAGTTTTTTTATTTCAACACTCTTTTCTCCGTCAACCTCTTCAAAAATTTTTGTTTTTAAAATGAATTCTGTTAAGCTTATTACTTTCACCTTTAGCCTTTTTGAAAGAATTTTTGCAATTGTGGTTTTTCCACTACCAGGAGATCCAGTAATTAGGATTAGGTCCATAAAAGAAAAAAGCATTTAAAAATTAAATTATTAATTATTTCATGAAAAAGCTAACAAGAATAATTTTAGCTTTAATATTCTTTCTAACTTTTACAACAGCCGGTGTGATAACTTTACAAACAAATTGTAGCTTTTCAAATTCAACCCTTTATTTTACAATAAAAAATATAGGTAATGATACAGCATATGGCGTTAGCATAACCCCGTTTTTTGAAGGTAAAGAATATCCATCAAAAGGAAAACAAAGCTTAATGCCTTATGATTCTTTAAGTTTTGAGCTTCCACTTCAGATAGTTGAAAATGGTACTTATCTTTCTACTCTTTCAATTGAATACAGTGATTCAAGCGGAGTACCAGCATTTACATTAGCACATTGTTTATTCTCTAAAGGAGTACCTTCTCAATCTTTCATTCTTTTATCTTTTCCAAAAATTACAAAGCTTGGTAGTACAAAATATGAAGTTGATATAAATGTTACAAACGTAGGAAAAGTTCCTATAAATTCAACACTTTTCTTATTGCTTCCAACATCTTTTCTTTCAAACACATCCAACTTCTCTTTTTCCCTTTTCCCGGGAGAAACAAAAAGGTTTTCAACTGAGATTCAATACAAAGGGGTAGTCCAAGGAATCTTTGAGGGTATAGCATTTGTTTCATTTTCTTTAAACAACAAGCATTTCACTTATTTTGTTGCTTTTCCACTTTCAACATATCAGCAAGATTTATTATCTGAGTTGTTTACACAGGCATGGATTTATCTAATACTTGGAGTAATTGGAATTATTGCTGTTTTATTAGTTTTCCTTATTTTAAAAAGAAAAAGAGCAAAGTGATTGAGTGGATTTTGTTTCGATTGTAATCCCAACAAAAAACGAAGAAAAGAATATTGGTTATGTTTTGAGAGACATAAAAAAATTTTTTAAAGAAAAAGGAATGAAGTATGAGGTAATAGTAGTAGATGGTTACAGCCAAGACAAAACAGTAGAAATAGCAAAGAAATTTGGTGCTAAAGTACTTTTTGATAGATATGGAAAGGGTTCGGCTTTAATAAAAGGAATGAAAGAAGCAAAAGGAGATATAATAATTTCCATGGATGCTGATTGCTCAAATCGTGTGAATGAGCTGGAGCTTTTAATTTCAGGAATAAAAGCTGGTTATGATGTTTGCATGGGCTCAAGGTTTTTACAAGGTGGTGGAACAGGAGACATGCCGTTGATTAGAAAGATTGGAAATAAATTCTTTGTTTTTCTTGTTAATTTGTTTTATCATGCTAACTATTCGGATCTTTGCTACGGATATAGAAGTTTTAGAAAAAGTGCTATTAAAAAACTTAAACTCGAAGAAAAAGGTTTCGGAATAGAAACAGAAATAAGTATAAAAGCTATAAAGAAAAAGCTAAAAGTTCTTGAAGTTCCAAGTTTTGAAAAACCAAGAAAATTTGGAAAAGGACACTTGAAAACAATAAGAGATGGCTTTGTAATACTTAAAGTTATTCTCAAAAATCTATTTAGTTGAATTTAGTATATAATAAAAAGCGAGAGTTCTACCATCCTCTAATGTTAGATTTCTTATCGGTTGAAGTTTAAATGCTTGTAGAATTGCTTTGCAGCTTGTATCGTGGAAAGGAGGGACTATACACCAATAGCCATAATCATAAACCAAGCATTTTCCTTTTAATTCACCGGAGTTATAAAGATAAAAGAGATTTTCATTATATACAGCATTTCTTCCTAAGGTTCTGAATAATCCAGGTACAAAACTTACAAAATAACAATCTTTTGGAATCTCAGAGTAATGTTTAAGCACAAAATCAAATACATAAACTCTTGCATCATGAGCTTCCCAAATCTCCATAGGGTCAACGGTTACGTATGGCAAAAGTTCTTTAAACAAATAAATGTAGCCACTTAACAAAATAACTACAATGCAGATTGAAAGAATTCTTGACTTTTTTGATAAGAAATTGTAAAGAGTTGAAACTCCAAAGGAAGCGAGTATTACCATGGGTGCTACACAGCTTAGCATAAATCTATTATCTACTCCATAAGTAACAGAACCAGCATAGAAAGAGGCATAAATTAAAAATGGAATAATAAACCATATAAAAACAGCCAATGTTTCTTTTCTTCTACCAAAGACGGATAGCAAAGCAAAAATCGGAATTAACATGTTGCTTACATTCTGGGTTTGTATCGGTGTGCCATTTTGATAAAAATTAAACCAGTAAAGAGAATTTGTTTTAATATTTTCAACAAAATATTCTAAAGCAAATTTTTTATTTCCTGCAGCTCCAAAAGGATCTTCTTTGTACTGAATAGTAAGATAAATAAAAGCTGGGATTAAAAGTATCAAAGTCGGAAGAAAAATTTTTTCTAATCCTTCATACTTAAACCCAAAAAATAGGAAATAAAATATAGCTAAAATCGGTAATATAAATACTCCTTCTATTTTTCCCTGTGCAGCGAAGATTATTGATGAGATAACAAGAACAATAAGCCTTTTGTTTTTGGTTTTTATCCATAAGAGAAGCGAAAAAATTGAAAGAAGAGAAAAGAAAACCAACGAGACTTCAGCACAACCAGTCCTCGCCCAGATTAATGTTAATGGCATTGAAGCATAAAAAAAGCTTGCAAGCAAGCTTGTAGATTCTTTTTCTGTTAGCATATAGCAAACAAAAAACAAAAGAAGAATAGAAAGTGTTGAAAATATCAAATTCAAATTCCAAGCAGTATGCATCGCATTTATTCCAGAAATAAGATAGCCTATTGCTATTATATAAGCCCAAGCAATTCCTTGGTGGTAATAAGTAAAAATTTTGCAAGTTTCGTTTGTTCCATATAAGCACATCTTAGCATTAAATTGTTTTAGTATATCAATAGCTTCATCTTGATAAAGATGCTCATCAAAAAATATTCTTTCGGTAGGCTTCATAATGAATAACTCAAAAAGAAAGAAGGAAAGTGAAAGGAGAAAAAGCAATGCAAGATAAAGTTTATTTATCCTAAGTTTTTTAAGCTCTTTAAATAGCTCTGGAAGCGAATAAAGTATGCCAAAAGTTGCAATTATTAATGGAAAGAGCATTATCTGGGTTAGTTCCATAATTTCACTTAAGTTCTATAACAAAGTTCTCCATTATCATATACTTCGTTTTTGTTTTTAGCATTGTATCCAAAGCATCGCTCGGAGTGCAAACAATTGGCATCCCATGAATGTTAAAACTTGTGTTTAAAATTATTCCGAGTCCATTTTCCTTTTTCACTTCTTTTAAAAGTTCTTTATATACCTTATTCTCATTTCCTACCATTTGTGGACGAAGTGAATTATCTACATGAACTACCGCTTTTATTCTGTCTGCGATTTCTTTCTTTGCCAAATAACCCATCGTCATAAACTTATCAACATCATACTTATTTTTTATGTCTTCTATTATTTTTCTTGCATCTTCTTTTAGCAAAGAAGGAGCAAAAGGTTGGAACCACTCTCTTTTTTTAACTTTTAAGTTTAGGTCATTCTTTATGCTTTCATCTCCTGCGGGCGCTAGGATGCTTCTATTCCCCAAGGCTCTAGGGCCGTATTCCATTCTTCCTCTAAACCAAAAAACATATGTTTTTTGCAAAAGTTCCGCAGCATATTTTGCAGGTTGTTTTACTTCTTCGTACTCTATTTTATCTTTATTCTTTTTTAGAAATTCCTCAATTTCTTCTTCTGAATACTTAGGACCAAAGTAAACGTCTTCAAAAATGTATTTTGAAATACCATTTAACTTATAATTAATATAAAAGGCAGCGCCAAGAGCGAGACCACCATCACCCATGTGTGGAAATACAAACCACCTTTTAAGCCCATCAAGATGCCTAATCTTCATATTCGCTTTGATATTGCTTGCGACTCCACCACTCCACGCAACATCCGCGATTCCAGTTTCTTCTATAGCATTTTCAAATAAGCTTACTAAAACATGCTCTAAAAGTTGCTGAGCCA
>Ga0080004_1111354_pt1 | contig 10107 bp, 5 predicted proteins | sample WasSprMetagenome_FD_69207 | JGI IMG/M metagenome (GOLD analysis project Ga0080004, IMG submission 69207) | Sulfidic aquatic microbial communities from Washburn Spring, Yellowstone National Park, USA - WS (SPADES assembly) (version 2) | ecosystem: Environmental > Aquatic > Thermal springs > Hot...
GTGTATAATTTTAATGGGAAAAACTACTTAGTGGCTATAATGTTAACTGCTCTAATGCTTGCTTTGATGTTTATTCCAATGAGTGGAAGCCAAACAACAGTTCAATACGACCCATGGGCAGACATGAACGATGACGGAAAAATTGATATTAAGGACATAGCCTACAGTTCTAGACTATTTGGAACATTAGGAGACCCAACAAAAAACGTAAACGTAACAAACTGGCCAACACAACAACCAGAACCATCATGGAAAGTTGAGCGAGCATATCAATTATCTAGACAATACATAAATGTATCATGGGATCTCTTGGGGGGTGCTGATGGAACTGATTGGATTTTCGTCGGAGGATACAGCAAAATGGTTGTTTATTTCGAAGCTGTAGCTGTTTCACATACTCAAAAAACTGATACCACAACAATAACGCTCGATTATATTGATTGGGGTATTAAGACATCAGATGGTAGGTGGATGGGATATTCTTTTGACCATTTAGGGGAATATATAATTAATTACACTGTCACAGGGATTGACGGATCTTTGATGCACTTTTATCAACCGCATAGCTGCCCAGTAATAGAAGTTAAAGGTCCTTGGGTCTCTTTAGCTTTCTTTAAAATCTCCTCAACCCAATCATGCGGATGGTTGTTGCTTGAAGTCTATGTTTACCTTAGAAACGAGTAATGCTTTAAATGATATCTTTCTTTTACCTTTTAAATATTTTTATAAAAACGAAATAACAAGAAAGATTATCCGAGTTTCCATGACAAATAATTCGATTGCCCAAGATAAAAAGAAACGTTTAGATGATACTTTTAAGGTGTTATTAACCATATTTACGGTACTTATATCAATTTCACTAGGTTTCTATAAACAGACCTCTCCTAAAATGGCTATTATGTTATTTTTCTTCTACGGTCTCACAGTTGGCTTATGGTGTACAGCTAATCTTATAGCTGGAGAATATGAATACATATTAAAATTTCTTAGCTGGTATATTCTCCTTGGCGGAATCTTCCAATCATCACTAATGATCTACGTTGGAACCTTAAATTTGGACGACTACTATTATGCTACAAATTGGGTAGCTGCAATTTTCATATACTATCTGATTTTTCGGTATGTTAAGTCGTTTATTCCAATGAAGGAAACGCTAAAATGTTGTTTAATTCTCTTGATTCTACTTGGTATGATTTTGTCTGTGTTAAAGTTTTCGGGACTATTTTGATGATAAATCATGATAATCTAACTTTTACCTAACTTCTTAAAAAAGCCCCATTAAATCCTTAATTTCCTCACGATATTTTCTTAATGATGTGTAAGCGAATGGCAAATGCTAAATAATTTTGAGATGATTTCGACGATTTTCTACATTAAAGTTTGAATGTTTGGCTGAATGTTTCTCCATTAACAAGATAATCTCATCATGTAAAAGCCACATTATCTTTGTATATCAGCTTAGTGAAACAGTCTTTCTAAAAACTTCATAAAAGAAGGGGCTCGAAGCACAAAAAAAGGAAAAGGAGTAGTAATATTCACGATAGTCGTTTACTCACAGATAACATATCAATAATCTATAGTTCAAATCGACCCCCGCTACCAATTTTTATCGCATCATTAACTTTATATTAACCATTTTCAAAGTTGTTATTTAGGAAATATTTTTCCAAAATTTTTAGACACGAGTGCTACATCTTTTATATCGATTATGCAGTCGTGGGATAGGTATTCTGCTCCTGTTAAGTCTAACCATGGATCCCAGTTTGGATTTTCTTCCGTCATTCCGAAGTTTTTTGATACCATTGCAACATCTTTTATGTCGACTTTGCCGTCCGGAAACCCTATTTGCGAACCTGTTAGATCGCTTACCAAGCTTACAACGCTGGGTATCTCATTTAATGATGAATCCAGTAGAAATGTATAAAATCGTGAATTATCTTGGGCAACGAAAAATTTTATTTCTCCATCACTTTGTTTTTCAAATTTGATTTTAACAATAGGTCCTGTTGTAGTGATGCCTGGATATTCTCCCACTGAATTTATAATGGTTGAGCCGACATGAATTAGTCCGTGGGTTAAGTTGTAGTCATTATACGGTGTGAAGTTCCCTCCGAATAAAATGAAAGGGTATGTACAGTAACCGTTAACACCGTAATTATCGACTAGAAAAATGTATGGAGCTCCATTTATTCTATTTAAAAACGCTGTATCGCTAATCAATAATCCCCTCATTATTTCTTTCGGATAGTACGCATACAACTCCCAAGCAAACAAGTCCTTTACATTTCGAATGCCAACGCTTACTGAGAAGTTTTCACCTCTTTTTATAGGTGTTACTGGAAAATCTACATATATGAGTGTTGGATGCTTGTCCGAGTACGGTTCAACGTGATAATAGGCTTTAAGTTTGAAATCATCAGATTGATTAAAGAAGGTAATGCTTAAAATGAAATCCCTTGCCTTAATATATTTATATGAGCCGCTTGAATACCAAATGTAGCAGTGAGCAAATGGATATCCATATTGATCCTCATCAGGAAAAGTAAATCTATAGTTTCCGATTCCAAGGGTTAAGTTGTGTGGAGTTAAATAATTTGTTTCATTCAATGTAAAATCTACTTGCACATCTGATCCTAAAGCATTGTCGTGTGCGGCTACCTGAACATTACATGAAGCCATAACAACCATTTCGGTCAATCTTCCAATTTGAATAGTGAAAAAGTAGAAAGCCACCAATAAACATATGAGCACTATGCAACTTCTGCTCAGTTTTCCAATCGTTTTAAATTCCCCATTAGTCTAAGAATATATCGATTTTATTCCAAATTAAATTTGTGCAATCTTGAATAATACTATTAAATTAACGCATTAACAGCATATGTATAAATGAAATAATAATACTAGTTTAGACTTAAATCATAAATCCACTGTTAAATTTGTAGCGCATTATCTTTATGTCTATTGTGGCGATGATGTTAGATATGAGTATATGAAGCTTATATACGGCATTTTTCATACAGATGTCCTTTTTGTTTGCAAGTTTCCCTGAAGCCCTATATGGACACCATAAACCTTAATTCAGCAACGATCTAAATTGCTTATTGCAAAATGGAGGGAAGGGAGGTGATATTGTTTGAATGTGAAAAACTATCTTTTGGCAATATTTCTAAGCTCCATGATATTGGCTTTAGTATTCTGTCTGAATGTTGGAAGCCAGACAACAGTTCAATACGACCCTTGGGCTGACATTAACGATGATGGAAAAATAGACATTAAGGACATAGCTTATTCGTCTACGCGTTTCGGAACACTAGGTGATCCAACAAAAAACGTATCTGTGTCAAATTGGCTTATTGCAACAAATTATTTAACGGTAACTCTCAACGTATCCGGCGGTGGAGGAATCATTCCTTATTTTTTAAGTGCGAATGAAACAGCAAACATTGGCGGTAAAAGCGTCACTTTTACAGGTGGAGGAGTCTCTGGTGGAGTGAGCTTCAGTAACTATGGACAAGATTCTTTAGGGGGAGGAACCCCAGGCTCTGGAAGAATTGAAGTGTATGATATCGGCGGCAACTTAATAGCGAGTTTTGCACTTCCATTAAACTCTATGATTACAGTAAACAAAGTAGGCACCATAAAAGTGTATGCAGAAGCAGTATTGCCATATTTAGGAGTATATGCTTCCTATAGAGCATTTGTAGTTGCTTCAGTGTTCTGGATTCAAAACTAACAAACTTGATGCTACACGTAAGAAAACAGCAAAGCTACCCTCTTTTTATATACAAATTTTACACACAAATCGATCGAAGTATGTGCCGGTATTTGTGGGTCCGTTTTCCTAGACTGCCTAGATATTACGCTACTCGCTTTATGCCGACATTGCACATGCGAACAAAAAGACTAAGCTTGTAAGTTTTGCCTTCTTCTCAATGCACAAACTTACTGCAATACTGAAGATTTAATTTAGGAAAAACAGAAAAAGAGGGGGTTAAACTTTTAATGCCAACCGTATCTTTTGGCTATTGCTGCAATATCTTTAATGTCGATCCTATAGTCACAGTTTATGTCCGCCACCGGATTCCAATATTTGTGTCCCGGATATGTTCCGAAAGCCTTTGCCGCAGTTGCAATATCTTTAATGTCAACCTTAATGTCCGGGGAGGGCAGCTCCGACTTATATGGATAATTGGGTAGGCCAATGTCGTCATATAACGAGCTGCCAGCGATGTCCTCTTTCAAAGTTACCCAGAAAATGAGCGTATAGTTAACCCATTTGCAGTAGAGGTTCCAATTGTTCCAGTTTGGCTCTTCCATGTGAAAAGCAAGCTTAAGTGTATGTTTCCCTGCTGTTGGCCAATAATATCTTTCCTGCTGGTGGGTGACGTTAGACTTCAGAATCAACTGCAGCTCTTCAAGAAGCACATCGTCTAGGAATAGGCGTTTAATTCCAACTATCACCGGGCTAAGCCTCATAACTACTGGACCCGGAGGCATAAACAACAGTATTTCCACGTTATACCATTCTGGCATTGGAGGCACTGTAGGTTCTTCTTTCACGGGTATAAGAGCAACCGTGTCCCCCTTGCTTAAGCGTTTGTCATCGTTGCCGTCCTTCCAATCAACGAGACTATATTTAGTATATGTTGGCCATGTCTCGTTCCAAATAGACGATATTGGATTTGACAAATCGACGTTTGCGCTTTCAACTATCATTTCTTCCATTATAAGGTTTTGAAGCGTCACTTTGTAAGGCACCGTTTCAATGAACGGATCTATTTTGTGACCAAATCCTTGAAAGTGCATGTCCACGTATAATGGATAGAATTTGAAGAACCCGTAAGGCGAATGTATCAGTTGACTTCCAGGCAAGTTCGTCTGTACCTTGCTACACGGCTTATTTGCCACCAGTTCAATTGAGCTTCTAGTGTAATCTTTCAGTCTCCATGGTCCACATCCTATCATATTAGGGTCTGGTGCAAAATTGGTTGGATTGCCTGAAAGTATTATAGGCTTCCATACATGCTTTGGGAGTATTGGCGTATTACCAATCCACGAAAGTACCCAAAAGTTCTTTGTAACATTAAATAGGATTTCAAAGTTGTATGGGTCGAGTACTTTAAAGTCTAAGATAGATTCAACATTTTCTATCCACGAAGGCGGAGGGTATCCATATTTTTCAAGCAATCGTTTTAATTCTACAAAAGTGAAGTATACGTCTGCTGTTGTTAAAGGCGAACCATCATTCCAAGTTACGTCAGTGCGTAATGTAACTTTAACTTTAGTACGCTGTCCATAAATGGGATGCGTATAATTGCCAACTGTGAAGTTTTTAGCAATCCATGGTTCCCATTCGGTTGTGTATGGATTACTTTTTATCAGTGTGTCATAGATCAAATTTAAAACCAGCCAGTCAGTGGGATTGGATGCGTAGATTGGGTTTAATGAGAAGAGTTGGATTCTGGGAACCCGTATCTTATAGTCATGTTTCTTCCATCGCCGTAGGCATAGCCCGTTGGATGCATGTTGAGAAAGCTGAAGAAGTTATCTATTCCCTGCCCAAGCGCATTAACCGTTCCCTGCCAGGTTTGATTTCTATATCTATTTTCACCATCGTCCGGCACAACTAGTTGACAAGCCGTGCCTCCGGTATATCGTCTATACATTGCCTTATATTCCATATAGGCACATAATGGAACTTTGAAGGATTTTTTAACAAATACTTGTTGAGCACTGTGTGATGCAGCCACCACCTCTTCCTGGTTTGTTGCGTCGATAAGTTTTTCAAGCCAATAATCAAGTTCAGTATCAATAATCCCATTGTAATTATTCATTGAGCTGTGAAATCCAAATAGGTATGTAGGTTCTTTGAAGTCCCATGCGCCAGTATAGAGGTGGAAGTCCCTATTTACCATAACAATTGATCTCGCCATCGCGATATCAGCGTAGATGCGGTTAACTCTGACATGGACATTGTTAAGCTCATCTGCAATTCTATCGCCTACCAACTTTCTATGGGGATGATCAACCCTTATTACGAATTTAAGTTCTAAATATTCTTCTGGCTCTTCGACGCCGTTATGGTTTCTATCCCAGAACCTCCATCCAGTTGACGGATTTATAGGGAACCAGTTTTCATCTAGTAGGTTTTCAGCCATTGTCGTATTATATGGGTATGGATTTGGAATGTTTAAGTAATATTTGCCTAATGCTGGAGACATTGGCACCCAAAGTGGGAAATATTGGCCTACTCCTATGATTTCATCAAACCATGATCTGTTTATTAGATGGGATATTGCCTGTCTAAAGCTTAAAACGCTGCATGGGTTAGGATAAACAGGGCTTGTTGAAGTATTGGCATTGTTTACATCTAAAATTAGAAAACCTGTTGAAACATAGCCAATAACGTTGATTGTCTCATTATATGGCGGGTTTATCCATCGCTCATACCAATAAGGAGTCAAAGGTAAACCAAGTACGTCAATAACTCCATTTTCCAAATCCTCATAACTGGCGCCTAACTTCATAAACAACTTATCAGCCCTCGGTCCGAACTCCTCAAACTTTGCGTCAGCCGGCATCCAATCTTGATAAACCCAAGCGACCGTCGGAATCACCAAAATCGAAGTTATGATAACAAAGACTAACGCTGAGACGGTTTTCCTATCTTCCATATTTTTCTCCCCTCAAATTCTTCCAAAAATTTTTGAAAAAAAACAGTTGTATTTATGGTTTATGTAACAATCTTACAGGATAATAAATTTTTGGGGAACCCAAAAGTACAACCAGTTTTCTCGAACATGCCTCCATAGGTTTTGGAGCCACACCCAGGGTTGTCAATGAATGAGACCAAACAAGCCATGGACATAATTTCAAAAATTCTGGAATTGACCTACCAGCCTTATCCTTCAGCTGAGGCAAATCCCTAGCGAGAAAAACTTTTTGAAATGGCGCATGCGCAAAACGAATTCCATACATAAGCATAGCAAGCTTCCTTTCTCTCTTAAACTTTCATAGCAATGTTTAACACCGAAGAACTTACTACTTGCGTACGCTTACGATTTTTTATTTCTTACGTAAAAAAGGGGGGCATGAGGGTCTTTTAGCTGAAGTATATTTTCATTATCCATGATTCTACGTTTGTATGCACAGAGTAGCCATTGATGTATATGTAAACTTTTGCTATTGTAGGTGCTTCTATTACTACTCTTTCTGGAGAGTTTAATGTTGCACCATTATATATCCATGGTTGCCATGTGGTGCCATTGTGCCATCTAACGTACATGTCTAGGTCGTTTGTTGGGTACTTGCTCCAGTCATTTTGCCACCATAGTTCGATGACAACTTTTGTTGTTCCAGGGGGTGGAATTATGTATCCAGTAGTTGGAACCCTAATCCATTCATCTTGAGTTATTGTTCCAGTATACGTCTCATTAGCTGGTGGAGCTGGCTTTGCTGTAACTTCAATCTTAAACTTGCAGGATAAAGGCCCGGAGCTCGTCCAGTCGTTTTCTATTACAATTTTTACAAAGCCTGGTTCAATGGCTGTCATCCATGTAAACTCGTCATGGTAAACGCCTGTCACACGTCCGGTCCATGTTACGCCATAGTCTGTAATTACAAATTTGGCGTCGCCCCATACGTTTGCACTTTCGATCCAGTAGCCATACATAGTTCTTTTTGCACTTTGTATGTAAACTTCAAAGCTGTTCATGTCGTATGGATTTCTACGATTTCTTGTAACATCAGTTATAGTCAAAGTTATAGAATCTGTCGCCTCAGTAACTTTAAAGATGAACTCTTGTTTAAGGCCTGGTTTGAGTCCGACAATTGTAGCCTCATACACACCTGTCTCGAATATTGGAATATTTGATATGTCGAATAACTCATATTCTTCTGGCAATGGCGGATATATATCTCCGATGGATGGGTCGTTGACCAGTGCTATTAATGCACCATATGCGTTCAAATAGCCCGCTCCTTGATCATACTTGCCGTAACCATCTAGCCATACGGCACCATTCTTGACTGCCTGTTTATAATCAAGCGGTGAAGCGCCTATTCCGGACATTTCTGCGTATGTATTTAGCAATGCAACAGCGCCAGACACAGCTGGAGTAGCCATGGAAGTCCCAGAGGCAAAGGCTAAACCTTGCGGCCAATTAGGTTCGTTATAAGCTGAAAGAACAAATAATCCTGTTGCAGCTATATCAGGTTTATCCCTGCCATCAGATGTCGGACCTCTGCTGCTGAAAGCGTATATCTGCGGAATATTGCTAACATATAATTGCCACCCAATTCCTTGTTTTCCGTAGTAGATATCCCAAAATACTCGGGTATTAACAGGATGAGCAGCTGCGGCCACCGTAATGGCGGATTCAGCACTTCCAGGGCTGCTAACAGTCATGGAAGCGGGTCCCTCATTGCCAGCCGCAGCCACAACAGTTATGCCTACCTTAGAAGCATAGTCAACTACTTGATCTTCTAAGTCCCTACCATCAAATGTTGTGGGTCCACCAAGACTCATACTGATTATATCCACATCGTATCCCTGCTCTAGCTTCAAGTTAATAGCGTACTCAATAGCTTCAATTATAATAGATTCTGAAACGCCAGCGCCTGTGTGGGGGAATACCTTTATCGCATATAGTTGAGCGCGAGGAGCCATTCCAAGGAGCGGTATAATGTAATAACCTGGATAGCCAAAGCTGGATGCTTCTTGCGGTGGTGTTGCATACATCGAAATTGATCGGTACAGCGGATCACTAGCGTGGACAAGTATTGCACCATGTCCGGCAATTATCCCAGCCACATGCGTTCCATGCCAATGGTTAGTGGTTAAATTCCAGCCTTCATATTCCGTGCCGACGTCAGGGCTGATGTCAATACCACCAATCACGGAGCCTCTAAGCATAAAGTGTTCTGCATAAATACCTGTATCAATTACAACAACGAGGGAGCCCTGACCATAATCCCCTAAAGCCCACGCACCCACAGCTCCCATGGCAACTGGTCCCCAGTATGTACTGGGCTCCAACAGTGCTAACTGCTCGTTTGTCAAGGTGATCCTAAGGGCATCCTTTAATGAAACAACACGGTCAATATCTGGAATGCTTGGGACGAAATTCCTATCCTGCGCTACAACGTTAAAACCGCGTCGCTTATCAAAGATATTTCTGTCAACGAACGCAAAAGGAAATTCGACACCATCTATCAATGGAAAACTATTGCTATATGTGATCAGTGGATATCGCATTTGGTCCAAAAATATTTTCTTTACATTGCTGTTTCTAGCTAACTCTAAGAGACTTTTCACCGGTAGGGTAGCAGCCAAACCATTAACGTATCTATATTTAAACCTCACACAACCCCCAAGTCTAACGACGTCAGCCTCGACAGCACTGTAATCTTTGCTAAATGTTTGGATTAAGATGTCAACTGATCCTCCATCCTTTCGATAAATCTCATCAAGAAGAGTTTCTGACAACTTTTGCAGCATTAATGGGCTGTTGGTGTCTTTCATTCTAAAATTGACACTATAGATGTTGAAAGCCCCAGCAACCAGCGCAAGAGCTAGAATCACAGAAAGAGCACTAACAAGCATATTATTTGACCGCCAAAGCCCCAGACGCATCAAAATACTTTCTCCCCCTCAACTCTTTTTGGCAAGATATTATAAATGAGATGTTTAAGATAAACCTTGTGAAGAAATGTTCTATAACAGGTTTGAGATGGTCAGGATTATCAATCAAAAGGGAAAGTCATCCAACATACGCATTAGGACCCTAAATCAGGCTTTACCTTTTTCCTCCTTACCAAAATAAGCGGTCCATTTGAGTTTACGTGAGTCCCTTTTAAGTTTCAGTGAATTTTTTCTACATTTGCTTGAGCAGAACCAGAAGATGGATCCGTCATTTTTAACGTACATCATTCCGGTGCCTGGCGGGAACTCTTGACCGCAGAATGAGCATTTCCTAAGCTTTGGCAAGTTCTTCTCCTCCGGCGGCTTTGTAGCTATTTCGTTCCTATTCTCTTTGCTTCTCTCTCAGTTTCTCTGAGCATTAAAATGTCGTGAAGTCTCACCGGCCCTTTTAAGTTTCGTGTTCT
>Ga0080004_1115551_pt1 | contig 10104 bp, 8 predicted proteins | sample WasSprMetagenome_FD_69207 | JGI IMG/M metagenome (GOLD analysis project Ga0080004, IMG submission 69207) | Sulfidic aquatic microbial communities from Washburn Spring, Yellowstone National Park, USA - WS (SPADES assembly) (version 2) | ecosystem: Environmental > Aquatic > Thermal springs > Hot...
GTAGAGTTAAGGCTGGGATACAACTTGACGGGATAATCACCAGGCCGACCGTTCACGTTGATGGCAAAATGATCATGAGAGATGGGGAGTGGTTAATTTAGTTACAAGCTCTCTAAACGTGCAAAGACTGAACTAAGTCATGATCTTCCTATTTTCTTAATTTTTCTTGGACAGTTAAGCGAATGCCCTGCGACCCTAATACATAAATGCCGTGCCCTGGCCATAAATCACGCGAACCATGGAAAGCGCTAGAAGCTGTGCTCTTAGCTTACCATGTAATGTGCAATAAGTACTTAATGGCAAAGGTCTTTAAAGGTCGCCATAATTTCTCACATCCCCAGTTTCTATCTTGAGATATACAGTTCGTGAAACATTACGCTTAACCAGCAAAAATATCATTGCAAAGGTTGGAAGACATGTTACAAACGCCAAGTATATCAAAAACTTTTTCTTGATTTTTAATTCTGGCTCCCATTACTGCGTTCAATTTATCTCTACATTCTATGCTACAAAGATGTTTTCATTCTATAACTCATCGTATAAAATATTCCACGTTGGTAAACTCCTACGATAACATTATCGGTTATTCCACCATTTTTTCTATAACCTTTTGACGCGTAGGGCAACTCTTTCCCGTTTTTATCCCCTTTCAGCTATAAAGACACCCATACAAAGAACAGAAAAGAAATACAACCTTTAATCACAATCAAGTAGTAATGTTCAAGCAAATCCATTAAAAGCATCTTTCCTTTAAAAGTATGGGAAAACATTTTTGCCATTGAATGTATGCATACCTTTCTAGGCTTCCGCCAACTCCAACCATGTTTTTAAGGGTCCAGCCTCCATAGATGGAAAAGTCTATTCCGTCGAAGCCGTAAAACTCGGAAAACCAAAACAAATAAGAGCGATAACAAGGCTAACATAGGATTAACAAAGAACATTAATTTAGCAACGTCCTAGCGCGCAATCTCCAGTCTTTTTATAGACCCTAACAGAATATTGGTAATGCATATTGCATAGTGAGATAAGCTACTATGGAGATGGAAACTAAAAATATATAAGACATGCAGTACAAGATAGTAAAAGTGTACTAAAACGAAGGCCTTGGTTATGAGTTACGAGACCATTATTTTTAGTAAGGAAGGTAACATAGCTACTATAACGCTAAACAGACCAGAAGCGCTGAATGCCTTAAATTTCAAGATGATCGACGAATTCATTGACGCACTACAAAGAGTAGCAGAAGACGATGAGGTAAGGGTTTTGGTGGTTAAAGGGGCTGGTCGCGCCTTTTGCGTGGGAGACGATTTAAAGGGCATGCAGGAGCCTGGAAAACCCCCGCCTCATTCAGCTTCGGAAATTGAAGACTACCTGCGTAAAGGATACGTCAGACTGGTAAAAGCTCTTAGAAACTTGAGGAAGCCTGTTATAGCATGTATAAATGGCTATGCCCTCGGTGCTGGCTTAGATCTGGCTTTGGCGTGTGACTTCAGAATTGCATCTGAAAATGCGAGGTTTGGCATGCCCTTCGTGTTAAGAGGGTTGGTTGGAGGTACATGTCTTTTACCCCGAATCGTAGGACTAGCAAAAGCGACTGAGCTACTCTTTACAGGCGATATGATCGACGCTAAAGAGGCAGAGCGCATTGGTTTAGTGAATAAGGTTGTTCGAGCGGAGGATTTAGAAAGAGTGACGATGGAGTTGGCCGCTAGATTTGCGAAAGCTGCGACAATGGCTATTGGTTTAACAAAAAGAGCTATAGAACAGGGCTTAGGAGTAGATCTGGATCGAGCACTCGAATATCAAATTTATGCTTCGCTTCTGTCTATGCAAACAGAAGATGCACGAGAAGGCATATTGGCCTTCATAGAAAAGAGAGAGCCTAGGTTCAAGGGAAAATAACAATTAGGAGCTTTAGGTTCAGCGTTGAATTAAAGCAACCTATCTCTCATTTCTCCTATTTAAACAATATTTCTTATAAACGTATTCATTATCCTTACCGATAGTAGCCGATATCCATTTTACTCTCGGCGGAGTTTCCGACATTTTCCCACAGATAGGAACCACGAAACTTCCATATTTTGGATCGTTTACTTCCACGAAAACCTTTCGAACATGCCAGTGTTTCTCTTTCAACACTTCCTCAGGAGATAACATTTTTGTGGTAACCGGAAGACCACCACCTCTCCACCTTGAACGCGCAGATTTTCGGGCGTAATCGGAAAACTTTTTCAAGAGCTCATCACATGTGTATTTAGCCACGGCCTCTTCTATTTCTTTATTCAATTGCTTGACTTTGTCGACATCGTCTGTTATCCTATCGAGTAGATATCTCCAATCTTCCTCTAAATCCCATCTTCCAAGGATTTTCAATATAGCCCTAAAGTCTTGGTCTCTGAAAGCCGCTATTGCTACATAACCATCTTTACACTTGAAAAACCCGTATGGACATAGCCCATAGTCTAGAATGCCATATCTTGGTCTAGGTCTTCCCCAAACGAAGCCTACAGTTGCTGGAAATCCAACACATGACGAGAAAGCATCAAATGACGCAACGTCGACCATCTGTCCCTCGCCAGTACTTTTTTTGTAGTATAAGGCTAGGAGTGCCCCCATGGCAGCAGCTACGCCCACTATGTACCACGCTGCCCAAAAACCTGCTCTGGTAGGCCAATTATAGGGTTCTGGGCTATCAGGGAGCTCTCCTATTAATGCTGGGAGTCCAGACGCAGCTTGAGCAACCAGATCAGTATCGGGGATTTTAGAGTATTCTTTGGCCTTGGAAGTGTAGTGCCCATAAGGTGTGATTGCAACGTAAATTAGGCCTGGGTTAATTTTACTCAACTGTCTATATCCTATTCCTAACGAGTCCATGTAGCCCGGGCTAAAGGTCTCGATTAAGATGTCGGCCTTTGCAACCAATTTCTTAAAATTCTCGCGATCCTCCTCGTCCTCCAAGTTTAACGTAATGTAGCGCTTATTACGGCCTTCCATCAGAAATGGGATACCTACACCATCTACATTCACGCCATACGGAGTCATCATTCTCGCAGGATCGCCTTCTGGTGGCTCAATTTTTATAGTTTCAGCACCGAGCTCAGCAAGTAAACTTGCTGCGATGATTCCGGCAAAGTTGGCATAGCTAACATCAAGAACTATAACGTCATCTAGGGCTTCTGGCTTGCCTTCTGGACTCATAATTTTAGCTAAAACTTCTCCCCATTTAGAAAGGTGCTCAAGTGTTTTTTTCTTTTTTAGATGTCTTGAATAAACTTGTTCTTTTTCCTTCATGTTTTTTCACTCCTTATTATAATTGAAAATTGAGTCCTTTTCTATATCATAGTAGGACGGGGGTTTTAAGCCAACTCTGTCGTCCCAGTATCCTATAACCCCCTCTTTTTCAAGTTGCTTTAGCTCCTCCTCTGACAGTCCTAGAAGTCTCTTGAAAATATAGCGGTTGTGATAACCAAGGGGTCTTGATAACCACTTTATTCGTCCCGGGGTTTTACTTAACATAACTATAGGTCCCGCCAACACTAGTTCGCCGTACATCTCGTCTTTGAAGCATACGACGCTTCCTCGTTGCCTTCGCCATTCATCGTTACATATTTGCACATCATCTGCAACTTCTGAAGCGGAAAAACCATACTCCTTAGCTAAATTAATTATTTCCGCCGCATCCTTAGAGCTTACCCATTCTCTCGTTATTTCAATGAGCTCTCGGGCATTTTCGGGCTTTAATCTATTAAAAACGTTTTTGAACCTATCTTCTTTAAGCAAGTCGGTTCGTTTCATGGCCTTACAAAACATTTTAAATTGTTGATCCGTCGCTATTGCCAAGGCAATGAATTTTCCATCACGAGTTTTGAAAATACCGGATGGTGCCATCGTTGGATCAAAGTTGCCAGTACAACCCAAATCTTTACCAGTAATGGTTTTGTATGTAAAATGATATAACGATCTAATTAAAACTTCTGCCTGTGCTAAGTCTATGTACTGCCCTTTTCCGGTTTTTTGCCTATAGATAAGCGCTGCTAGAATAAGCATAGCAGCAAAATGGCTTGGATAAAAGTCACCCAAATAGTCAGGTATCTTATAACGTTTTCCAATCTCCGGATAGCCTGTTATGCTTATTACACCACTTGCGCCTTGCGCTAATAGGTCCCAGCCTGGTTGGAATCTTAGCGGGCCGAACTGTCCAAAGGTCGATAGGCTAACGTAGATTATTCTCGGATTGATTTTACTGACTTGAGTGTATCCGATTCCCCATGCCTCAGCGGTTCCAGCGGCAAAATTTTCAATCATTACGTCAGATATTTTGGCCAATTTTAGGATTAATTCTCTCCCTTTCGGTTTTTTTACATCGATTGTTACAAAATATTTGCTGTGATTTATGAAATGCCACAAAGGGTTAGAGTGCTTCCAATACTTCCCCCAATAAGTCGCTGTTCTCCAATAATCGCCATAGAAAGGCAGTTCAACTTTAATTACTTCTGCACCAAACTGGGCAAGGATTTTAGCCGTATTGGGTCCGTATATCATGTGCGATACCTCGAGAACTCTAATTCCTTTCAATACCTCTGGCTTTTCCTGTACTTTGGACTGATCAAAAAGTCGGTTAGTGAAAGAGAAATAGTCTTCGCCTTCTTGCATCTACATCCCCAAATACGCCTTTTTTACAAGTTCACTTTCTAAAAGCTTTTCGCTTGGACCTTCCAGCACTATACGTCCGTTCTGCAATACGTACCCTCTGTCTGCAATCTTTAGCGCATAGTGAGCGTTCTGTTCTGCTAGTAAAACTGTGATATTCCTTTCAGGAAGAACCTTTATGACTTCATATATTCGCTTTAAAACTATGGGGGCTAGTCCCAACGATGGTTCATCGATCATAAGTAGTTTGGGATTTGCCATCAATCCTCTGCCGATTACAAGCATTTGCTGTTCACCTCCGCTTAGTAAACGTGCCTGCAATTTACTTCGCTCCTTCAACACCGGGAAAAGATCAAAAACTATCTCCAACGAATCCCATCTTTTCCTCCAAGCTTCGCGTGTGATCGCACCCATCAAAAGATTCTCTTTAACGGTCAAATATGGGAATATTTGTCTCCCCTCCGGCACCTGAACAATCCCAGCCTCAACTATTTTATGAGGAGGTAGGTTTCCTATGTCCTTACCTAGAAACGTGATCTTTCCACGTTGATATTTAAGTATTCCTGAAATGGTGTTGAGCAACGTCGATTTGCCCGAGCCATTCGAGCCAAGCAATGCTACAATTTCACCTTTTTCAACATTAATTGAAATGCCATGCAATACAGGAATAACACCGTAAGAAACGTGAAGACCTTCCACTCTAAGCATATCTCTCACCTAAATATGCCTCTATCACCTTTTTGTCTTCTGCTATCATCTTAGGAGGACCTTCAGCAATTTTTCTCCCATAATGAAGTACTATGATTCGCTCTGCAGAGTTCATTATAATTTTCATAACGTGCTCTATCCATAGTATTGTTAGCCCGAAATGCTCTTGAGCGGTCTTAATCATCTTTATCGCGCGTAATGATTCTGCAGGATTTAATCCAGCCATAGCTTCATCTATCAGCAGGAGCCTCGGACTTGTAGCCAACGCCCTCGCTAGCTCCAGCATCCGTAGCTCGTACAATGTCAGATCACGTGCAAGCGTGTTTCTTTTGCTAAATAAGCCGACAAATTCAAGGAAGTATGAAGCTTCAAGTTCTGCATCAGCTAGGCTCATATTACGCCTTTTCTTCCCGTAAAGCACAGCGACGGCAACATTGTTTAAGGCTGTCATGTCTGGGAAGGGTTGAGGGATTTGATACGTCCTAGCTATGCCTAACCTGCATATCTCCTCTGGTGGCATTCTTGTAATATCTTTGCCGTTAAATTCAACTGTACCAGAGTCAGGATGATAAACACCAGATATCACATTAAGTAGTGTGGTTTTTCCTGCGCCGTTAGGTCCGATTAACCCGACCACTTCACCCTCCTCAATGCAGAAACTAACATTATCAACTGCAACCAATCCACCAAAGCGCTTAGTAACATTAGTCAATTTTAGCAATGCTTTCACCTTTGCTTTCACCTCCTTCGTACACGCAATTTTGGGTAATAGTCTCTATAGTGACGTTTGTGATAAAGCCCCCACAAACCTTCTGGAAGCATATAAACACATAGGATCAATGTGAGCGGAAAAACCACATAATTGATAGGTCCCAGCGTGCGTAAACCTTCCTCAAGGAAGGCTACGAAGTATCCCCCAACGATGGACCCGTATATGCTTGCACGCCCACCAATGATTATCATAAGTAAAATTTTAACCATGAAGTCAAGGGAAAGATAGGTTATCCCTGCGAATGTTCTAAACGTGTGAGCAATAAACCAACCTGCCACCCCCATGCCAACAGAGGGAATAACGTAAGAAAGAATTTTGTATTTGTTTACATTAACTCCCACGGTTCTAGCCACATCTTCATTATCGTTGATAGCCGCCATAGCAAGACCATATCTTGATCTCATGGTCTTATCGACCACCAATAAGTAAATTAACATCATAGCTAAGGAAAGAAAGTAATACGCTAAGTAATTCCATGAAACACTTCCTAGATTTAGAAGTGGAGCGATTCCGCTGAGACCGGACTCCCCCCTGAATATATCACCGTACACGAAAGTGATCTCTAAAAAAATTAAAGGCAATATTAGTGTTATGAGTGCAAAGTATAACCCTCTTGCAATTAATACTATTGGACTTATTAAAAACGCAAATAAGAGGCTTACCAAGATAGTTACAATGAGCGTTAGTGCAGAATTCAAACCAAAGTACAAGTTAAGTAATGCAGCTGTGTATCCGCCAATTCCTACGTAAAATTGTGGTCCGAAGTTAAGTCGAGCGGTGCCGATAGTTTGTAAGCTTAACATGATGGCTATTGCAGCGTATATATTTGCTGTGGTGATCATTGTTAGAATGTTGGGGTATTGATACACTAAAAATGGTAATACCATTAGTACCAGGGCTCCTATTACAGGGTTCCTCCAATATCTAGGCTCGATAACCCACTCATACTTTTGATCACCGTAACGGAAAACGATGCGATCACGCCTAAATTCTAAACTCACCATAGCTTCTCTGCCCCACAGAGCCCCTCTGGTTTAACCAATAACATTATAAGCGTGACTATTAAAGCAACGAGCCCCATAAAGCGCGAAGTGTAAACGAAGCTAACAACAGAGTGAATGAAGCCAATTGCGTAGGAAGCCACAATACTTCCCTTAAGATTGCCTAAACCGCCCAAGATAGCTATAAGTATGGCTATACTAAGCATAGACTCGCCCATAAACGGATCCACACTCCAAAAAGGAGCAATCGTTAATGTGCAAATAATGGGAGGGATAGTAGATAATATAATCGCGTACCAGTACGTTAGACCGACATTTACGCCCATTAACATACTTCCTCGCAAATTTTGGCTCACAGCACGCATAATTAATCCCAATTTTGTTTTTAAGAATATAAAAACGAACACAAGAGTGACAAAAATCGCCGTAATAGCCGCTATAAACATCTGGTAAGAGATTGTTGTTACACCGATGCTAAGCGCTCCATACATTATGGTTGTTGGAAGGTGGACTCCAGCCGTTATTGGATACCGATAATTTGCAAAATGTGCAAACACGAGGTAAGCAAGTAAAGACAGCGTTAGGAGCTTCTCCTCCTCCTCAAGATACCTCTGAAAGATGCCCCAATGAATCAACATCCCAACTGCGAATTGAACTAGGATCATCAAAATTATACTAAGGGTTACTCCTAATTTGAGTTCCGTCATGAACATCCATGTCAAGTAGATGGCCATTACAAAAGAAAGTCCATAACCAAGATGAAAAATTCTCAAGATCCCACATATTAATGAAAAACCAAGTGAGACTAACAGGTAGATGGAACCAAACACAAATGAATAAACGATTATTGATTGAAGCAGTTCCAGCATACCGTTCACCTTACTCCTAAATAAAAAGGTAAGTGATTGGTTTCGCTTCCCTATCCTCCTCTAAGTTCCGCAGGCGACTTATACTGTCCGGTCGCAAGATTGGAGGGCCAGATTACTACCATTGCACCGTTCTTCTGCCACTGGATTGTAGGGGTTATGTAGTAAGGATAGGGTAAATTGTAGTGATAACGTGGATGCCATCCGATGGTTCCCAGCACAGCTACTTCTCGGACGTTCTCCAACGCATGAATTAGAGCTTCGACATCGTCGACTCTTCCTGCAGCTTCTATCGCTTTTTTAAACCCATATATAGTATCATATGTGGTATGCGAGCCAAATATTGGTCCTGTGCCGTACTTATTTACCATGTTGTCCATGAACGGAATTGTTTTGGGGGTGATTGGAACTCTAACTAATGAGGAACCAACCATTACTCCGAGGACTTTTCCCTCTGTCAAGTTCCATGCAACGGGCATGCCAGCGAGTCCTCCCCATATGTAAAGGGGTATATTTCTCGCAGCAGATTCACTCCATTGCTTGACAAAAGCGGCCTCATCGATGTAACCTACTGAACAATCGATAACTTCAGCCCCTGCGGCAGCGATCTGCTCAAAAATGGTTACGAACATTTTTTGATCGCGAGACACCGTAGTCTCATAGACAACGGTTAAACCTTGTTGCTCATAGATTTCTCTCACTGGAGGTGCCACGCCAGGCAGTCCGTAACGAATAGGCTTCGTCCACTCCATATCCTCGTTAATGCGAGCGACTTTTGTGGCGTGTACTGTATTTTTAAAAAGGTCTGGCAACTGTTCTTTCGCAAGTACTGTTAGGTATCCCGTCGAAGTGTAGTAGTAGGTTTGAAATACGAACTTGTATTTGTCGTAATTATCTTTTACGTGATTCCATATTGCATCGCCCGACCCTATAGTACTGAAGAGGATATGAGGATATTCTGGGTATAATTCTGCACCGACTCCTATGCCTGCAACTGCCATTTCAACATTTTCCGCAATGATTACAGCGAGCACTCTGTCAACCATCACAAGCTTTTTGTACACCTCCACACATTTCGGTACTTGTCCCTTGCTATCTTCTATTATCAGCATGACTTTCCTACCTAAAATCCCGCCAGCCGCATTTATTTCATCAATAGCCATTTGTGCCGCCGCCTTTGCACTTAACGAATACGGAGACTGCAAATTTCCAATGAACCCTATCTTAATCGGCTGCGCTTCCGGTCGTGGCAAAGTCCCGTAGTATACTGCTGCTCCAACTGATGCCGCAATGATTATGACAACCAAAATTACCGCTTGCATCTTGGTTATAGCTTCCCTACTATACAGCAGTCTCATGACCCTCACGCCTCACCTTATAAGTCTTTCCATAAGAAAGCTTTTAAGAGTTACTGCTCCAACTGATGCCGCAATGATTATGACAACCAAAATTACCCCCGCCACTGATGTCAACCTTCATTCACATGTCTTAGAAGCTTCTGTCCAGAAGAAATGAAGCCAGAGTTCGCAGGCTATGGCGCGCAACGTTCAAGGAGTTGGACACCTCACCAATTAGTTACTACGTAGTCTTTGCTTTGATTTCTACTTTAAACTATACTCCTCCCTTTGCTATTTGTCATTTAAGTGATGGCCTGCTCATATGAAGAGCGTAAAGTGTAGGTGACCTACTTTCTCCATGAGATCGAGGAGAATTTCTTAAAAAGGGAAGTGCAAAAAATAACGCGGTCTGTACACTACTTGGTACTGAGGGTTGATGTTCATATTTGATGAGCAGAAGATCAGAGAAGTAATGAAGGAGAGGGGGAGCGCTGGAAAAAGACTACGGTGGCAGACTGGCTCTGCCGAATGCTAGAACGCCAAAGAGGTGTTGCTTCTAAGCTCGATGTGGAGGTCGTCTTCGTACAAAAGTGCTCGGCGATGTAGCGAAATCACGCGGGAGAGCGGTTCGCTATAGAGCTTTAAGCCCCTTGGACTTAATCAACCTCCCGTACTCCTTGTATATGGACTCCTGGATTTCTCGAGCGCTCTTCCCAGTCAAAACGTGAGCAAGAAACGCCGTCCCGCCAGCCCCCACGCCCTCCTTGACG
>Ga0080004_1135091_pt1 | contig 10103 bp, 8 predicted proteins | sample WasSprMetagenome_FD_69207 | JGI IMG/M metagenome (GOLD analysis project Ga0080004, IMG submission 69207) | Sulfidic aquatic microbial communities from Washburn Spring, Yellowstone National Park, USA - WS (SPADES assembly) (version 2) | ecosystem: Environmental > Aquatic > Thermal springs > Hot...
CTTTAAGGTTTTCTTCACAACCAGTATGCATGTTATCTATAACATATATTTTGTTATTCTCACAAAGAGCTTCGACTAAGTTACTTCCAATAAAACCAGCACCACCAGTCACAATGATCTCTTTATTCTTTATATCCATCACACCACTTCATACCCAAGCCCCATCTCACCCAAATTTATTGCTTTTATTTCAAAAATGATATTTAAAATGCTTACGGAAAGGGAAAGAGATCAAGGTTTCAGCTTTGATTTTAGGTATTATTTACTGTTGGCGAATAAAAATATTTTTAAAGGATTAACCAAAAATTTCATTGGTGAGAAGATGTCCGAAAAAATAAAAGAGAGCGAAGAAGAAATAATAAGAGAGATAATAGGAAAGATAGCAACTACGCAAGAATTTAAAAACTGTGTAAGAATTGCCAATGGTGAAGTTCCAAAGGGCTACGGGCATTATATAGCAGACCTTGAAGGTGATGCAGAATTAAAGGGCTACGATCCACGATGGGGTTTAGCTGATCCCTTCGCCGGTGACTTGTATGGCGTGCTTCAATCCGCAAAATTCGAGGCGGAAGGGAAGCTTACTAAAGAGGGACTCCGCAAATTACTTGAAAGAATACTAGATATCGTGGACGATGAAATTTATCCTGGAAGAACAGGTGGGAGGCTTGCTGACGCACTATCAGATATAATCATGGAATATAGGAGAAAAGATATACCAAAACTACTCGCTGATTTTCAAGCTAAGCTAAGAAGAGAATAAACCGCTAACGAAAAAGCATAAGCGAAAAAGAAGCTAATAGCTAAGCTAAGAAAAGCTGCTTTTTTGCTTTTTTCTGAGCTAATCGCTGCTAAGCTTGCAACGCAAGGAGTATAGAGCATTGAAAATGTAATAAATGCTAATGCTTGTGCTTTTGAAATTGCTATTTTTGAAGAAAGCTCAGCTAAGTTGCTTGTGTTGAAGGAAATTGCTAATGTTTCAAGAACAAGCTCTTTTGCTATAAATCCAGTAAGAAGAGAGAGACCAAATTGCCATTGGAGTTTAAATGGGAATATTGCAGCAACAAATTCTCCAATAATTCTTCCAAAACTTTGATCAATTGAATTTGTGTAGCCATTTATTCCAAAATGCAGAATAAACCAAATTATTATGCTTGCTGGTATAATAACAAAAGCAATTTTTGTTAAGAAACTTTTACTTCTTTCCCAAGATATCCAAAAAACAACTCTTAAACTTGGAAAATGATAGTTTGGGAGTTCTTCTATTAATTCAACTTTTTCTTTTTGTTTAAGGATTATTCTACTAACGAAAATATAAGCTAAGACAAAAGCTAAGAAAGAAAGAGCATATTCTAGAGTAATAACTCCCGCTTGCAGTAAAATTGAAGAGAAGAAGATTGAAACTAAGAATAAAAGAACAACAAGCCTTGCTTGACAAATAATAAAGGGAATAGCGATTGCTGAAGAAAATCTTTCTTTATCACTTTCTAGAATTCTTGTTGATAAGATTCCTGGAACGTTGCAAGCTAAGCTCATTGTTGTTGGAAAAACAACTCTACCAGAGAGGTTAAACTTTGAGGTTATTCTGTGGAAAACAACCGCAGTTCTTGCCATTATTCCAGAATCTTCTACCATTCCCATAAAGAAGTTAACTATAAATATTAATGGGAAGAAAACAGCAACAGATGAAACTCCTGCGATTAATCCATCGATTATTAAGCTTCTTAATTCTTCACTTGCATTTATTGAAATAAGAAAAGAATCTGTTGATTGCGATAACCAATCAAAAAACCTTGATATTAAGCTTGAGATACTTAGCTCTTCTACTGCATTTGCTAATTCTTCATTTCCTAAAAATTTGAAAATAATGTTTAATGGAAAACCAGTGTTTATTGAAAAAGAAATAAAGATTGTTGAGAAAAGAACGATTAAAGAGAAGAAGAAACCAAAGTAAAAGTTTGAGAATATTCTTTTATCGATTGCTTCACTTATTTCCTTTTTTGCAACTTTTACATAAGTAACATTATTCTTTAATATTTCTTCAATAAATCTATATCTCTCTGAGATTATTTTTTCTTCACAAGTTCTTCCACTTTTCTTTTTGAATTCTTTCTTTATTCTTTCAACTTCTTTTTTGATTCTTTTTTGTTTTTGGTTGCTTAAGCTTTTTATAAAAGAATCGTCGCCTTCAAGAAGTTTTATAGAAGCAATCCTTGGTTTTTCTACTCCATAGTTTTTTAGTATTTTTGAGATTTTTTCAATTTCTTTTTCTAAAGAACCATAGTTTATTCTAATTGCTTCTTCTCCGTTTTTTGAAGCTGCGTTTATTGCTTCAAGAACAAGCTGGTTTAGATTTATTTTATGCAAAGCACTTATTTCAACAACTTTGCAATTTAGCTTTTCTTCAATTCCTTCTTTGTTTATGTGCAATCCAAGAGAATGAGCTTCATCATACTTATTTATTGCAACAACTGCTTTGTTTGTAATTTCTAGAACTTGAACAACAAAATAAAGGGTTTTTTCAAGAGCTTCAGCATCAGCAAGAAGTATTAGAGAATCGTAGTTTTTTGATAAGATGAATTCTTTTGTTAGTTTTTCTTCTTCGCTTAATGCATTCAAGCTTCTTATTCCTGGTAAGTCTATAAGCTTTATTTTCTTTCCTTGAAATTCAAAGCTTGCCTGCATTACTTCAACAGTTTTTCCAGGCCAGTTTGCAACATAACCTCTACTCTTTGTTAAAGTATTGAATAAAGTTGTTTTTCCAATGTTTGGTTGAGAAGCTAAAGCAATAACAAATTCTTTTTTCACTACAATTTATTTTTGTTTTAAAGTTTAAATAATTTTGTTGGAGCTAGTCTACTACTGTTACTGGAGTGGGGTTGTATTTAACCACAGTGTTAATTTCTGAGATATATTCTATACTTCCAGCTTCCCCATTTCCTAGTTGTCCATAACTATTATCGCCCCAACATTTTACTTTTCCATCTCTAAGCAATGCGCATGTATGATACTCGCCACAAGCTATCGCAATTGCATTCGATATTCCAACTACTGTTACAGGAGTATATCTATTAGTTGTTGTCCCATCACCTAGTTGTCCATATCCATTGTAGCCCCAACATTTAATGCTTCCATTACTAAGTAAAGCACAGGTATGCTCACTACCAGCAGAGATTGCAATTGCGTTTGCTAAATTTTTTACTAGAACAGGAGTAGATCTGTCTACATTTGTTCCATCTCCCGATTCGCCATACCAATTAGCTCCCCAACACTTAACACTTCCATTGTTAAGCAAAGCGCAGGTATTACCTCCGCCAGCAGCAATTGCAATCGCATTCGATATTCCAACTACTGTTACAGGAGTAAGGCTACGATTCTCCCCCGGATACTGCTTTCCATCTCCAAGTTGTCCAAAAAAATTATCGCCCCAACATTTTACACTTCCGTTGCTTAGCAATGCGCAAGTGTGATAACTACCAGCAGCAATTGCAACCGCTTTTGTTAAATTGGTTACCGCAACCGGAATATACTTATTTATTCTTGTTCCATCCCCTAATTCTCCGTCATTATTGTAGCCCCAACATTTAACAGAACCGTTGCTTAGTAATGCACATGTATGGTAATCACCAGCAGAAATTGCAACTGCGTTTCTTATCCAACTTACTGTTACTGGAGTATGCTTGTCTTCTAGCGATCCATCTCCAAGCTCTCCAACACCGTTGAAACCCCAACATTTAATGCTTCCGTTGCTTAGTAAAGCACAAGTATGATATTTACCAGAAGCTATCGCAGTTGCATTTGATAACCCAACTACAGTTACTGGAGTAGAGCTATTAATCGTTGTTCCATCTCCAAGTTCTCCAACAGTATTGTAACCCCAGCATTTTACTTTTCCATTGCTTAGTAAAGCACAGGTATGATAACCACCAGCAGAAATTGCAACTGCATTAGATAAACTACCTCTCAACCAACCAAATAGATAAAGAATAGCAATTATAAAGCATATTAACAAGATAGCAGAGAGGATAATTTTTGATTTTGAATTTTTATTTATTTTTATCATTAGTATATTTTTAAAAAAGACTATAAAAAATTATCCTAAGCAAAATCAAACTAAGTTTAATTTAGCCCAACTATACCCACTGGCGAAGTAATTATATCTGAATATGTTGTTACAGCTCTCCAATTAGCTATGCTTGAGTATGCATCTACTTTTCTTGTTTGAAAATTAACACCCCAGCATTTTACTTTTCCATCTTTAAGTAAAGCACAGCTATTGAAATAAGTAGTGGTTACATTAACAGCATCTGATAATCCAACCACTGTGACAGGTAAAGGTTTATAAAAGCTAAAACGAGGAAAAATCTTAGGATTTGTTATATCTCCAAGTTGTCCATACTTGTCACTACCCCAGCACTTTACACTTCCGTTGCTTAATACTGCGCATGCATGTCTGCCACCTGCAGAAATTTCAACCACATTCGATATTCCAACCACATTTACTGGGGTAAAATTATAACCTTCTTCTAAGGAAGTTTTTCCATATCTGGTGAATGCATACCAATTACCACCCCAACACTTAACACTTCCATTGGTTAACAATGCACAAGTATATGTATCACCGCAAGAGATTTTAGCTACATTTGATAAACCCCTTATGGTTATAGGGGTAACATTGAGAGAAGGAATAACATTCCACGACTGAGTGGTAATTTTTCCATATCCTAATTGTCCCATAAAATTACCACCCCAGCATTTAACAGTTCTATTTTTGAGTAAAGCACATGTATGGGTAACACCAGCACAAATTCCAATTGCATCTTTTATTCCATTTACCAATACTGGGGTAGAGCTATAATTCTCTTCTGGAGAAGTTTTTCCATCTCCAAGTTGCCCAAAATTATTGCATCCCCAACATTTAATGCTTCCGTTGCTAAGCAATGCACAAGTGTGCTCTCCACCCGCAGAGACTGCAATTGCATTAGATAATCCAACTACGGTTATAGGAACGTTAAAGTCTTTTTTTTCAATGAGTCCAGGTAACAAAAATCGATGGATTTCTCCATCTCCAAGTTGTCCATAGTTGTCATTCCCCCAACATTTAACACTACCATTGCTTAGCAATGCGCATGTATGTGCTAAACCGGAAGAAATTGCAGTTGCGTTGGCTACTCCAACTACAGTTACTGGAATAATCCTTATTGATTTTTCTGAACCATCTCCTATTTGCCCTAAATCATTTATACCCCAGCATTTTACTTTTCCATTATCTAGCAACGCACACATGTGCCAAAAGCCACCACTTATTGCTTTTACTTTTGCTGGTTCGGTAGGAGGAGCAATTCCAAAAGAGAGATAGAGCACACTTTGTAAATCTAAGTCAATAGTTTTTTTATAATAAAATATTTTATAAACATAAATACCAACATCAACTGCATCTTTTATTGGAGATGCGGAAAAGCTAATTAATGCTACATTAACTAAAACCTTTCTAAGGTCACAACTTGCACATAATCGAGGAAATAGAATTAAACCAATCAACAAAATAAAAGAGATGATAATTACTGATTTTAAAATTTTGTTCGTTTTACCACATTTATATTTTGGAAATAGAATTTAAAAAATTTCGTAAAAGAAAAAACAAGCAATTATTTTGGTTTAAAAAGTTTTAAAAACGGACAAAAAGAAATAAAGTTATGAAAAGCTTAGATACCACAATTGAAAGTCTTAGGATAGTTTACAAAAACCCAAAAATAATGCTTATTCTAGTTGTAGCATACATTCTATCATTTATCTTTATTTCTGCAATTGGGTTGTCTTTTGGTATTAGTTTTATTCCTGAAGAAGACATAAAAAAAAGCATTTTTTCAGGCTTGTTTTTGTTAATGATTTCAATTCTTTTGATAATTGCTTTTCTTATTTATCCGATTTTTAATGGTATGCTTATAAGCTCTGGAATTCAAGCATTAAAAGGAAAATTGAGCTTATCAAGAGCTTTTAATGAAGCAAAAAAGAAGTATCTTTCTCTTCTTGGAGTTTATTTAATAAGCATTGGAATTTTTGTACTTCTTTTTGTCCCAATAATTTTTATAGCAATTATTGATAGAATAAATGACTTTATAGCTTTTCTTTTATTCATTCTTTATCTAATTTTTCTTGTTATAGCTTTGATATTTTTAGTAGCTTCGTTATTTGAAGCTGGTACAATAGTCTTTACAGAAAACAAAAAAGCTTTTGATGCAGTAAAAAGAAGTTTTTATATTGGAAAGAAAAAGGTTTTATCAATAATTGCAACCCAATTCTTTCTTTTTATAATAATTTTTGGAGTTAGTTTGATAATAGGGGGTATTTTAGGGATTTTCAAAATGGTTTTTAATCTTGTTGATGAAGCCGTAGGTTTCCCGATTCTTAGTATTCTGTTTTTGATAATTGTTAAAATTCCAGTAAATAGTTTCTTTCATTCAGCAGGAGGTATTCTTCCGGTTATTTTTTACTATAGCTATGATCTAAAAAATCTTAAATAATGAATTAATTTTCAATAAAAAAAGCAAATAGTTTAAGCAATATCACCTTTATATTTTGGAAGTAGATTTAAAAAATTTTTCAAAAACAAAAAGTTTTTAAAACAAATAAAAAGAAATAAGTGTATGAAAAGTTTGGATACTGTAATTGAAAGCTTTAAGCTGGTTTATAAAAACCCGAAAATAATGCTTATCCCTCTTGCAATATCTGCTTTATCTTTTATCTTTATTTTTATAACTGGACTGTTTTTTGGTGTTGGTATTGATGATATTTTTAGAGGAATAAAAAATGCAAAATATTTTTCAAGCCCACCTTTGATAATAATCTTGCTTTTTTCACTTCTAATCTATCCAATTCTTGTTGGTATGCTTATAAGCTCAGGAATCCAAGCATTAAAAGGAAAATTAAACCTTTCAAAAGCTTTTAATGAAGCAAAAAAGAAGTATCTTTCTCTTCTTGGAGTTTTTTTGATAAGTACAATAATAGAAATTGTCCTTCTTTTTGTTTTATTAATTTTTAGATTTGTTTTATTAATTTTTGGAGTTTTTGGTTTGATAATAAGCGAAAGACTACTTGATATCTTAGCTTTTTTTTATCTAATTGTAGCTATTATTTTTTATCTAATAAGTGAAATATGCATAACGGTTCTGCTTTTTGAAGCTAATACTGTAGTGTTTACAGAAAACAGAAAAGCTTTTGATGCGGTAAAAAGAAGCTTTCATATTGGAAAAGAAAAACTTTTGTCAATAATCGCTACAAATGTATTTTTCTTTATTTTAGTTTTTGGAACAATGCTAATTTTAGTTATTCCTATTTTCTTAACAGGTAGTATTATGTTTATAATTTTTGTGATTTTGTTTATTGGTTTTATTCTTCCCGTAAAGGAGATCCTTCCAGTTGTTTTCTACTATAATTACAATCTAAAAAATCTTAAATAAATGATTAATTTTTACTTTTTAAGCAAAAAGCAAATAGTTTAAGCTAACAAAATAATTAGATTATGATTAAAATTTAAAATAATACACAAAAAAGCTTTTCATTTCAATATTTCAACAAATATTTTTGAAGCCATTCCTCTGCCAATAGCAATCTTTGAGCCACGAGCTTCTAAGATTATTGGACCATAGCTTTTATCTTTTATTACTACTTCTGAGCCAATTGCTAAGCCTAGCTCCATTAATCTTCTTTCCAAGCTTCCGCATTCTCCTTCTATTTTTACTATTTTTAGCCTTTGATTTAGCTGAGCTTCGCTTAAAGCAATCATTACTTAGTTATAAAATTTAAAGTTTAAAATTATTTTCCAAAAATAGCACTGTTAAGCAGAAGTTTACTTTCTGATTCTTTCTTTGAATTCTTCTATAAACGAATATTTGTGTCTCAAGCGTTTCTTCTTTTCAAATCCTTTTGAGAAATCAGAAAGAGCGTTTTTAAGAATCTCTTTACCTTCATCGTTTCCTATTTTTATTACTACTTCTTCTAATTTTCCCCAAGGATTGAAAATAAGATCTCCGAGCAAATTTTTTGGAGTTTCACCCTCTTTTTTTGCGATTTCATAACTTAACAGCATTGCTACTCTGCCTATGTCGTAATAAGTCGACACCTTAGAAGTGTTGAATAATTGAGGCCAGGCACTTAACAATTCATATATCTTGTGCGCCGGATCACTTGCATTATTTAAGGATTGGAATGTTGAATAGACTAATTCTATTTCAGCTTTTACTAATTTATACTGTACCTGATTCCACTCCAGTGATTGAGGAGTTGATGGATTTTCAAAAAAGTATAAATAAAATATATTTTTTGGTATTTCGTCCTCTTTTCTACTTATAAGCACAGATGCAAAAAGGTCTGCTGTTCCTTCTTCCATAGCGTTTATTATCAAACCATTTTCTAGATCATATTTTACAAGCAAAAGTCTTAAAGGTAGTGCAATCTTATAATCACCCTTAGGATATGATTCAAAGGTTCTTTCCAAACCCGACTTCCTAATAGCCCAATGGAATAATTCATGGTTACCAACCCCTATTTTAGCAGTTATACCTAAAACTTCCAATTCTTTTGCGATGTATATTTTATCACCGCTTTGACGTCCATAAGCACCTATTTCTAAACAAGGTACTATCCTTATTCCAGGAAGCTCTTTGCCAATGTTTATACCAGTAACCTCTTCAAAAAAATTTAAAGCTATTTTAATATCAGCATAACGAATTTTAGAAGTTTTCTCTCTAGACTTTTGAATTTGCATAAAAATTTAGAAGCAATATACTTTATAAATCTCATTTCTAACCTATGGGAGAAAAAAGACAATTTACTTTTCTTTTATTTTGGAAGATGTTTAAGATTTTTTAGATTTATTAAAGCTTTATAAACTTTAACTTCACTCGAAAATTTTTTGGTTTTTCGTCGTAAAACCTTGCACCATTTATACCCTTCTCGCCTTTTACCATCTAATTTTTCTCTCGTAATTTTTTGAAAATTTTTGAGTTAGGGTAAACCTAGGGTAAACCTTTTCTAAAATGTTTTTAGAATTCTGAAAATCGCTTACGAGGAAGGTTTACTCTAACAAAATTTTAGTGTAAACCTTTTGTTGTTTAGGGTAAACCTACTCAAAAGCCTTTAAAACAAGTATTTTGTAAGCAGTACCTGTAATTTTTTGAATATTCTCTTTCACTTTTTTGCTATTTGTTACAAAAATCAATTCATATTTGCCTTCCCTTTGCCTTTCTAGACATTGCTCTATTTCTGAAGCTCTAGCTGTTGTTTGGATCTCATAAGCTCTAACTACATTTTTACTCCAGATACCTGTTTTTCTTTCTGGAGTTAAAACACCAACATCAAAACTTTCCCTTTCTTTTGGAACAAAAACAAAATTTCCTTTTTCTTGCTCTATTTCAATGACCTTTTTCATTAATGCTTTATGAACTTCTCCACCTGCTCTTGCACCTTGATTCAAAATCATCAAATTTGGATCAACAATTATTAAAGCTTTGTTTGTTAATTCTCCTTTTTCATTAACATAGCCTTCTTCTTTTGCCCTTTCAAACAAAGATGGCATTCCAGCACCGCCATAGAGTGTTCTTTTACTTGTTACAAGTCCTTTTTCTTTCAAAAACTTCAAAGCTTTTGAAATATTTTTTGTTTTATGCAAAGCAACAAGAAAACGATAAAGAGCAACTTCAGGAATCTTAAAGCCAATTTCTTTAACTTTTGCTTTTTCAACTTTCTTTTCAACTTTTTCCTCTTTTTCTATTGGATAACCAGAAATTGTAACTCTTTTTACAACCTCAGAAAGCCTTTTTATTTCATAATCACTAAGCTTATCAATCTCTACAAACGCCGGATAAGTTTTTCCATACCTAACTGCGTTTTCATCAATAACAAAGGCATAACCGGGTTTCATTTGATTAAAGATTCTTTCTTCAAGTTCTGTGAAGTGAAACATTTTCCTTAGTTCTTCAACTTCTTTTGTTTTGCAATAATGCAAAATCTTTACAGAAGAATTTGCAATGATTGGTTTTGGGATATCTTCAAGCATTTGTGTTGAAATAATAACTCCAAACCCGTATTTTCTTCCTTCTCTTACA
>Ga0080004_1239633_pt1 | contig 10103 bp, 11 predicted proteins | sample WasSprMetagenome_FD_69207 | JGI IMG/M metagenome (GOLD analysis project Ga0080004, IMG submission 69207) | Sulfidic aquatic microbial communities from Washburn Spring, Yellowstone National Park, USA - WS (SPADES assembly) (version 2) | ecosystem: Environmental > Aquatic > Thermal springs > Hot...
GAACTCAATATATGCGACAGCGAGGGGAAGATAGTTCTATCCATCCCACCTCAAAGAGACGTACTAATCCCAAGGGTTCAAGTGAGGTCAGAGATAGTTGGAGAGGTTGAAGTTGATGGAGTAAAGATACCTATAAGGAGAGTGGTGTACGGTGATGTTGAAAACCTCCCACCACCAGAAGAGGGTACTATATACGTTGTCTCAACTTTCGTTACATTGGCTTTACGGAAGAAGGGGGTTGAGAGGAGAGACCTGCTATCGCCTGATACAAACGTGGATAGTGTGGTGAGAGACAGTTCAGACAGGGTTCTAGGCGTTAAGTATCTACAAACAGTATGGTGATGGTTAATGAAGGGAGGGAAAGATATGAGGATCCTGTACTACGATGAAGATCGGAGACTTGGTATGGTATTATCTTCATAATAGTAGGAAGATGTAGTTTTTAGATATTTCTGACATATATAAATGATGTCATCATAATTAAGCTTTTTAGTACAGCAGGAAGGTGGGGCTCGTATCCATCGAGGTTAAAGATATTGCAAGATGCTTATACAGAGATAGCCTATACAAGCAATTTACCTACGTATGATAGTGGGTTTTCAGACTTCATTAGTTCTCTCAATAGTATCGTTGCATAGGAGCTTGGAGGCAGAGAAAACTGAAGGATTAGAGAATCATTATCTATTGAAATTACCGAACAATCCCAATTTGTAATAGCCATGGGTCTTAGAGAGCCTCTAGTAGATGCTTCAGGTAGATCTACCAGCTTGAAATCTTTAAAATCTAACGATTCTTCCTCCATTATCTTAAGCATTATCTCGCCTTTAGAGTTTCTAGGTATTGGAGAGAGATATCCAGGGGTGGGTAGCGCTATAGCCATTTTCTTGTCTTTAATAAGTTTCTCAATCTGTTTGATGTTACTATTTGTAACGGTTATAGGTCTGTTTTTATCAGCTCTCCCGCTTGCGTCTAATGTTAGAACGATGTCTCCAACTTCCAACTCATTAAATCTACCTTCTTCTATTATCTTGGAGAGAGTTAGATTGAATATCCTAGCGGCTACTGATTCCACTATTAATCTCCTTAATCTTAATGGGAGGGTTCTCAAGCATTTAACATAATCTTCAGGATGCCTTAGGAGAGATTCAGTCATCATTCTTTCGTAAGTTAAGCTTTTCGGGAAATTCTTTCTAGCCCATTCCAAATCCCATCTCTCTCCTAACTCTTTCCTAACCAATTTATTCTTCTCATTTTCTAGATTTGAGTAATCTGAGAGGAAAGCGGCTACAGCTTCTCTTAGCATCCTCTTTAATATTAATGATCCAACAATCGGTGTAATAGGTCTAGTTATCCCAAAACGTTGATGTCCATAATAGTTTGGAATACCTTTAATCTTCAATTCTCTTATTATTTCTTCAATTATAGATACGTCAGTAGTTCTTGGATGTCTTATCTTAACTTGGAATACGTTACTCTTGAGTAAGCGTGATGATAATTTATTTCGCATGTATTTAACAGGTTTAACTTCTAAGAGATTGTTTATCTTGAGTATTTCTATATTCTCTAAATTCTCTAATACATGGGATGGTATAGTTATGAACTGCCAGCTAATACTCATCTTATCTTTAATACCACATATGCCTATCTCCCTACTTTTAAGATTTAGTTTCGCAGCAAGTAAGCTTACAGCTCTAATAGAATCAAGTTTAACCTTCTTCATAACACATAAAAGATGGCTACCATATCCTTCAATAAATGAGGATGACTCAAATAATTTCTTTGCATCCATCCCTTTTTCTAAAATCTCCCAGATTACAAAGTCTTCAGGTCTAGTCTTTATTACTCCACCGATTCCCTCACTTCTAGAAATATGCTGTGTTATTCCGATGAATCGTTCAATATCCTCGATCTTTAAAGATGGTAGAATTGGTTTATAATAATCCATAGACGATCATAACCTAATTCTTCAATAACATAAGCATGGTATTCTTAAGTTTAAGAACTAGAGTAATGGCAGATTTCCAGTAACCTTGTCTATTTCTTCAGATGGTGCTGGACCTATACCTAATGCTGTAACTGTACCTGGCTCAAGCTCTGTCAACCCTGCATCCTGAATTATAGCTACGGGTAACTTCATCATCTTAGCTTTATCATATAATTTTAAGAGCTCCTGAAGATTTGGGACTTTCAATACAACTTTCTTCTGACCTTCGTCGATCCATTTATTATACCATTCAATATTTATCTTCCTACATTCTTCAGCAGATGATAATGATGCATGGGCTACTTGAACAGCTATCTTTCCAGTACTCATCTTTAGATCATTCCTAACAACGATGGCTTGCTTAAACTTGAACATTGTCCTTCTACTTTAATAGTAATATGTAGAGAGTTTAATATTATACTGTTTCGATCTCTCCACCCATTTCTGTGACGATATTCTTAATTATGTTCTCTATCTGATTGACTTTCTCGACAGCTTCATCTTCCTTATTCGACATAACAGAGACTTGAATCTCTATCCTAGATACTCCTGCCTCGATAGTCTTAGGATGAGTCTTTAAATATAATCCAGGATATTTTCTAACAAGATACTCGATCTTTGGAGCAATACTAGATTCTGCAACCTTCCTAACATGTATGGTTCTATCAACTCTGTAGATTCTCTTAATAGTCTTTAATATCAGCGGCTGCAACTCCTCTTCAAATATACTGTATAGCTCTGCAGGGACGCCTGGAAGGCAGGCTATCCACGTTTTTCCATGCTTTATTATAACACCTGGAGCTGACCCAACCTTATTACGTAAAGGCTTAGCACCTTTTGGAAACATAGCCATCTTAATCCTTGATGGTGTAAGCTCGGGAGAATCTACTACTCCCTGTTTTGCAAGTATACTGTATCTTTCTTTAAGCATTTCGTAAGCCACTCTATTTAAGGCTAGTCTCCTGTTTAAAGCTTTAGCAACCCCTTGTAGTGTAAGGTCATCATATGTTGGTCCAAGGCCTCCAGAAGTTATAATCCAGTCAACTCTCCTTCTAAGTGCTTCTCTTATAGATGAACTAATATCTTTTAGAGAGTCTCCAACGGTCACCATCTTAATTATTTTCCCACCCATAGCTGTTATCTTCTCAGCTAGCCACTTAGAATTTGTATTGAGAATCCTGCCATCAAGTATCTCGTACCCTACTGTGATCAGTTCGAATAACGTCTGCTTGAACTCGCTGTACCTAGCCCACATGCCTATATAAATAGTGTTTTAAGGCTCAGTAAAAAATCCTAGTTTTCCTAACTTTTAGTTAAAATTAAATATACGAAAGAGTTAAAAACTCTGATTCACAAGTAACTATCTAGATAAACAAACCTTGGGTGCTACCAACCTTGAACATGAAAGGAATATACTCTAAGTCAATTGAAGAAGAGATCTCGACCACCTTCGATGATCTATCTAAATGTGAAGGTGAGGAATTAACTAAGAGATGCGGAGTTGTGTTTCTTAAAGGAACTGGGAAGAGAAGTTATAGAAGATTCGTCGTAAATGTCTTGAATAAAACTTACTCAGTAGAACTAGAAAGTAGAGAGGTGATGGATTTAATCTCAGGGAAACTTGCACCTAAAGAATTAGCACTAGTTATCCTAAGATACTTAACCCATTCTACTGGTGGTAGAGCTTCTGAAAATTGGATACCTTATGAGAAGATTCCTGACTCAAGAAAATATCTAGACTTATTTAGGAAAAACGTTATCAGGCCTTTCGTAAGAACCTTTGGAAATAACCCTGAAAAATATGAATTAGCATGCAAAAGAGTAGGCGGAAAGAAGGAGAGACTAGGAGGGATAAGCTATTCATTCTACTTCTTACCGAGAATTCAGTTATTAACACAATTATGGAGAAGTAGGGAAGATTTCTCTCAACCAGCCGCTAATGTATCATTTAATAGCTCAGTAAGATACTACTTAAACGCTAGGGACTTGCTCCTAGCAGCGAAGATAATGGTTGAATCACTAGAAAATGAAGCCAAGAAGATATAGACTTTACATGTAGATGCTTAGTATACTGGTTCTTTTTACTGAAACTCTATATTCTGTAGATAACTGAATAGTTTGCAGGAGAGTACCAGACAAGTTAAGCTTATACCGTAATCATTCATCCATTATATGGATGTTTGAGAGTTTAAAGAAAGCTTTCTCGCAAATTGCTGAGAGAGTAAAAATGACCGAGCTGTCAGAGAAACAGATAGAGAAACATATTGATGAATTCAAACTTCAGATGATATTGAGCGATGTAGCAGTAGAAGTAGTGGATAGACTAGCAGAGAAGCTAAAAGAGGGACTGTCCCAATTAAAGTTTAAGAGATTCACCGATCCATCTGCTCAGATTAGAGAAGTTATATGTAAGATGATTGAGGAAGTACTTCCTTCCGAAGGCTTGATTGAAAGAGTTTTAGAGAAGACCGAGGAGAAGAAGAAGCAGGGTGAGCCTTTAGTCATACTATTCGTTGGACCTAATGGTGGAGGAAAAACAACTACTGTAGTGAAGATTGCAAAATACTTTAAGGATAGAGGTTACAGCTCGGTTATTGCTGCTGCAGATACTTTTAGAGCTGGAGCAATAGAGCAGATTAAGAAGCTTGGAGAGGCTATAAAGGTTAAGGTTATAAGCCAGAGGTATGGAGCAGATCCAGCTGCAGTAGCTTTAGATGCAGTAATGAGTGCACGCTCGAGTAGGATACCTCTAGTCTTAATAGATACAGCTGGAAGAACAGAAGTAGACATAAATCTTCTTGAAGAGATGAAGAAGATTAAGAGGGTTGTTAAACCAGACCTTGTAGTATATGTTGGAGATGCATTGATAGGAAATTTAGCAGTAGAACAAGCAAAGAAATTTGATGAATACGTTGGAATAGACTATGCCGTTTTAGCAAAGCTAGATGCAGATGCTAAAGGTGGCGCAGCAATCTCAATAAGCTATGTTACAGGCAAGCCACTACTATTCATTGGCACAGGTCAAAGACTCGAAGATATACAACCATTCAGTAGAAAATTCATCCAACAAATACTAATCCCTCAATGAATGAAACAATTTCCCCTAGTAAATTAACAATCTCTGTTAGTCTCATATAAAGTAGAAATGATGTACGACGTGCAGCTAAGGTCCCAGCCTCTACCCTCCAAGCTGAGGCTATTGTTTAAGGGAAAAATATTAAGCTAAGTAAACAAATTATTTTATGTTGAGATCAATCAGTATCCAAGATATATTGGAAAAGTTAGTTGAAGGGCAGCCTGGTCCCACACCTTCATTTACATCAACCCATCTTCTTGAATTACTTTTATACTTAGGTAGAGAAGCCCCTGTAGGTAGGAAGAAACTGAGTTCAACTCTTAAGATTGGAGAGGGAGTGATTAGAAGCATGCTAAGTAGATTAGTGAAGGCTAGGATAGTAAATGTAACTAATGAGGGCTGCGTATTAACAAGTAAAGGGATAGAGATATATAAGCAGATAAGCAGTATGCTTACTGAAGTAGGTGAGCTAGACGTAGAGATCCCTTGGGATCAACCATACAATTATGTGGTGGTCTTGAAGAAGCGTTCACATCTTGTAAAGAAAGGGCTTGAACAAAGAGACGCAGCAATCAGAGCAGGTGCTGAAGCAGCCTTAGTGATGACGTATCTTGACAATGAGCTCCATATGCCTGGCGTGAGTATACTTACCGAAGAAAGGCCACATTTTGCTTCACAAATCATCAAAAAGATTAAGCCTGAAGAAAACGATGTAATAATCATTGCAGGCGCTAAAGAATATAAGAAAGCAAAATATGGTGCTCTAGCAGCAGCTCAGACCCTAATGCCTTAGAGGTATACAATGTTAGGTCGTTTGGTATTGTTGTCCTGGCGAGGATAATAGCGATGATGGCGGTAGCAATCGCAGTAGGTCTACTACTAAGGCCTATAAACTCCATTAACCTCTCTCAGCCCCAGAGATACTTATCTTCGTAACCTCCTCCACGCTTGGCCTATCCTCATCCAAACACTAGTCTCCTACTCATCCCTACTCTCAGCCATATCATCCCTCAAAATAAAACAACATACCACTCCCTAGGAAGATAAAACAGAGTAAAACCTATATCCACACAACCCCAGCCCAGACACCACTAAACCATACAAAAAATTTAGGGAGAGTGGCTGGCCGATGAGCCATAGTAGCCATGAAGTTAGCAGGGGCTACTTTAATTACATGCCGAAAGGCATGGAAGAGTCTGAGAACCTGCCGACCTCATGGCTTTCACCGCTCATCAGCCAGCAGGTCTCTCATCGGCTTAGTTCAATCGATGCCCTCCGCAGGATCTTTAGTATTTTTAACTGTAGCTTTTGTAATGTTCTACCCTTGGATTGAGTATTTTGTATGGTTTCAATGAATTCTTCTGGAATGCTTTTCTTCCTCCTATAGCTGTTGAGGTAGATATTGGAAGCAATAGATTCTAGGTGTCGTCTTAATCGGTGGTTGTAACGTCCATCATTCTTGGTTGGTGTGAATCCCAGATATGATTTTAGCTTATCTATACCTGAAGTTAATGGTAGCTCCAAGACCACGTATATCATAAATGTAAAGAGGGTTTGATAGATAATATAGGCTTTCTCTATAGTATGATGTGTGAGCTTAAATCTAAGGGTTATAATGTTTTGGTTGTAGGGAAAGCATTTGACGATGATTTATACGTTTATGTAGTAGATAGGGTTGAGGAAGAGAAGACTGTTTATAACGGCTTAAATGTAAAGGTTATCGGCGGATTCAATGATATTGAGGGTTCTGAGAGGATGAGCTGGTATATGCAGGTTGTGGGTGACGAAATGATCATGAAAGCTATTAGAGGGAGATGATGGAGTAATGCCTGTATCAAATACAGTCATGCTATTAATGATTATTAAGATATGCGGTAGAATTTCAATGTCTAGGCTACATAAGATTGTCTATATTCTGAAGTTGAAGTATGGAGTGCCGTTGAGTCTGAGTTATGAGAGACCCCTATCTATCTACTCTGACAGCCTTGAGAATGATGTTGGTGTATTGGTAACTTTTGGCTTCTTGGATGTCCAGATAATATCTAGTGGAGATTATGTTGATAGGGTTTATAGGATTACCTATAAAGGTGATAGGGTGTTGAGGGATATTCTCCAAGATAGTGAGGCTGAGAAATTGTTTAATAAACTCAAGTCATGTGTTAGGGATATGGAGAGCCTTCCAGTAGGTGAGCTTGTAGCTGAAGCTAAAAAGTTTATCCATAAACTTTGATATTACGGCCTAGAATGTTTAAGCTAGACATACATCCAAAGAACTCATCTCAAAACTATTGCTAAAGGCCATATGAACCAGATGCTTCCTGGAGAAGTCCATAAGTTAATGAATATGAGGAAAGCATTAACTGTAATATATACAACTAAGTGGGATTGAAATCCTCTTGATGCTTCTTTTATCTCATATTCTTTCCAAGCTTCTAGAAATTCTTCTAATGCAACTTCAACACTCATGTGAACTCGTGCGGTCTGCATTTTCATAAATTTTTCTATTTAAAACTATGTAAATATATACAGCTTTTCTCAATACTTATATGGTCTAGAGATGTTCTATAGTTGGGGTTCTAGATTTTTAGTAGAGAAAGAATGCATTGTATGTGGAGCAAAGTCTAGGTTTATTTCTGACTCTATAGGTGTATGTGTAGATTGCTTGAGGAATAGACCTGATGAGTCTCTTAGATATGTTAACCTGAGGCATAGTGAAACTAGGTTAAAGTATGGTTTACCAGCCGACCCTCCTAAGACGGATGGAGGTATTCCATGCAGGTTGTGTGTGAACAACTGTGTAATCGGTGAAGGAGAGAAGGGATACTGCGGTTTAAGGATGAATAAGTCTGGCAAACTCTTACAAACTGCTGATAATAAGACAGCTCTACTCCACTACTACCTTGATCCGCACGTAACAAATTGCTGCTCATCTTGGTTTTGCCCTGCTGGAACTGGATGCGGTTATCCTAGATACGCAGCAAGAAATCGCGCAGAGACAGGTTATTACAATCTTGCATTATTCTTCTATGGTTGTAGTTTTAATTGTTTATTCTGTCAGAATTGGAGTCATAAGTTTTTAGAGAACGCTGAGAGAACAACAGTATATGAGCTTGTAAATGTAACATTGAGAAATAGTAGGATTACTTGTTGGTGCTGGTTTGGTGGCTCCCCCGAGCCTCAACTCCCATTTGCAATTGAATCCTCCAGGAAGGTAATCGAAGAAAAACCATCAAATAGAATTTTAAGGATATGTTTTGAATGGAATGGTAGTGGAAACCCATCATTAGTTAAGAGAGTAGGTGAGATAGCTCTTCAGACAGGTGGAAACATAAAATTTGACTTGAAAGCGTATACACCTTCAATCCATAAAGCTTTAACAGGCAGAGACAACATGCAGACTTTAAAAAATTTCGAGCTTATCTATAGAGAATTCTATAATGAGAGGAGAGACTTACCTGTACTTACAGCTACAACTCTTCTAGTCCCATATTATGTTGATGAGAGAGAAGTTGAAATGATAGCAGAATTTATCTCAAGCCTTAACCCTGAAATTCCCTACTCTCTGTTAATCTTCCATCCAGATTTCATGATGAGGGACCTCCCAGTAACACCCGAGAAACAATTTCATAAATGCCTGGAAGCAGCTAGGAAGCACCTAAAACATGTCAATGCAGCTAATCTAAACCTGCTGGGCTATCCATCTAGCAGCTTAATCTGGGGGCTGAAGGCAGACTGAAGATGCTCAGAGAAAATAGAGCATGTTCTTTAGAGAATAAATAGTTGGTTCTTAATGGTCTATGAATGTTTTTCTATTTGCCAGCAATATTATTCGAAGAAGACCGGTAGGAATCTGGAAGTTCTATAATCTGGTGGTGGAGCCCCATGTATTGCTATCTTGTATCCACAGAATCTACACTTATTTTCTTCATCTAGATACCATCCCAGTATATCGAATCCTCTCCTCTCAACGACTATCTTTCCACATTCTGGACAATATGTATTCTCATATGGGTGACCCGGAACATTACCTATGTAAACATACTTCAGCCCGGCTTCCCTAGCTAATTCATAGTGTTTCTCTAAAGTTTCGACAGGAGTTAATGGTAGATGTAGCAGTCTGTAATCTGGGTGAAATCTGAGAAAATGTATAGGTGTGTCTGGTCCTAGGTTGTCGCACACCCATTTTACTAATTTATTTGCTGCTTCAAGGTTATCCCCAATCTTCGGTATAACTAGGTCTGTAATCTCTATGTGGATTCCTGTTTTATTCTTAATTTCGAGTAGAGTCTGGAAGATAGGCTCAGGGTCCGGTACTCCTACGTATTTTCTTAAGAATTCTACTTCACCATTACCTTTGAAATCTACTGTTGCTGCATCTAGAAAGTCTTTTGCTTCATTGACACCGTCAGGCCAATACCCATTCGTGACGAAGATATTTATTAGCCCTTCTCTTCTAGCTATGACACCGACATCGTGTGCAAACTCCATATAGATTGATGGCTCATTATATGTGTATGCTATACCATGACTACCATATTTTCTAGCCATTTTAACTATTTTCTCAGGTGTTACGTCTACGCCATCAACTTTCCTTCTTTGACTAATATCGAAGTTTAGACAGTATTGGCACATCCATGAACAGCCAGTTGTAGCTATCGAGAATATCTTCGTCCCTGGAGCATAATGGGTTACAGGCTTCTTCTCTATAGGATCTACATGTGCAGAGATTATCTTACCGTAAACAAGCAAGTATAAAGTTCCATCTACATTCTTCCTTATACCACAGAACCCTATCTGACCATTCTTAAGCCTACAGTAACGTGCACATGCAGTACACATTAACCTCCCATCTTCAAGAATACGGAATAAGCGGGCTGGCTTCCCCAATACTTCTTCCATTATCCTCGTAAATATATCTAGCTTCCCTTAAGTTAAATATATTCTCACTAAAAGCGATAGTGTCCAAATAAGGTGTTATATTTAAAGGCCGGTTGCTGTGTCTTGTTTGTATGGATGTTGTGGCCCTTGTCTCTGGCTGTTTTA